>MDTE01095128.1_pt1 | contig 10792 bp, 5 predicted proteins | sample 811231 | NCBI WGS metagenome assembly MDTE01 (sample SAMN05326651, study PRJNA326480) | marine metagenome | isolation source: seawater | place: Indian Ocean: Red Sea | collected 2010 | reverse complement strand
CAGTTTGAGTTGTGGTATTATCATTATCAGTATTATACAGCATAATTTTTGTTTGACCACCATCATTTTCCTGTCTGACATCTAAAATTGATCCTGGATTATTAGTTCCGATACCGATATTACCACTATCTCTCCGAACCATGAACATTGGTTGAACGCCTAAATTTGCATCGTCATCAACAGCCCATCCAATAGCATCTCCTGCTAATCCAGCATACATTCTGGATGTAGTGTTTTTATATTCAATAGCAACATTATTGTTATGTGATCTCTCAAATTTTGCTGCTGTTGCAGTAGCAGATGTAATAACAACGTGTAGTTTTTCATCTGGAGAAGTTCCGATACCAACATTACCATTTGATTTGATGCGAACTCTTTCACTTCCACCAGTATAAAAAATAGCATGTTGTGAAGCACTTGGAACAAAACTTCCTGCACTATTTCTTAATTGAACACTTCTATTAGAAGTTAAATCTGTATCAACTAATTGTATACGAGGATCTGAATCATGTATTTCTAAAGGATATGTTAGATCATCAGTTCCGATACCAACTGAACTTCCAGCTGAAACAAAAATACCGTTTCTTGCTGTGATTAATCCAACTGAATCTATATTTGTTACGTCTTCGTATGTTAATGTTCCACCGATTGACACATTACCACCAAAACTTGCACTTGATGCTGTAAGTATTCCTGATACATTTACATTTCTAGATGTTAAATCACCAGTCGTGATGTGATCGTTTGCAGTAAGTGCTACATTACCAGTGCGTCCATAAAATCCACTTACATCATTAGTCGAAGCACCAGCGAATCCAATATGACGAACTTGAATTTCAGCGTTGAGTGCGGGAGCAGCAGTGAATTGTATGATTGAATCAATTAAAGTATATGCTCTTGCTGTTGTACTATCACTAGGATGTTGTAAAACACCATCAATTGTGACTATTACACTTTCATTATTTGCAGGTATTGATGAGAGTGTAAATTCTGTTGTGCTCCCATTGCCTGTAAAGTTATTAACTTCATTATCTCTTAAATCAAAATTCTCAATCGTATTTGCAATTATACTTCCCCAAAAAATATCATTAACAGTGGGTGCATCTTTAAATACTATTTTATGACTATCTTCTATCGCAAAACCTTCAGTAAAAGATGCTGCACTTAAATTAGGTCTTTGTATAACATTATTAATCGCAACATTTAATTGAGTCGCATTGTTAAATCTTGCTGCTTTACCACTCGCATAAGTGACTTTAAATTTTGTATTAATACCATCAAATGCAGCGTTTAGTGTATGAGATGTTCCACTACCAACTGAATATAAATTTATAACGGTATTACTATTTGCGTTCGCTAAACTTGTTGCTAATCTAATTGTATTTGGACTATCAAATGAAACATAATATGCAGTTCCACTTGTTAATCCACCAATATTTCCACCACCACCATTTGTATATGTTACTCTTTGCCCTTGAATAAAACGATGTAGCGGAACTCTTATAGTATTATTAGTTGTATCTACTACACTTGTTGCCGATCCATCAAAAGTCGCTGTATGAGATGATATATCATCTAACACCTTGAAATTATTTACATGGTCTCCCACATTATGTTGATTACCAATATAAGGCATCGATTCTAATATTACTTTTGATTATTTATGAAGGTTTAGGATACTTGTCTTTAACTGCTTTAATTTTTGCCTTCCAAGCATCAATACCATTATGATATATCTCATCTAATTGATCTTCAATAGTTGGATATTCACTAATACGATCTTCAAACCATGTACTTGCACTTTGTCTTGCATTAAATTCTGCAATCTCTTCACCAGTCATTGCGACTAATTTACCATTTACAATTTTATTCATTAGCTTTCCTTGTATTTGTAAAGTAAAAATTCAGATCCTGATTCTATTGTACCACTTGAAGTTAGAACTCTTATTCCTCCAAGTTGTAAAGAGGTATGACTCGAATCAAACGAAGCAAAAAGTAAAACACCACTTGCCGTTTGAGGGTTAAAAGCTTTAATGTAGACAGAATTTAAGTTTGCCTTAGTGCTTATGTCCATAATAAAAGAACCCACTGTACTACTACCACCAGTGTATCCATTAATTTCGTCACCCCCAGAAGCATATGTTAAAACTGAACTCAACCATCTTTTGTATGCTATACAACCAGTTTCTACAGTGTTACTAGTATTAAGAAACTTAAACTTTGCGAAAGTATTTGTGGAATAAAGCATTTTTTTGCCTATCAGAAGATATAATGAATCATCAGCAAAGTTTGTAAAATCAACTGAAGCAACAGAAGAACCCACAGTTGTTTTACTAACAAATTCTAACGCACCACCACTTCCACCTCCACCACCACCAGCAATAGTAATTGTTTTTGTTGCACCTGAACCTGAAGCAACAACACCAGATCCTACAAAGTTTAGAGTGGTTCCTGCAGTTGATAGTGCAGATCCTTCATCCTGAACTGTAACACCAGCAGAGATGCCTGTGAGTGATGAACCATCACCAACAAATTTTTGTGCTGTAACAATTCCTACAAATGTTGCTTGTCCATTTGACTCAACAGTTACACCAGTTCCTACTGCGATAGAACTACCTACAGATATATTACTTGAAGTAGTAGTTACACCAGCGATACTAACATTATTAAGATTTGTAGTTCCTGTAGTATTAATACCAGATATAGTTGCTCCAACAATATTACATCCAGTCAAATCAAGATTATCACCAGACGCAATCTCCTGTATCTGATTTGAATTTGTATTCAATATTAAAGGAAATCTATCTGCCATTATGTTCGGTTATCTTTCTTTTTATTTATGCTAGATTAAAAGCGATAGGATGATTAGTTCCAGCTCGATCTTTAACTGCAAATGTGCGACCATGTAGATCCATGATATGAGCACCTGATCTTGCTCCGATTGTTAGAGTCTGTAGAGGAGTTATATTAGTTGTAGCTAAAACTACACAAAAAAATTCAGCACCAGCTCTTGGAGCAGCTGCAAAATTTATTTGGTTTTCAACTATTGTAAATGATGATATGGGTTCTTGGATTATACCACCTAGAGATACTAATAATGAATATGGATTGCCAGCAAAAAAAGCCTCACCACCGACAGTTAAATTGAAGGTAGTGGTGCTAGTATCAAATTGTGAACTTAGATCATCAAGTTTTAAAAATGTACTTGATGTTTGCTGACGACCAATATATGCCATCTAATTTAGATTCTTTTTTTCTATTTATAATTAAGAATCAGAAGTTTCAGTCTCAGGTGTCACTACAGGTGTTTCTTCCTCTTCTTTTGGTAATTCAACACCAGTTTGTTGTAGATATTCTATTATACCCTGTAACTTAAGAAGCATTTCTCTCTTTGATTTTGCTGCTGCTTCAAGTTGATTAATTTCAGTCACAAGTCCCTGTGATTGCTCAACTACAGATTTTAAATGATTTTGTTGATCAGTTGCCATTGCTAAAACATATTTTGACTTTATTATATAGCATACTTTACAAAGTGTCAAGTGTGCGGTTTTTTCTATCTCATTTAATAATGATTACCCTTCAAGAGCAGCAACTTTGCTTTCTAAAGTTTCAATTTTTGCTGATAATTCTTTTATTGCTTCAATAAAATGTCCTGCAAATGCAGGATAATTAACCATTTTGCTTGGTTCTACTTTACTACCCTCTGGTTCTTCTGTAAGAGATACTAACTCAGGTAAAACTGTTTCAACTTCTTGTGCAATAACTCCAAAACTTTTTGTATTATCTTCTTTCCAAGTGAATGATCTTCCAGTAAGTTTTTTAATGGTATCAACTGAATTACTAATAGTCGCTACATCTTTTTTGAAAGTTAGATCGGATGCAGTGTAAGTACCATTGCTAGCTATATTCGCAGCAGCAGTTCCATTTGTTTTTCTAAATTGCCAAGAACCACCAGCAGTTTGCAAATACATATTGGTTCCATGAGTTTGTATTTTTCCAGAGCTGTGTTCTCCTGACCATGACCCATTCGTAAAATGAACAGCACCACTACCACCATTAAATTTTAAATATCCATTTTGTGCGTCTAAAAATATTCTTGCATCACCATCAGAAGCGACATACATTCCCCAACCACCAGCAGGAAGATATGAAGCACTATCACCATTTGCATATCCAACACCGTACATATTACTGAGGTCTGATTCATTAGGATTATAGGATGAACCGATAGTGAAAATCGGATTTGTTTTTGATTGAGATGCTCCAATATTGGTATGACCTCCTTCTAAATGCCCCTTATGCCATGAAGTTCTTCCATATGACATATCTGCAAATATTCTTCCATCGGATGCACCTAAAAATATTCTTGCATCACCATCAGAGGCAACATACATTCCCCAAGCACCAACAGCATTACTGTTAATGAATGATGCATTTGTATGAGAATATCCAATACCGTACATATTGCTAAGAGTGTCTTCATTAGGATTATAGGATGAACCGATAGTATAAATTGGACTTGTTTTACCTGAGCTAGCCCCGATATTATTATAACCACCTTCCATATGTCCCTTATGATGTTGATTCCTTCGTAATTGATGGTTATCCAATACTACATTAGTTTTAAATGTAGTATTATCATGAGCAAAAACAGTTTCGTGAGATGTGCTATTAGCACTCGGTCTTATGTAAATGGAATATCCAGAAGTACAACTAATGTAGGTATTAGTGTTATTATTAATCATCATATATTCACTTGCACCCTGATCTGCTTGTTTTAATCCAAAATAATTGCCATATGCTGCTCCGATAATTCCATCTGCTGCTGTGCCTGTGTCAATTCTGAGATTATTATAACCAAAAAGTTCTCCAGTAGATTTAATTTTAAATAATGAACTCATCCAGAAATTTGATGGTACTGCTGGATCATTTGGGAATGAATAGGGAGCACCATTTCTAATATAAAAATTATATTCACCAGTACCATAAGTTCCTTGAGCATCAGGAGTTGTCAATGTGATGAAACTAGCTACTCCGTGTGCTCCATTCTGAGATGCAGTCCTATTATCGAATCGAATATATGCTGTATGATCTTCTCCATTACTATTATCTGCTTTACTTGTAATCACAATTCCACTTGCTGTATATCCTGATGCGTTATTACCAGATCTATATTCTGTAGTAAAAGCGTATGTATTATCATCCAATCCATCTGTTTTAACTGATAATTGAGTGTTACTTGCTGGACTAGTATCATTAATACCAACATTACCATTAGATAATATTGTTATTCTTGGAGTTGATTGAGTATTAAGAGTTAAAGTACCTGCTTCTCTATAATTTACACTTGCAACTTGATTAGCAGCTATACCAACCGTCAATCCGTCAGATATAGTTGATCCTGTATCTCCTGTAGTGAAATGAGCATAAGCGTGATCTCCTGCTCCAGTTCCAGAATTATGAACGTGCAATCTTACGATTGGAGAATCAGTTCCGATACCAAAATTACCACCAATTAGGTAACTATTACCACTAGTATCTAATTTAATTTTTACTAATCCTGAATTATTTTCTCCAATAAATTGACCATTAGAAGTTTTACCAACTCTAATATTACCACCAACCACATCAAGTTTTTGTCCTGGTGTTGCAGTTCCGATACCAAAGTTTCTTGAAGTTCCATCCGTGGTTACACCAACGTAACTATTTCCATTTGTCCACAACTTAATTGAATCGGCAGTGTTTTTTAAGTCACGAAGTATAAATGTATTACCAACAGCAGCTCCAGATGCTTCTGACCTTATTTGAAATGCATTAAGTCTTCCAGTAGGGTCAGATCGGTCAAAATACCATCTTGCAAGATAACGATTAATTTTACTTGTTACTGTATAAGTTGGTGTTGTAGAGTTATCATTGTCAGCAACTAATATTTCATTAAAAGGTTGTTGGTAATCTGCAAGTTTTCCAAGTTTAAGTGCGGTTGCTTCAGTTCCGTCTTCATCAGGATAAATCCAAGCAGCACCAAGAGCAATATCTAACTTATTTGCTGGTGTTTGACTGTTGATACCGACATTACCATTATTTTTTATAGTCATTGCAATAGTGCTATTGTCAGCAATAGTTCCTGCATCACCACCAACATTGATTCTTAAAGAACCAAGTGTGGTTAAGAAACTAACTGAACCATTACTATCTGAAAGACCCATAGTGGCAAAAGGATCACCACTCTCAAATAAGGCAATATTATTTGAAGTTGGATGGAATACATGAAGAGGAAAGTCAGGAGCAGCAGTTCCGATACCAACTTTACCCTCTTTCGTTATACGCATTCTTTCCAGCATTGATGCTGCACTGCCACTTTCTTTTGTGTAAAATCTTAAATTACCAAAACTAGTAGATCCTTCTCTTTCATGAGTAATTGCTGCTCCGATGTCTCCACCAGTTGACAATCCAAATGCAATACCAACAGTTTCATTAAGATCATTATTTGGATTCCTAAGATGTAAATGATAATTACCTGCAACACTTGGATCAGATAATGCGTTTCTATCAGATATGATTTTAACCATATCACTAGTTGTTGTGACACCAGCGATGCTCACATTATCAAGATTTGTATGACCATCTACATCTAAATCTTGTATGTTTAATCCTGTGCTATGTAAATTACTTGTCCCTGTTTTAAAATTAGAGGCAGTTGTGACACCAGAAATTACGGGACCAGTATTGGAGTATTCAATGGTACCAAGTCCAACACGGTTCTTTATTATATTTGCTCGTATCTCAGATGTCATACTAATTTTTTAGTTATTTATTCGACCTCTTTATTTTCAATGGAAGGTCTTGAAAAGGTGCTGATTCCAACTCTATATTTATTTTCATGAATATAATCTTCCACGAAACCACTTTTATTATAATTACTATTTGGAATTTCTGTTTTTATTTTACCATTTTCAGCAGTCATTGGATTTTTAGGATCATACATTGCTAAATCCCATCTTTCTCCAACAACCATCCATGAAATTGTATCAGTACAAGTATTATCTTGTGCAATGATAGTTAAAAGATTACCTGTAACACTTCCTTTTACTGCTGTCCATCCTGTTTCATTAGATGTAAAACACTGAACATCACGATTCAGATTTACAAATGTGCCATCAGTCATATTATTTGTTACATCTATATTGACTGTTGATATTCCAGCGACAAGTTTTGCTCGACCACGATATATAAGATCTGCTTGTGGACCTTCAACAGCAGTGTGAACAAGATCAGTCGTAGTTGTTAATCCAACAAGAGGATGAGGTATTCTAAAACCTTTGTTAGTAGCAGCACTGAAAGATCCTTGAACATGAACTGTACTTCCCTCAAGTCTTAAATCATCATCACCATCATTTGCAACTAAAATTCTTAGTCGAGTGTTCTCACCAGAACCATCTTGATAATATTGCATCGTTGCAATATCACCAGATCCACCATATGGATCATCTTGCCATTTAATTCCATTATCACCACCTCCTGGTGATGGTTCTATATAACCAGTTACATCAAATTTTTTGCAAACTGCAGCTATGATTCCTGCACCATCAGAAGCATTAAGTGCAATACCATCATTAGCATCATTCTGTGCTTCTATTTCTAATACAGATCCTGCAATACCATGAATATTCTGTGCATGTCGAATTTCAGCAGTGTCAGAAAGATCTGTTGATCCTTCCTTATCAAAACCAGTCCAGTATATTTTTCTATTTTGATTTGTTGAGGTATTCTGTCCACCTATATGAATGTCGCCATGTACATTCATTCCATGAGAAGCAGTTTGGAATTTAAAGTCGGATGAGGCATCAAAATGAAAACTACAAGCTCCATTTCTAGTAAATGAAGCCATATTTTCATGTCCCGTATCACCACCTTGAGTTGATCTGATAATTAAACTTTCACCATCATCCATACTACAATCTATGAATCGATTTTTATTTCCACCATTTGTCATATTAAGTTCACCACTCAAATAAATATCACCCTCGAATTGAGTATTAGAACCTGTAACTAGAATCCTACTGTTACCTCCTGATGCTATATGAAGATTTCCACTGTTACTACCCATCATCACATCTCCACTGTAATCTTCAAATACAGCATATGGTCCATCAGAACTTATTCTTAGAGCTATTTCATTTGTTGCACTTTGATATAGATAATGTTCATTATTAGGACCAAACTGAAATCCATTTCCTGATTTTGTGATGCCTGATGTTTGGTTATTTCCTGTTATGTTTATTCCTGCACCAAGAACAAGGTGTCCGTAAATATTACAATTTCCATTATGATCAATATTGAGTCGATCTGCTTGTGTTACGTTATGTGCACCTGTGCGAACTAAAAATTGACCACGGGAAATTTTTACATGTTGTGTGAATGTTCCTCCTCTATCTTGTGTAGAGTAGTCACCAAATTCAATATGTTCATCAGTTCCCGAAGTATCAGCATCGTCATCAACTGAAATTCTTAAATATCCAGCATTATCACCACCTCTCCATTCTATATGAGCTCTATCATTTGCAGCGGTACCAGGACCAAATGTTATTCCAGCCTCTGAAGTTGGTAAGTGTAATATTCCAGTTACCTCATGTACGCCAGTAGTTTTTGTACCTGTACTGGATGTATTAAATCGTGTAGTTGATCCATGTCTTAAGTAAGCACCACCACCTGTAAAAAACTCAGCCATTATATTATTATTAGCACCATCCCAAAATTCAAGTTTGTTACCATTAGTTTGAATACTTAAATAACTAGATCCTAACTCCTGAATTATTGAAACACCGTCAGAACTTCTGTGAAACAGTCTTAAATCACTTCCAGCTCCCAGTTTGATTTGCTTGTCATCAGGAACTGTTATATTACCATATAAACCAACATTACCATCTGGTTTTATACTCAATTTTATTGCTGCTGAACCAGAAGTATTATTATAAAAATTAAAATTGTTTGTACTAGCTTGCGACTGTAATATCCACTGATCTCCATTATCATCTCCCTCATCTGCAGTCATGTATATGTTTGCATTATTAGATTCATTCGCATGAATTTCGATTCCAGTTGAAATCGTGGATAATTTCTTTAGATTATTGTGATATAATTCAACTTGTGCATTTTCAATCGCCTTTATCATATCTTCATTGTTACTAGCTCTAACTAGGAAATCATCAGCTTTAATAATTAAATGACCACTACCAGATGAGGGACAATCAATATAGCTGTCTGATCCATTATGATAAATTTGTAAGTCATCACTATTTCCAACTAATATTTTATTGTTATCACCAGTAAACAAACCTTGAGTATCTAATCTTCCAGATATAGTTACTCCACTAGATGTTGTCTCAAGTTTTTTACCGCCATCGTAATAGAGTTCTACGGCTCCGTCTGGTATAAATTTAGCAATATCTTCATCTGTTCCACCTTCAACACCTTTTATAAATTTACAAGTTCCTCCAGCTTCAATTACAAATCGTTCCTGTGCATTTATAGGTCCAGTTCTAAATACGAAACTACCATATTCTCTAAAGGTTGTGGTATTACCTGCAGTTATTGTTGTACCAGCAGCGTTACTTGATCCTCTCAATATTATGGAGTGGTGAATATCTGTGTTTTGTATTACTGCTGAAGTATGTGCTGAGTCTTCATATATTTTAGTGGCATCACCTATTCTTACTCCCCTTGTTTCAGTAAAGAAAACTCTATCATTATCATGGTATAATTCTACGGCTCCATCGTGAATAAATTTCGCATGAGTATCACCGTTATCTTTATCCTTGAAATGGTGAGTATCTGATCTATAAACTAAATTACCTGTAGCATTTACGATATGAGTATTTGAACCGTCATGAAAAAGTTGAAAATCATTTGAACTTCCCATGTATATGCGAGATGAATCTATAAAAAACAGATCACCACTAATTCCCACTCCACCACTTCTAGTGTCCAGTTTCTGATATCCATTATGATATAACTTAACTGCTCCGTCCTGATTAGCAGTAATCATTTTTTCATTCACAGCAGCATTATAAAGTTCAAATACATTAGAAGCAAATATTAAACCACCAGGACCAGTTTCTTTGATAAAAGAGTGTCCATATTGAGTATCATGATAAATTTGAAGATCATCGTCTGCTCCAAATAGTATCTTTTTATTATCAGGAATAATAACATTTTGATTAAATGTTGCGATTCCAGCAACATTTAAAGTGTTAGTTATATCAACTCCCGTACCTGTAGTCTTTAAACGTATTGTGTTATTATGGTATAATTCTGCGGCTCCATCTTGTATAAACCTTGCTGTCGTTTCATTTTGAGCAGAATTTTTTAACCATACCACTTCACTACTTATAATTAAGTTACCAGCACCAGCTTCTCTAATATATGAATTACTTCCGTCGTGAAATAGCTCTAAATCTCCACTAGCCCCAAGTTTTATCCTTGCACCATCTCTTGGTATTTGAACATTGCCATTATCACCAACTATTCTTAAAGATTCAACAATACTACCAGCATCAGTTGTCCTAAAAACAAAATCAGTTTCATTATTGGCTGTTTCATTTTTTATCACTTGTAGCTCTGCTCTTATCGTGCCAGCCCTTGAAAAACTTATTGTACTTCCATCTCCAATGTTATTACCAGTATTATCAAGTTGAAGCATATTTGCCATGCCACCACTAGATGCCAAGCCAGAAAGTAACTTTATTCCTCTGTTAGTAGTTTCTAATTTACCATTACCATTATAATTCAATCT
>MDTE01021944.1_pt1 | contig 10792 bp, 10 predicted proteins | sample 811231 | NCBI WGS metagenome assembly MDTE01 (sample SAMN05326651, study PRJNA326480) | marine metagenome | isolation source: seawater | place: Indian Ocean: Red Sea | collected 2010 | reverse complement strand
TTTACTAAGTTTTTTAATGTTATTTTCTATATCAATTTTTGGATACCTAATTTTTTACGTTCCTAAATTTGCGTATATTAAATTTAGATTAGAAGCTTTTTTTGATACAAATCAAAAAGGTAATTATCAATCTCAAAAAGCAACAGATGCAATTATTGATGGAGGTTTTTTTGGAAAAGGTGTCGGAGAAGGAACACTAAACACTCGCGTGCCAGAGGCACACACAGATTATGTTATCTCAGTAATTTCTGAAGAATTTGGGGTTATATTTATATTGTTAATTTTGTTAATATTTTTAATTTTAATATTTAGAGTTTTTAAAAAAATTCCAACAGAAAAAAAAAATACCAATAGATTAATTTTAATTGGTTCAATTTTATTAATAATCTTCCAAGTGTTGATACATATAGGGGTTAATATAAGATTTCTGCCAACAACTGGTATGACCCTCCCTTTTTTGAGTTATGGTGGATCCTCGATACTAAGTTCCTCAATACTGGCAGGGTTGATACTAAACTTTACGAGAAGAAAAATTTAAATTTATGAAAAAAATAATTATTAGCACTGGAGGTACTGGAGGTCATGTAGTTCCTGCTCAAGTATTATATGATTACTTAAAAGATAAAAATGATGTAATGATCACTTGTGATAAAAGAGGTTTTAATTTTTTAGATAAAAAAAGATATAAAGTTAAGCAAATAGATGTTCCTAAAATTAACAAAAATCTAACTGGATTTATATTTTTTGCAATTTACTTTATATTATCTGTACTAAAATCATATTTTTTTTTAAAAAAAAAAAAAAATTAAAATATTAATATCCACAGGTGGTTATATGTCTGTACCTATTTGTCTAGCTGCTAGATTTTTGAATTTAAAACTTTTTTTATTTGAGCCTAACTTAGTCTTAGGTAGATCAAATTTATTTTTGTTAAATTATTGTGAAAAAATCTTTACTTATAATAAAAAAATAAAAAATTTACCAAAAAAAATGGGTTATAAAAACCTTGTTATTAAACCTTTAATCAGGAAAGAGATTATTCAATCAAAAAAACAATTTATAAAAAAGTCGAAATATTTTTCTCTTTTGATAATAGGCGGTAGCCAGGGAGCAAAGAAATTCGACAATTTATTTAATGAAGATTTAATTAAATTATCTAACAAATTCAAAATTAAAATTTATCATCAAACTTCCAAAGAAAATTTAAAAAATCTTAAAAACTTTTATATTTCGAATAATATCAGATTTGAAGTTTTTTCATACACCAATGAATTATATAAAATTATAAAAAAAACCGATCTTGCAATAACAAGATCAGGAGCATCAACAATTAACGAATTAGTATTTTTAGGGTCACCGTTTTTAGCTATACCATTCCCTTTTGCTAAAGATGATCACCAATTTTTTAATGCAAGATATTATACAAAAAAAAATCTAGGTTGGTTAATAAGAGAAACCAATTTAAGTAGTAATTTTTTATATAAATTTGTTTCAAATTTGATTAAAAATAAAAAATTGGTATTTCAAAAAAAAAAAAATATGGAAAATTTTCATAAAGCATATGATTGGGAACAAAATTCTAGTTATTTAAACAATCAATTATAAAAATGAATATAAACTTGGCTAAATCAGAAATAATCCATTTTGTTGGTATAGGTGGTATTGGTATGAGTGGCCTCGCATTAATAATGAAAGGATTGGGTTTTAAAATACAAGGTAGTGACAAAGTTTATAATAAAAATATAGAAAGATTAAAAAAAAATCATGTTAAATTTTTTTTAGGGCATACCAAATCAAATATTAAAAGGGCTACAATTTTAGTAATTTCATCGGCAATCAAAAACTCAAATGTAGAGTTTAAAGAGGCAAAAAAGAAAAATTTACCTATTTATAAAAGAGGGGATATGTTAGCGCACATAACCTCTCTCAAAAAAAATATAGTGGTTTCAGGATCTCATGGCAAAACTACTACCACATCCTTAATAGCATCTATTTTTGCCAAAGCAAAATTAGACCCGACTATAATTAATGGTGGAGTAATTAATTCATTGGAAAATTCTGCTAAACTTGGAAAAAGCGAGTGGAGTATTTTAGAGTCAGATGAGTCAGACGGTAGTTTTGTAAAAGTTCCATCTACTTATGCTGTTGTAACAAATATTGATAGAGAACATATGGATTATTATAAATCTCTTGATGATTTAAAAAAGCACTTCATAAAATTTATGTCAAATGTTCCGTCTTTTGGCAAAACATTTGTTTGTATTGATGATAAAAATAATAAAGATATTTATAAAAAAAGCAAAATTAAAAATATTCTTACATATGGTTTCAATAAATATTCAAATTTCAAAATTAAAAATTGTTCATTCTTAAAAAATAAGTCAACTTTTGACATTGAAATGAACCTACCTAATAAAAAAAAAACTTTTATAAAAAAATTTGAAATACCCTTGATTGGATCTCATAATGTCAAAAATGCAACTGCGGCGATTGCGGTCTCTAATTTTATTGGAATATCACCTAATATTCTGAAAAAAAGTTTAAAGAACTTCAAGGGTGTCGAAAGAAGATTTAATAAAATATTTACATATAATGGGGCAGATATTTACGATGATTATGCCCATCACCCCACAGAAATCAGACAAGTTATAAATGGAGTTAACAACAGCTTTAAGGAAAAAAAAATAATATGTATTTTTCAGCCTCATAGAGTATCAAGATTGAATGATTTAAAAAACGAATTTTGTTTGTCATTTAAAAAAGCTAGTTATGTAATTTTATGTCCTGTCTACAAAGCTGGTGAAAATCTTAAATTAAACTTTAATTATAATAAATTTGCAGAGCAAATCGCAAAAAAATCCAAAGTTCAAGTATTCTTTGTAAAAAACCAAAATGAATTAGCAAAATTTTTAAAACAATTTTTAAGTCATGAAAACGTTGTAATTGGTATGGGAGCTGGAACTATATCAAATTGGATTAAAGAATTGCCAGGTCTAATGAAAAGATAATGTTAAAAGATTTAAATAGTTTTTCAAAAAATATTAAAGGTAAAATAAAATTTGATTATAGTTTAAAAAATCACACATGGCTTAATATCGGTGGAAATGCAAAAATTTTTTTTGTTCCAGAAACTTTAACTGAATTAAAAGATTTTTTGTTATACATAAAAAAAGAACATAATAATTTTTTTACGATAGGAGCAGGTTCAAATTTACTCATTTCTGAAAATGTCAATAATCATATTTTTATTAAATTAGGTAAAAATTTTAATAAAATATCCCTATTAAAAGATAATGTTTTGATTGCAGGATGTTCAATATTAGACAAAAGTGTATCTAATTTTGCTTGTGAAAATAATTTAAGTGGCCTTGAGTTTTTATCATGTATACCAGGATCTATAGGCGGTGGTATAAGAATGAATTCTGGATGTTTTGGCACAGAATTTAAAGATGTTCTACTTTCTGTTCAAGTTATGGATTTTAACGGCAATGTATATACGATTAACTCAAAAAACATAAAATTTGGTTACAGACAAACAAATCTACCTAAAAACCTTATTTTTTTAAGTGCGTCATTTAAAACTAATAAAAAAGATAAAAAAAAAATAGAAGAAAATATCAGCATACTAAAAGAAAAAAAAGAAGTCTCCCAACCATTAAGAGTTAAAACTGGAGGTAGTACATTTAAGAATCCGAAAAATCAGTCAGAAAAAAAAGCTTGGGAACTTATAAAGGAGCACGTAGATAGTAAAATTAGTTTTGGTGATGCAAAAATATCTGAAAAGCACTGTAATTTCTTTATTAATACCAATAATGCTTCATTTGAAAATATGAATAATTTAATTAATTTTGTAAAAAAAAAAGTGAAAGAAAAAACAGGAATAACTTTGGAGCTTGAATTGGAAATTGTAGACTAAATGAAAAAAAAGGTTTTAATTTTAGGAGGTGGATATTCAAAAGAGCGTGTTATTAGCCTTAAATCATCTAAAGCCATTATAAAATCAATTAAAAAAACACATAAAGTAAAATTTTCTGATCCATGTAAAAATTTTTTAAAAACAGTCAAAACTTTCAAACCCGATGTAATTTTTAACGCATTACACGGTAGATTTGGAGAAGATGGTTATATTCAATCAATATTAGAAACATTAGGTGTTAAGTACACTCATTCAGGAGTTGTTTCCTCTATGTTAGCGATGGATAAAGAGATTTCGAAAAAAATTTTTATAAAAAACAAAATATTAACCCCTAAATTTATAAAAATAAAATGTAATATTGAAAAAATAAATTATTCGAAAATTAAAAATTATCTAAATTATCCAGTAGTTTTAAAACCAATTAATGAAGGATCAAGTCTAGACGTATTCATTTGTAATAATAAATTGTCTTTACTAAATAGACTAAAAAAAATGAGGCACTACAAAGAATTACTCATTGAAGAATTTATTCCAGGTAGAGAGATACAGGTGGCAATTATGGGTAATAAAGTATTGGGCCCTATAGAGCTTAAGCCAAAAAGAAAATTCTATGATTTTAATGCTAAATATGATTCTGATGCAAAAACTGAACACATCATACCAGTAAAATTAAGTAAAAAAAATTTAGACAAAATCAATAAAATTGCATTAAAGGCACATAAATTATTGAGCTGCAAAGGCGTAACTAGATCTGATTTTAAGTATTATAAAGATAAATTCTATTTACTTGAACTTAATACTCAGCCAGGAATGACTGACCTTTCACTAGTCCCAGAGATAGCTGCCTACAGAGGTATAAATTTTGGTTCTTTAATTAATTGGATTATAAAAGATGCATCAACAAATAGATAAAAAAACTAAATTTTTTTTTTATAGCTTAATTATAATTATTTTAACATCGGTAAATAACTATAATTTTAATATGGAGAGCGTATTTAATATTAAAGATATTCAAGTAAAAGGATTCTCAAAAAAAATAAATGAGCAGATTAAGAACGATATCAAAGAAATTACTACAAAAAATATTTTTTTTATAAATAATGATTATTTTTTAAAATTAAGTGAGAGAAATGACGTGAAGTATCTAATTGTTAAAAAAAATTATCCAAATAAAATAATTATTGATTTCATCCCAGCAAAACCAATATGTATAATTGAAATTAATAATAATAAGATAGTTTTGGGTGATAATGGAAAAAAATTAGATTTGGAAATTAAAGAAGGTAATTTACCAACAGTTACAGGTTCTGGGGATATAGATAAAATTTATAGTGTTGTAAATTTGTTATACGATTCAAAATTAGATTATAAATTAATCAAGAAAATCAATTTTTTTAAAAGTGGAAGGTTTGATATTCATCTTCATAAAGGTACTATTATAAAATTACCAATTAAGCTTACCAAAGATATAATAAATTATAGTAGTAATTTGTTAAATGAAAAAAAATTTGTTAATTCTAAAATTATTGATTTAAGAATCAAAAATAAAATAATAAAATATGAATAGCAATGAGACAGGCGACTTTTACTTCGGTATTTCAGAAAAAAAAATTTATATATGTTTTTTTGAAAAGGGAAAAATACATTACAAAGAAAGAGTAGATTTTGAAATTCCAGACAGTCTAAATAATAATTTAAATTTTAGAATTATTTCAAATTTACTCAAAAATAATATAAGGAAGATAGAAAAAAACTTAGGTTTTTTTTTAAATAGTGGGAATATATCTATAAAGTCAAATTCTACTCAGAGGATATCATTTAGTATAAAAAATATATATGACGAAAAAATACTTGATAAAAAGGTTATTACCGATCTTATAACTAGCAGTATTCAAAAATTTCACTTAAGTGAAAAAAATTTATCTATTATTCATGTAATGATTAATAAATTTATAGTCGACGATAAGATATACAAATTTTTTCCAAAGAATATTAAATTTAAAAAAATTATTCTTGAAATTGAATTTATATGCTTAGGTAAAAACATAATTACCAAAGTAAATAACCTGTTTAACGAGTGTAAAGTCAATGTTAATAAGATTGTATCATATGAATATGCTAAAAAATTCTCAAATGATGTCACTGATGATACAATGTGTGTGTCTGCGGTAAAAGTCTTAAATGGAATTAATCAATCAGAAGTTTACTTAAAGGATAGTATTTCAAAAAAAAGAGGTATTTTTCACAAAATATTTGATTTATTTGGATAAATTTTTGTATTCTTTTGTAATATTACTTGTTTTTCCTTAATTATCCGAAACTCCTATAAGGTTCAAATGTCAGTGTTAAATCAAAAAACTATAAAAAATAGCGCAAAATTTGAAGGTATAGGACTACATTCAGGTAAAAAAGTTTTAATGACTTTATTTCCTGCTCCACCAAACACAGGAATTATATTTAAAAGGTCAGATTTAAATAATAACAACTTAATTTATCCAAGTGTATTTAATGTATCAAGCGCTTCTTATTGTACAAAATTAACAAATGAATATGGTGTGAGCGTTTCAACAGTTGAACATTTAATGGCTGCTTTATGTGGATTAGGCATAGATAATCTTTTTGTCGAATTGAATTCTGAAGAATTACCAATTATGGATGGTTCTGCAAAAAATTTTATAGATGTCTTGCAAAATATTGGATTTAAAATTAGTGATCAACCCATAAGAATAATTAAAATTAATAAAAAAGTTACTTACTCGGATGGTGAAAAATTTATCAAATTTGAACCAAACAAAATTAGTTTAGAAATTGATTTCGAGATTAAATATAAACAAAATTTAATTTTAAACCAAAGAAATTCAATAAATATCTATATGAATGATTTAACAGATATGTATAATTCCAGAACTTTTTGTTTGTTCGAGGATGTTGAAAAATTAAAAAAGATAGGGTTAGCCAAAGGGGGAAGTCTCGAGAACGCTATAGTATTAAAAGGTAACGAAATACTTAATCCAGAAAAATTAAGAAATACTAAGGAGTTTGTGAATCATAAAATTTTAGATTGCCTAGGGGACATATACCTCGCCGGCTATAGAATGGTAGGAAAAATTACATCAAGTCAAGGTGGCCATAATATGACTAACCAAGGATTAAGAGATTTATTAAGCAATAATGATAATTTTTCAATAATTGAACTCAAAGAAAAAAATATACCACATTCATTCTTAATTAAGAATCCATTAAAAACTTCCGCTTAAATATTTAAGCTTTTTTAATTATCTGGTAATAATTTAATAAATGAAAATATTAAAAAGTTTTATAATATCAATCCTGATAACGTTCCTCATATCCTGTTCGAAGACTGAAAAAATCTCTGTAGTTAAAGAAAAAAATATGGAAACTCAAATGATAGAAGCGTTTAAGGAAGGTTATGACGAGTTAGAAAAGGGAGATGTGTTATTCGCAGCAAAAAAATTCAATGAGGCTGAACTTTTGTATCCACAATCTGAATGGGCACCAAGGGCAGCACTAATGGCAGCTTACTCTTATTATTCTCAGGACTATTACTTTGATGCTGAATATGAGTTAAAAAGATTTTTAAAAGTTTACCCTAATGAAAAGAATATACCTTACGCACATTATTTATTAGGCATGGTTTATTATGAAAAAATAGTTGATGAAAAAAAAGATTTAGAACCTTTAATTTTAGCAGAGAAAAAATTTAAGTTTATCGAAAAAAATTATCCAGATACGGATTTTGCTTTAGACTCATCTTACAAGTTAGATTTAATTAGAGACTATCTTGCATCAAAGGAGATGTACATAGGAATGCATTATATAAAAAAAAAAAATGGATTGCTGCAATAAATCGTTTCAAAAAAGTCGTCTCTAATTATGAGGACACTGCGTTTATAGATGAGGCTCTTCATAGATTAGTGGAACTCTATTATAGATTAGGATTACTTGAAGAGTCACAAAAATATGCATCATTATTGGGTTATAATTATCAATCAAGTGAATGGTATTCAAAAAGTTATAAAATTTTTAATACAGGTTACAAGTCAAAGTTAGAAATTAAAAAAGAAAAAAAAAGTATTTTTAAAAAATTTAAAGAACTTCTTTATTAATTTAATGGAAAATTCATTTTTAAAGAACTATAAAAAAAAACTAAAACTATTAGATAAATACAATAAGTTCTATTATCAAAATCAAAGCCCTTTAATATCCGATAAAAAATATGATGAGTTGAAAAATGAAATTTTAGAACTGGAAAGAAAATATAGTTTAACCAATTCAAAATCACCAAGTACTAAAATTGGCTACAAACCATCAAAAAAATTTGAAAAGTTTAAACACAAGGTTAAAATGTTATCATTATCTAATGCATTTACTAAAGAAGACCTTATTAATTTTCAAAAAAAGAATATTAATTTTTTAGCTTTAGATAAGAATTATGAGTTTGAATATAACGCAGAGCCTAAAATCGATGGAATTTCTGCATCACTTAATTACAAAAATGGAAAATTAGTTAGGGGTTTATCAAGAGGAGACGGTGAAGAAGGGGAAGATATAACTGAAAACTTAAAAACCATTAGAGATATTCCTTTGAGCATCTCTAACAAAGATTTTCCCGAAGAAATAGATATAAGAGGAGAAGTTTTTATAGAAAATAATGATTTTAAAAAATTAGAAAATAATTTTGCTAATCCAAGAAACGCAGCTTCTGGATCACTAAGACAAAAAGACCCTAAAAAAACAAAATTAATTCCTTTAAAATTTATTGCTTATACTTTTGGTTTCAGTTCAAGCATGAAATCAAATAAACAAAGTGATTTTATAAAAGATTTAGATAGCTGGGGTTTTAAAACATCTGAGTTAAATAAAACAATAAAAGGTATTAATAATTTAATTAATTACCATTCTGATATAGAAAAAAAGAGATTTAGTTTAAACTATGACATTGATGGTATCGTATACAAGGTTAATGAATTTAGCTTACAAAAAAGACTAGGTTTTATGGCTACCGCCCCAAGATGGGCTGTTGCTCATAAATTTTCAGCTAATTATTCTGTCACTAAAATTATGGATATTGATATTCAGGTTGGAAGAACTGGTGCTTTAACACCAGTTGCAAAAGTTAAACCTGTTAATATAGGCGGTGTAATGGTTTCAAATGCAACATTACATAATGAAGATGAAATAATTAGAAAAGATATCAGAATTGGCGATACTGTTAAAATTGAAAGAGCTGGCGATGTAATACCGCATGTAATTGAAGTAGACAAAAAATTAAGACCACAAAAATCAAAAAAATATGTATTTCCAGATAAATGCCCTTCATGTGGATCTAAAACTATTAAAGATTATAATTATGTTACAAAAAAAGTTGATGCAGTTAGAAGGTGTAGTAATGAGGGGTTTGGATGCGAAAAGGTATCAATTGAAAAATTGAAACATTTTGTCTCAAAAGATGCTTTAAATATTGAAGGTCTGGGAAAAAAAGTCATAGAAAAATTCTGGGATTTAGAATTTATAAAATTTCCTTATGATATATTTAATTTAGACTTTCAAAAAATTTCTAAACTAGAAGGGTGGGGATCTCAATCGGCAGAAAATCTTAAAAATTCAATCAATAAATCAAAAAAAATAAAATTAGATAAATTTATTTATTCTCTTGGGATAAGACATATAGGACAAGAAAATGCTAAAATAATATCTGAATTTTTAGTTGATTACTCTGGTTTTATTAAATTAAAAGATCAAAAAAAAATTGAGGAATTATCAAACATCGACGGAATTGGAGAGACACAAATATCTTCTTTAAAAAATTTTTTTAGTAATAAATTAAACTTGAAAGTTATTTCATCTTTAAGTGAGATTTTAGTTATGGAAAAGAATATTATAAAAAAAAAGGGTGGAGTATTTTCCAATAAAATATTGATGTTCACTGGAAAGTTAAATAATATTAGCAGAGCAGAGGCCAAGTCAATTGTTGAAAATAATGGTGGAAAAATCGTAAGCAATGTATCTAAAAAACTAGATTATTTGATCACAGGTGATAAGCCTACCTTAAAAAAAATAAAAATGGCAAATGATTTAAATGTCAAAATATTAAACCAGATAAATTTTGAGAAAATTTTAAAATTGAGATAATAGCCAAAATTTTTCTTTATAATTTAAATATTTTTCAACTTTTAAGTAAATTTCTAAGTTATAATTTATTAAGTAATTTTTTTCATTTTTAGTAAGCAGTTTAAAATTAATCAAATTTTTGTCAAATGGAACTAAAGTTAAATTTTCAAAAAACATATTATTTTTATCTCGTTTTACGTAAATCATATTTTCTAGTCTAATCCCATATCTGCCCTTCTTATAAAATCCTGGTTCGTTGCTCATTACGTTACCTGGTCTGAGTATTATTTTATAACTTTTAGATATGGCAACTGGTCCTTCATGAACATTAAGAAAATAACCAACACCGTGACCAGTTCCATGTGGATAGTCAAATCCTTTCTTTTTAAGAAATTTTCTGGCTAAATTATCTAACAAATGTCCACTTTTTATTTTTTTTAAATTTGCGTTCGCAACAGCAATATGACCTTTTAAAACATACGTAAAAATATTTTTGATCTTTCCAGTCTGTTTACCTAAACTTATTGTCCTAGTAATATCAGTAGTTCCATATTTATATTGTCCGCCAGAGTCACATAAATAAATATCATTTTTTTTTATAAGTCTGTTTGTTTTTTTACTTGCTCGATAATGTATTATTGCACCGTTTGGTCCTGATGCAGAAATTGTATTAAAGCTTGGATATAAATAATTTATATTCTTCATTCTAAAATAATTTAATTTTTTTTCAGCCTCTAATTCAGA
>MDTE01111740.1_pt1 | contig 10793 bp, 12 predicted proteins | sample 811231 | NCBI WGS metagenome assembly MDTE01 (sample SAMN05326651, study PRJNA326480) | marine metagenome | isolation source: seawater | place: Indian Ocean: Red Sea | collected 2010 | reverse complement strand
TCTGGCGCGGCGTTGGCCCACTATGTCAGGCATGGGAGAACCCCAGCACCTCACGATCGATCAGCTACGCCAGCGGCGGGGTCCGCTAGTGGATGTGCGCAGCCCATCGGAATTCGAAAAAGGACATTGGCCGGGGGCCATCAATATCCCGCTGTTCAGCGATGACGAAAGGGCTGAGGTCGGCACCAGCTACAAGCAGCAGGGGCGGTTGCCTGCCATCCATCTGGGACTGTCCATCACGGGGCCAAAGCTTTCCACCCTTGCTCGAGAGCTGGAACGACTGCGAGGCCAGGGGACTCCAAGGTTTTATTGCTGGAGAGGTGGCATGCGCTCCGCCAGCATGGCCTGGCTGGCCAGTCAGATCGATCTGACGCCAACGCTGCTGATCGGCGGCTACAAGGCCTATCGCCGCTGGGCTCAGGACCAGTTCGACCTGACCTGGCCGTTGCGGTTGATGGGCGGCCGCACCGGAACCGGCAAAACGGACCTGCTTCTGGCCTTGCAACAACGCGGTGTCGCCATCGTTGATCTCGAAGGGTTGGCCCACCACCGCGGCAGCAGCTTCGGCGGACTGGGCCTGCCGGACCAACCCAGCACCGAGCATTACGAAAACCGTCTAGCGGAATGTCTCGATCAGCATCGCCAGGCCGGGGCCGAGGCGATCTGGTTGGAAGCTGAAAGCATCCAGGTGGGCCGCTGCCGCATTCCCAAAGCTCTGTTCGATCAGATGCAACAGGCTCCCGTGCTGGAGATTCAGCGCGATCTCAAGGAACGGGTGAACCTCTTGGTGCAGGTGTACGGCCATCAGGGGGGAGCCGCTCTGGCTGAGGCCACCGAACGGATCAGTCGACGATTGGGTCCCCAGCGCACCAAGCAAGCCCTCGAAGCGATTGCCAGAAAAGACTGGGCCGGCGCCTGCCGCGCCACGCTGGACTACTACGACCGTTGTTACGACCATGAACTGGCGCGATCCCCCAGACGCGACGTAATCGATCTATCCGGACTCAGTGCTGATCAAGCCGCCCAGAACCTGATTGACCGGGGGTTTGTTCAAATCCCTGATTAAGATCGCCCTCAAATCTGGTTCGAGAGCGACGTGAGCAAAGCAGCGATTCAGTTCTTTCGTGGCGTCAACGAGCCGGTCGTCCCAGATATCCGTCTGACCCGCAGCCGTGATGGGCGCACCGGTCAGGCCACCTTCCGTTTCGAACAGCCCGCTGCCATTGCTCCCGAAACGATGGGTGACATCACCGGAATGTGGATGGTGGATGAAGAAGGAGAGATGGTCACAAGAGAAATCAACGGCAAATTCGTGAACGGCACAGCGAGTGCCCTTGAAGCCGTCTACTCATGGAAATCCGAACAGGACTTCGAACGGTTCATGCGCTTCGCTCAGCGCTACGCCGATGCCAACGGCCTCGGTTATTCACAAAAACAAGATTTCGATCAAACTGACGGAGGCTCCAACACTGAGGCTTGAGTTTTCCCCAGGCACTCTCCCTCGCAGCACTGATCGCTGTAGGTCTCATCCTGTGGAGCTTGAGGCAATGGTTGCTGCTGTTGTTTGCCGCCATCGTCCTGGCGCTAGCACTTTGCAGTCTTGTGGAAACAGTGCAGCGGGGTTTCCCGATGCGACGTTCCCTGGCCTTGCTGGCCAGTGTCTGTGGACTGGGGCTCGTGCTGGCTGTGCTGTTGGTGGTGCTGGTGCCACCGTTTGTTGATGAATTCGCCCTGCTGCTCGAAAAACTCCCCCAGGCGGCCCAGACACTGCTAGAGCTCGCCCTGAACGGTCTTGATCAGGTCAGCGACGTGCTCTACGGCGTCGATGCGATGCCAGATCTGGACCAACTGGGCCGGGGGAGCCCATCGATCCTGCCCGACAGTTCAACCCTGGCCTCAGGGGTGGGCAGCGGCCTGATCGGATTGATCGGACTGGCCGGAAACCTCGGCAGCGCCGGGCTGAGTCTGCTGTTTGTTGTAGCGGCCGCACTGATGGTGGCCGTTCAACCGCAGGCCTACCGCCAGGTGGCCATTCAGCTGGTGCCATCCTTCTATCGGCGGCGGGCCAACCAGATCCTCACGCTGTGTGGTGAAGCCCTCAACAGCTGGATGGTGGGTGTGGGCATCAGCTCCCTCGCCGTGTTTCTGCTCTGCTGGATCACCCTCTCGCTTCTTGGGGTGAAGCTCGTCCTGGCCAATGCCCTGCTGGCCGGTGTGCTGAATCTGATTCCCAACGTCGGTCCCACCATGAGCACGGTGTTTCCCATGGCGGTGGCCCTGCTGGATGCCCCCTGGAAAGCGGCGGCAGTTCTTGGCGCTTACGTGGTGATTCAGAACCTGGAGAGCTATGTGATCACCCCCTCGGTGATGCACCACCAGGTGAAGCTCCTGCCAGGCCTCACCCTGGCTGCTCAGGTGTTGTTCACCGTGGTGTTCGGCCCCCTGGGCTTGTTGATGGCCCTGCCCCTTGCCGTGGTGATGCAGGTGTTGATCGCCGAGGTGTTGATCAAAGATGTCCTTAACCGCTGGTCAACAGTGAGGCTGCGCACATGAATGCGCAATCGATTCTGCTGAGCCTCACCTTCGTTGTGCTGGCGCTGCTGATCTGGCAGCTGCGCTGGGTGCTGCTGGTGCTGTTCGGCGCCGTGGTCGTTGCCGTCGCTCTGGATGTGCTGATCCATCAGCTGCAGAACCGCTTCCGTCTGTCCCGGCCTCAGGCCTTGCTGGCCGTGTTGACCGGTCTGCTGATGGCAGGTCTGTTGATGGGCCAACTGCTGTTGCCGGAACTGATCACCCAGACCCAGCAACTGGGAAGGGATCTCCCTGAACTGTTCAACAAACTTTCCGGGTGGCTTGGGGACGATCCTCGATTCTCCGCGCTGAATCAGACCCTGAGCTCCGGTGCGAGTCCTGAAAGCCTGCAATCAGTGGGCCGTCAGTTACTTGGTGTGGCCGGCGGCGCTGCGAACTCGCTGATCCAGGTGCTGCTGATGGCTCTGCTGGCCATCCTGCTGGCTCTAGACCCCTCCTCCCACCGGGGCATGGTTGTCTCCATCACGCCGCGTCCAGCGCGGGACCAGATGATCCAGCTGCTGGACGAAAGCCGCCAGGCCCTCGGCGGATGGCTGACGGGAATGACCCTGTCTGCCACGACGGTGTTTCTGCTCACCTGGGGTGGACTGCTGCTGCTCAAGGCCCCCCTGGCACTCCTCAGCGCCCTGGTGTGCGGACTATTGACCTTTGTTCCCACCATCGGACCAACCGCTGCGACATTGCTGCCCACAGGACTGGCACTCCTGCAATCACCTCAGCTTGTGGTGTCTGTGCTGGTGTTTCGGTTGATCTTGCAGAACCTTGAGGCCTTTCTGCTGACACCGCTCCTGCTGCGAAAAACCGTGAATCTGCTACCGACCGTTGCTCTGATGGCCCAGCTCAGCCTGGGTGCCCTGCTGGGACTGCCAGGCGTGCTGCTGGCACTGCCACTTGTCGTCGTCCTGCAGGTGTTGATGCAACGGGTGGTGGTGCAGCAGGTGATGGACCGCTGGTCCTGATCAGCGCTCAGTTCGACTCAGGCCAAGGTTGCGTTGTTGTGAGCACAGATTTCAAGGACGTGATGGAAGAAAAACCCTGATCACAAAATTCCCTGGAACATCACGTGCGGCGCCAGACCGCGCTGCCTAAAAAGAGGTCCTGTGACGCTCGACTGACGATCGGGTGAGCGTCGCAGCAGCATCGAGAGAGCGACTCGTTAGCTGGCAGATGACGGTCCCTGCGGCTTTGCATGGCTCGACAGGGGCTGTTTCTGCGCCTTCACATCCGCTTCCAATGACAAGAAACATTCTTACCTCCTTCAATTGCTCGGGGGAAACAGGCGCGTCCTGGCTCTCTCTCGGTTCCGCGGTCATTGGCGGGGCGGCATCAGCCGTTGAAAGGATTTGATCAGTTGATGAATTGATTCGTTGATCGCAAATGATTTGCACGTGAGAACCCTCTCTCAACAACAATCCAACCCTTGATTCTCAGGCTTTCGCTGCAGCCTCATCGTTGATGTTCACCATTGTGGTTTTCAGGTTTCCGATATCCAAAGGGCCCTCTGCACTGCACCAAACTGCACTCGACCAGCTCAATCCTTCACGATAAATGTTGTCTGATACACCCACATGCCAATAACAATCAAGATCCGGAACATCAACGAAACACTGTGACCAGTCGTTCTCCCCATCAAGGAACCTGAACCTGGACCCACAGCACTGCTGCAAAGATCACTGTGATCAGCTCTTGACGCTGAATTCCCTCCCCCGCGGTCCCATACGGTGGATCGTGTCGACCCGGACAGCCTGCCTTGGATGTGATCTTCAATTTCAGCCGCTACGACGAGCTGAGACAGGCTGTGCTGCAACTGGTTCGCGAAAATCTTGACCCCGAGCTGCTCTACGAGGAGGCGGAAGAGCTGTTTGAGTCTTGGTGGGCATCCAATGCCTCAGACGGCCATTGGAACGACGAGGTCAAACGTCGGATCTGGGCATCCATCTGGAATGAATTCGGCGCCAGAACCGCTCAGGCGTAACGACGCCACAACGACGGAGATCCGATCAGTACGGTGACAGCCAGCACGTGATGACGCATGGCGAAAAGCAGGCTGGTGAGGGTGAAGTGATCCAGCAAGAGCAGGATCTCGGTTCTCAGATCTGCCAACGCCAACATCACTAGCAACAAAGGCCACCACTGTGCTGAACGATGAACAATCCCCGGTTGCTGACGTTCAGGCTTCGGCACGGGGCTCCCAGAGAGTGAGCATGGAGGGAGCCAAGGCAATGCTCGACCAACTGCCCACCACCACCCCAAGGGCCAGAGCGATGGCAAACCAATAGAGGGTGGCTCCGCCAAAAAAGATCAGGGCCAGTAAGGGCAGCAATGTGGTGCCACTTGTGTACAGGGTGCGGGTCAGGGTGGCCGACACAGCCTGATCAACCTGCTCAGATAACCCAAGGCCTGCACCATCACGGGCCCGCTCACGGATCCGATCGAACACCACCACCGTGTCGTTGACGGAATACCCCGCAATGGTGAGCAGAGCCACGGCAAAGAGGCTGTCCACCTCGAGCTGCATCACCAGTCCCAGCCAGGCGAAGACACCAGAGACAATGATCACGTCATGGGCCAGGGCCACCAGGGCCAGAAAGGCATAGCGGCCGTCATAGCGGAAGGAGATGTAGAGGGCGATTCCGCTGAATGCCACCACAAGCGAGATCAGCGTGCTGCGCAGCAACTGCCGCCCAAGGCTCGGTCCGATCGTGTCAACGGACTGTCCACCGGACACAAAGGGGCCTGCAATCGGTTCAACCGCAGCAATCAAGGCCTGCCCTTGAGCCGCCGTCAACGTGGGCACACGCAGCACCAGCGATTCACCTCCATCGAGCAACTGGACCCGTGCTGAACGCAGCTTGGGAGCGGGCTCGTCGTCCTCGACCGGCAGTGTTAACGACCGAACGGGGCTGGAGACCGCAATGGATTTGAGGTCCCGACAGCTCTCGCCGCAGTCGCGCTCCAACTGGATCTGCGTTCCCCCCGTGAAATCGAGCCCGGGACGCAACGGTGCGGCAATCTCAGGAGTCAGCCAGCAGCTGATCAGACCCACCAAGGCCAGCAGCACCGTGAGCCCCGAGACCCACCAGACCCGTCGTCGGGAGGCGCTTAAGGGCAGGCGCAAAACGACAGTTGTGTCGGGTGTGGAAGCAACCATCGATCAAGCGGTCGTGGAGGGACGTTGTCCCTGAGCAATGAAATTGTTGGGTTGGCGCAGGCCGGCGTAGCCCATCAGGAAACGCAGCAGCGTGCGGGTGCAGGTGAGCGCCGTGAACAGGCTCAGCAACACACCGATGCCGAGGGTTGCGGCGAATCCCTTCACCAGTCCGGTACCGAGAAAGAACAGCGCCGCACAACTGATCAATGTGGTGAGGTGACCATCGAGAATCGAACTGAAGGCTTCCAAGAATCCCGTGTCGATCGAGCGGATCAGGGTGTTGCCGCGACGCAGCTCGTCCTTGATGCGTTCAAAGATCAGCACGTTGGCATCCACCGCCATGCCGATGGACAGGATGAATCCAGCAATTCCCGGCAGGGTCAGCGTCACGGGGATCAAGGCATACACCGCAAGGTTGAACAGGGCATAGAGGCTCAGGGCAACCACCGCCACGGCCCCCGGCAACCGGTAAGCCACCACCATGAACACCGCCACCAGGACGAGACCGGAAAGAGCGGCCATCAGACTGCGGCGGATGTTCTCGGCACCCAGCGTCGGTCCGATCGTGCGCACCTCAACCACTTCGACTGGCAGGGGCAAGGAACCACCGCGCAGTTTCACCTCCAGTTCCCGAGCCGTTTCAGCATCGAAATTGCCGCTGATAGTGGCCGCTCCGCCGGAGATGCCAGCACTCTTGAACTGAGGCCCCACGCTGGCGGCACTGATCAATGCGTTGTCCAACGTGATGGCGAGCAGACGCTCGGAACCAGCGATGGATTGAGTCAGATCGGCGAACGCCTCTGCTCCCTCGGCATCGAAATTGAGCGTCACCTCCCAGCTGTTGGGGTTGTTCTGCAAGGGCTGCCGACCGGCCGTCAGCAGTTGTTGTCCTGTCAGGGCAGCCGGTTCCAGCAAGGTGAGAAGTTCAGCGTCAGCCTGATCCAGAAGCGCCTGAAGCAGCTCGTCGTCGCTATCACCCGACGCACTCAGCCCCAGCGACTCCTGCACCTCCTTCAGATCATCCAGGTTCATCGCATCCGGTGTCTCTCCGCGTGCTCGCTGGTCCTTCCGTAATTGAAGGATGGCTCTGGCCTGGGATTGAAGCTGACGCAAGCTTCGAAACTCAGCTTCGGTGCCTTCGCGCTGGGCGCGGAACTCCAACAGTGCCGTGTCGCCAAGAACCCGCGCCGCAGCGGTGGGGTCCTGTTCACCGGGGAGCTGCAACACCAGTTGGTCAGTGCCAACGGTCTGGAGGGTGGATTCCGCCACACCGAGACCATTCACACGACGATCCAGCACCGCCTTGACCGCTTCCATTTCCCGATCCCCAACCAGCTTGACGTCACCCGCCGGTTGCACCTGCACCGTGAGTTGACTGCCGCCGCGCAGGTCAAGCCCAAGCTGCAAAGGGGTCCGCACCAGAAACATCCCCGCCGCGATGGCCAGGGCAAGAACAAAGGCGAACCAGCCCTGATAACGCGCCATCAACTCAAACCCCTTGGCGCACCATCTGCTGGGCGGCCTCCACAATCTGATGGGGCTGGATGATCGTCAGATTTTCCAGGGAGCCGTTGTAGGGGGTGGGGATGTCCTGACTGGACAGCCGCACCGGTCGAGCATCGAGATCGTCGAAGCATTGCTCCGTGATCAGAGCGATCAACTCGGCACCGATACCACCGGTCTTCATGCATTCCTCCACCACGATCACCCGATGGGTCTTACGGATGGAACGCCCGATGGTTTCCATATCGAAGGGCTTGAGACTGATCAGATCGATCAACTCCACACTGATGCCATCAGCCTCCAGCTGTTCCACTGCCTTGAGGCAGTGATGGCGCATGCGGGAGTAGGTCAGGATCGTGACGTCGCTGCCTTCCTGCACCAGGTCCGCCTGATCAAGGGCACAGGTGAACTCACCCTCAGGCAGTTCTTCGCTGAGGTTGTAGAGCAACACATGCTCGAAAAACAACACCGGGTTGTTGTCCCGGATCGCCGCCTTCATCAATCCTTTGGCGTTGGTGGGCGTACTGCAGGCAACGATCTTGATTCCGGGAACGGCGTGGAAGTAAGCCTCGAGGCGCTGGCTGTGCTCAGCTCCGAGCTGACGGCCCACTCCACCGGGACCACGCACCACAGTGGGAATCGTGAAATTGCCGCCGCTTGTGTAACGCAGCATCCCCATGTTGTTGGAGATCTGGTTGAAGGCGAGCAGCAGGAAGCCCATATTCATTCCTTCGACGATCGGCCGGAGACCGGTCATCGCCGCACCAACCGCCATGCCGGTGAAGCCGTTTTCGGCAATCGGGGTATCCAGGACCCGCAGATCGCCATACTTTTCGGCAAGGTCTTTCGTCACCTTGTAGCTGCCGCCGTAGTGACCGACGTCCTCACCCATCACACAGACATGAGGGTCGCGGGCCATCTCCTCGTCGATGGCTTCCCGCAGGGCGTTGAAGAGAAGAGTTCCTGCCACGGCGTCGCTGCGATCCCGGCCAGCCCGGGGTGAGCGGCCAAGCTATCTCAGCCTGGGCGGCCTCAACCGCCGGCGGCGAAGGTGAACAGCAGCAACACAGACAGGAGCATGGCTGGAGACAGAAGAAGCGCCAGCTGCCCGAGGTCGTGGGGGGTCATCAACAGGGGGTTGTCAAAACGACGCTAGTCAGGGTCGTTCGAGGGGCCTGTGAAGACACTGCGAAGAAACACCAACGTGAGTCCCAACGCCACAAATCCTGTGCTGAAGGTGGCCAGAAACGAGAGTCCCACCAACAGCGTCTTCAACGTCACTGCGATGTTTTGGGCGATCGGAGAGCTGTAGTGGGGCGGGTGAACCGCGAAATAAACCACCATCCGCCGGCTGAGACCAAAGGCCAGCCAGGCCAGCAGACCTGCGGTGACCGCACCGGAAAGGAAACTCAAGGGTCCCTTGCGGGGTTGCTCCGCCGGAGGGGTTGTCTTGGGGTCGGAGGTGCTCATGCTTCGATCCTGACGCCGTCCGGTCGCAGGTTGCAGCACCAGCTCCGCAATCCCTCGGCAGCCAGGGGGTGTTCAAGGGTTGATTGGGCAGCAGCGCAGCTGGCTGAATCAGCAAACAGTGCGAAACAGCTGGGGCCTGATCCGCTCATGGCAACGGCGAGGGTGCCGTCCAGGGACGACAGCAATCGAAGCGCAGCCTGAACCGCCGGAGTCTCAGGCTCCACGACCGCCTGCAGGTCGTTCCGCAACGGTGGTGGCTCCGCTGCTCGGATCGGTTGGGTCCAGGCCATGCCCCGCAAGACCTGGCGGCGTTGCTCGAAAGCGTTTTCTCCAGTGAGATAGCGATCCCCCTGCACCTCCCGACAGCGCCGGTATGCCCAAGGAGTGGAGACACTCACCCCCGGATCCTTCACCAGCAGAACCGCCAGGGGTTCCTGAACGGCAGGAAGCGGCTCCAGCACCTCACCGCGACCGAAGCAGAGCTGACTCCCCCCCTCCACACAGAACGGCATATCGGAACCGAGTTCAGCCGCAAGGCGCTCCAGGTCGGAGCTGCTGTGGCCCAGTCCCCAGAGCGTATTGAGTCCCACCAGAGCGGCTGCACCATCACTGGACCCTCCCGCCAGACCAGCACCGATGGGAATGCGTTTTTCCAGGTGCATGGCGGCACCCAGCTCATTGAAACCGGAACGGCTGCGCAGCAATTGAGCTGCCCGCATCACCAGGTTGTCGTCACCAAGGCTGAGGGACGGATCGTCACAGCTGAGGGTCAGTGCCGCATCGGCTGTGGTTCGAAAGCTGAGGCGATCAGCGAGATCGATGCTCTGCATCACCATCGCCAGCTCGTGGAAACCGTCAGGTCGGATCCCCAGCACCTCCAGATGAAGATTCACCTTGGCCGGTGCCGTCACCGTGATCGTGCCCATCGGCGGAGGCCGCATCAATGCCCTGATTCAAACCCCTGGCCAGGGCAACCCAGACCTGGGGAGCCAACTCCTGCGGCCGCTGCTGAAGATCAAACCCAGCGGCAGCGGCCAGTGCCTGAAGTTGTGACTCCGGCGCAAGCGATGCCAGGGTGTTGCGCAGCATTTTGCGACGGGACAGGAAGGTCTGCTTGAGCAGCGATTCCCCCCGACGGGCAGTCGCAGAAGGGAGCCGCCGATCAAGCGGCAGAGGATCAATCTGAATCACCTCCGACTGGACCTTTGGCGGTGGCTGGAAACAGCGTGGGGGGACGGGACAGACCGTCGTGCAATGGGCCATCAACTGCATCCGAACGCTCAGAGCGCTGAAGCTGCTGTGCCCCGGACGAGCCCTGATGCGTTCAGCCACCTCCTTCTGCACCAACAGAACCAGACGCTGATAAGGGGGATTGACGGGCCGATCAAGGCGCCCCACCAGGCGATCCAGAAGCGGACCGGTGATGTTGTAAGGGATATTGGCCACGACCTTGCTTGCTGCTAGGCCGTCCTCCAGCTCAAGTGGCAGCTCCAGCACATCCCCCTGTCGCAGGCTGAAGCGCTGATCATCGGCAAAGCGATCCCGCAGACCATCCACCAGATCGCGATCCAGTTCCACGGCGTGGACTGCAGCGGCAGGGGAAGACAGCAACCGCTCCGTCAGAGCGCCGCGTCCCGGCCCCACCTCCAACACACGATCCGACGGTTGCAATGCAGCGGCCGCCACGATGCGCTCGAGCACCGTCTGATCCTTCAGCCAGTGCTGACCGAAGCGTTTGCGGGCCTGGTGACCTTGAAACCCCATGGGAAATGATCGAAGTGGCGTGCGGCCGCGATTCAGCCAAGCGGAAACGAAGGAGGCCACCTGCTTCAAGTCTCCCAATCTGAATTCAGCCGATCAAGGACCACGATCAAGTTCACTGAGATCGGGACAGGTCGACGAGGGGTTGCAGGAGGCGGGGGGGGGTTGAGAACAGCAGGCTGAATTAGGTCTTCTAACGGATGGGTTGTCCCATGCCATCCACTTATCAAGGGACGAGCCGACACACCCCCATGGACACGATGTTCTTCATCAGCATCAATGCCGGACTGCTGATACTGCTTGCCGTTGGACTTCT
>MDTE01097953.1_pt1 | contig 10793 bp, 15 predicted proteins | sample 811231 | NCBI WGS metagenome assembly MDTE01 (sample SAMN05326651, study PRJNA326480) | marine metagenome | isolation source: seawater | place: Indian Ocean: Red Sea | collected 2010 | reverse complement strand
TTAAAGAGGTTGCAGCAGAATAACCAACTGCCGTGTTTCCAACACCGCCATCGCTTGTTGTTAAGGCTGCATGACCAATAGCTATATTATAAGAATCCGTTGTATTGGCATCTAGGGCTAATGCTCCAATAGCTATGTTGGCATCTCCTGTGGTGTTGGCCAACAACGCTGCACTACCCACCGCAACATTATTATCTCCAGTTGTCGTTGCCCCAGCAGCATTGTCTCCCACTGCCGTATTGTCCGAGCCTGTTGTAAACGCATCAAGTGCAGCTTCACCAACGGCTACGTTATCCGTTCCTGTGGTCATGGCTGTACCTAGCGATCCAGAACCTAGACCGATATTGCCTGTACCGCCTGTCATATCGAGGACATCGGTTACGGCAGCGCCTGATCCCGCGCCATCGGCGACCACCATCTTAATTCCGCCATTCGGAATCACGACATTGGCGCCTGTGCCTTGAGAAATGGTGACTTGATAACCCGCACTGTTTTGAATAATCCACGTTTTATTAACGGTGTTCGGTGCGAGAGTAACAGTATTGGTTGCGGTGATTGAGCCTGTTAAGGTTAAAGCGTAGGCTCTGGCAGCATCGGATGCGCCATCTGCCATCGTAATAGTATGGGAAGTACCAGTGATTGCTTCTGAACCACTGCCCCATGCTTCTGCTATTAATTCTAAATTTGTATTGGTACTCGTTCCCCAAGTACCTGATTCATCGCCTGTAGCAATTTCTTTTAATCGTAAGTCGTTTACATAAGTTGCCATTTAGATTCCTCCAATCTTTTTTGATTATAGCTTGTATATGTTCTGTTTTCCAATATCTATGCCACTTCCTTCCAATCAGCATCTTGAGAATCATCAATTGCCGACCAGTTTGGTGTCTGTGAATCGCTGATCGCGGCCCATTCAGCGTCTTGTCCTGGAATAACTTCACTCCAAACCAATAATTGACTAATATGCCCTGTTCCGTACAGTCCAGTAACGGCTATCGTTACATGGGTTGTTACCGTTAAATCACCAAGGCTGCTTGTCATAGCATCTTGAGTGACCGATATAATATTGTTCGTTTCTAGGGTTAGTGTTCCTAAAGCCGAAGTTCCCGCTAATCCAGTCGGATAAACATTTGCCGCACCCGTTACAGTTTCATCGCCTTGCGATACGGTGGAAGCAGTACCACTAACACCAACAAGCGCGACACCGTTAGCAATAACTGTACCAACTGCTCCTGTTGCCGCTATGCCTGTTTCTGCAACATTGGCATCACCCGTAACAGTCTCAGTGCCTAAAGCCGTAGTGCCTGCTAGTCCTGTTACAGCTACATTTGCAACACCTGTTGCAGTAAGAGAACCAACCGAACCTGTCCCTGCTACTCCTGTTTCTGCTACATTTGCAGCACCTGTTATGGTTAAAGAGCTTACTGCCCCTGTCCCTGCAACACCTGTTTCTGCGACATTGGCAGCACCCGTTATGGTTAAACTACCAATAGCTCCTGTTGCATAGACACCAGTCTCTGCAACATTAGCGTCACAGCTAACGGTTTCAGTTCCTAAGGCCGAAGTACCTGCTAATCCTGTTAATGTAACAGTAACATTAACAACAGCGGGTTCACCCCAAGGACCTGCTCCCCAAGTAGATCGACCCCAACCAGCCATAACTGGTTTACGCTATTCTAATAACAGCATTACTTGCGTCTGCGGTTGGAAAAGATATTGTAAAACTACCTGCTGTGCTGGTTTTATCGCCACCGAAATCAAACACTGCAACTGCTGGATCACCAGTAGCTGTATCATTATAAATCATACAACCTCTTGCCGTAATCGTGCAAGTACCAAAGGTCAAATCAGCAAAATCAGTATAAGCAGTTGTTCCCGATGTGGTCGGGTTGACATTTGTTAAAGCTGATCCGCCCGCAGTATAGTTTGTGCCTGTTGCTTCTTGGCTTGTGCTATAAGCTGTGGTAGAAGCGCTCATAGTCGCAGAGCTAGTATATAAAGCGAGCTTGAAAGAATTTCCTCCAGACGCTTTAAAGTTATGTACTGCTTGCAGAAGCTCACTTTTGAAAGAAGTACACATTGCCTGAGTTATAGCCATTATAGCCTCCTAATAATTTCCGCAAGATCCTTATGACCTTGCTGTTCTAGTTGATTGCCTATCGTACACATGTGGTTTTTAATTGCCTCACGCATATAAAAAGCAATGATAAAATGACACTTATTTTTAAAAGCATGTGCCTGAGCTTTAATTGGACCAGGTGCAGTATCTGCAACTGAAACTAATTTATTAGTGGCCATTTCAGCAACTTCTTCGACTGTATGGCCTCTGTTTTCCGTGGTTTTTACACCCAAATCTCCTATGGAGAGTTTAAATGAATCTGTTTCCATTTCAATATGTCTTAGCTTTTTTAGATTTTTTAGAAGATTTTTTCTTCATATCATAATCACCACGGGAGGTTTTTCCTTCTCCTCTCATGTATCGCTTTCTTTCTGTTGCACCTGGCATCTTTTCCTCAATATTGATTGGGTTCCGGGGGCGTAAGACCGTTCGTTTTTGAAACCCTTATAGGGTCTTGCCTTCCTGAAACACCAACAAGCTTTTCATTGTTTTCTTCTATATTAGAAAAATTAGTTGTTTTTAAGTCTCCATCTTTTAAATAAACCACAGGTGGATCTTCCAATCTGTGGTATCCGTAAAGTTTTTCTTTTTCAGAAACATTAGTATCTAACATAGGAGAAGTTGCCGCAATAGAAACATCGATTCCTTTGCTCATACATTTTGCTAACCAAAACTCACAACACCCTCTTCCCAGTTCTCCAAAATGAATATTGGTGCTGTAACTAAAATCAGCTCCATACATACTGACTTTTCCTACCTCATTAAATGCTGCAAAAGCAATAGCGTAAGCAATGGTGTTATTAAGGTATCCGCACCCCATTTTCTCAACCAACTCATCCAAAGGGAACAATTCAATGGCTGGAACCCGACTATCGAGTTCACAAGAATATACTGGGATTTCTAGCTTTGGAAGAGTTCTTCTCATCACCTGGGTTTGAGGACCAGCATCAAATGTGTCAAAAAACCTTGAAGCAGGATCCATCATAAAAACACGATCACACTTAATAACCGCGCACATGGAATTAATCGCCCAGACTTCATCGTATTCCTTGCTGTGACTGATTGACATGTGATAATCAAGTTGGCTCTTGCCCATTGCCACAATTGCAATATTTTTGCCTTTTAATTCTTTAATCATCGCACTGCCCTGGTTTTGTCATAACGCATTTCTTCCTTGGTGTTTTTGCCTTCCGCCCAAACCTTAAATTGCATCATTTCTTTGTCATAGTTTTGTTTGTAGGTCCCAATTTCTGTTTGATCTAATTTCATAAACAAAGCGGCCTGTAGTAAAGAACCTGCCAACAACACATTAGGCGCATTGGTTGATAGATAAGTGGTTCCGTCTGAAGCGCCTGCGGTTAAAGAGGTTGGCCTGTAAAAATAATGCAATTCAAAAGTGTAATTGGCATCGGGAGTTGGCGCCAAAATAAACGAATCATTATCAAACTCTCCATAGTATATAGGAAGCCCTGTGGTTGATGAGTTTGGTGTGTAATCTCTAATGAAAGAGGGGTGTTTCAATAACAAATAAGTGTAAACACTAGAACTAATTACCGCCAGGCTAAACGGCGCTAAAAAATCGCTGGGCATTGATAAATAAGCGTTCCCGGAAGCTGCTGTTCCTGTGACATTTTTTCTAAAATAATTAAGCTCAACATTCTTTAAAATGTCTTCTTCGGTTACTTTTATAAAATTATCTAAATTATTGGTAAACGTCGTTTCATCGTTTTCCATGTAATCCTGAATTGCTGTTTTTAATGTTCCATAAGTAAAAGACATTATGAGCCTCCTGCTGTTATAGTACCAATTTCTCCGGTTGCTTCAAGACCCTCAAATTCTGTACCAATAGGATCATCGGTGGTGGTCATGCCCCCGGTTCCCAAATAAACCCCTTTAGAATCAAACTCTGAAATTTTGTTTGTGGTCACAACACCCAAACCTGCCGTTTGAGTAACAGTATCTGGTCTTGGGTCATACAACGCTTGAGGATCAGCAACATGAGGAAGCGGATCCAATTGGGGACTTTTGGGTTCAAAACATTCCGGGCATGTTTTTAGATTGTTCCATTCTTTTTGTAATTCGCCTAAAGGGTATTTAAACCCACATCGATCACAAATTCCGTATGCGTATTTGCCTGAAGCATAAGCCATCTTTAATATCCATAAGAACGCATGTTTGGTTTTACCATTAACGATGCGCGACTTTCATCTTGAGCTAGAGCTCTTGCGAACTCGTCTTCATACATGGCTTTTAATGCGTCCATTCTTTCTGGCGCCCTTTTTTGCGATATGTAATAAGCAAGCCCAGCGACGAGACAAGGATAAAAACGAAAGGGAACCTGGACATCATTAACAGAGGTATCCGCATCTTCTATTCTTAAAATTTGATTCATTTTAATAATATCAGTGCTGTTCTCAGGTGCTGGCCAAACATATATCTTAGGTGTTTCCTGTTTATCCAAAAAATACTGAGTAGGCCTAGCTTTAGTTGCTTTGTTCGGAATGTTCCAATATTCAGACCGACCTATCTGATTCATCTGATAATCGGTGGTTACACTATTTTCAGTGCGTCTAAGCACCACATCGAGAACATCAACAACATAAGCGTTTAAGCTATAAGAATCAGTGCCTTCGGTTAATGTTTGACTGACATTGCTGATGGTCCATTGATTTAAGCCTCTGTTTGCCCAGTCTGCAAAAAGAATATTTAACGAACGGCGGGCTGTTCGTGCGTCATAAGCAGTACGCATTTCCAACCCACATCGTTCGTAGGCTTCTTCGATCCATTCAGCAACATTAGGCTGAAAGTCTCTTGATCCAGAAGTAGCCATTCTTCTTAGTAGTTCTTAATGAACTCACACCAAACGGTGTATTCGTTCCCAGCATCAGCTGTTGATGGAATAACCAAAAGCACATCACCAGAATAACCAGATGCCGCTGTGTTTACCAAACCTCCGAAGGTACTAAAGTCAAACGAATTGTCATAAGACAACGTTAAAAAAGTAACGTCAGTGGTTGCATCCCAATCAAGAGATGCTGGAGCATCTGGAGCACCGCTACATGTGTACCATATCTTGTTTAAAGTAACGGTTGAGCAGGCGGTTCCATCTGGAGCAGCATTTAGTGCAGAAACATCAACTAATGTGGTGCTGCTTGCACTTCCGTCCGAATAAATAGAACAGTAAACAATAAGCTTCTTTTCTCCATCAAACTGATTAGTAGGGCCTGTGACTGAATTAGCCATAATTTACCCCCTATTAAGCGTCAGCAAATGGAGTTACTATAGTTCCTGAACCTAGTATGATTCCTTCTACTGCATACTTCGCAGAAGCTATAGCCGTACATCTTACAATACTGCCTGCAATTCCACCTTTGGTGCTTCCGTTCATAGTAATAACATCATTACTTGAGCCAGAAATAAAGGTTTTGCCTGTTGCATCATCGACTCCAGTATAAACGCCACCAACAAATTTGTCTGTGCCGTCTGTTACAATATCCATGTCTGTAGCTGCTGTAACAACAACAAAAGTGAACTGAGCGCCTAAATTACATAATTGCCCTGGATCAGTTTTGTCATCGGGTTCTGTAACCACAATACTTGGAAGTGTAAACACGCCATCAGCATCATTACACAGCAATATTCTGCCGGCATGAGATGCCACCGTAATGGTCGTGTTAGCTGTCAAACTAACAACTGAATTATAGCCCGCATTAATAAGTCCTGCGAGGGACCTTATAGGGCCTGAAAAGGTTGATTTTGCCATAATTTTTTCCTCCGAAAAAATAAGTCCTACCGTCTTGGCGAGTCTGCTAGGTCAGTCTGTAGGACAAGTTATCCCTAGATAAGGTTGATGCGGGTTGAGTAGGAAACCCCCGCATCACGGGTTCCGTTTCACTGGTTAAGCGCCTTGTGAGCCATATATGCCACGAGGGTTACTCCAACCAAAGCTATAACGCTCTCTAGCCTTAAAGCGAACATTTCCAGTATCAAAGTCACCTTCCATGTTAGTGCTTATAGGCGTTCGCACGAAATGCTTCATTCCGTCTGGACAATCTGTTAAGACAAACCATGCGTCTGTATCAGTTAGGAAATGGTTGACGGCATAGCCTTCAGGTATCATTCCCATGCTTCTCATTGCATTGATGTCGTTATCAGCAGTTCCAACACGGCCTGGAGTTTCAAGCAAGCGTTCTGCTATAAATTGAAGTTGTGGTGGCACAATTAGCTTCGTGCCTTGAAGAGCTAGGGTTAGATTACGATCATCAACAAGAGTTGAGATTGTAATTAACGCATCTTCAAGTGCAGTTTCGTTCAAGTCAACTTGGGTACTAGGTGTATTTGAGTAAGTACCGCCACCCGCTAGGGTGTGCGCACTGTTCACTAGAGACAGTCCGTCTCCACCCGTGTAACTAGAGCTAAAAGCATTATTCAAAACATTAGCAGCCTTAACCTGCTTAGTGTGAGCCATAGATCGCGCAAGCGCTTTCGTATAACGTGCACCAAGTCGATCGTAGAGATTATCCTCTACAGCTTCTTCTGTTAATGCAAATGCAAGTGCAATAGTTTCATGGGTATAGCGAGCAGTAAAGCCTTCATAGGCTGTATCAAACTCAACACCATCGCCCTCACGCTTCACGGGAGCATTTCCGAATCCTGCAATAAGAACTTCTTCTTCAAAAGCTCTATCTGAATTTTCAGACTCGAAAATTTCCTCGTGTTCATTCTCATAACGAGAATACTCCATGCCGAATAGGGCATTTAAACCAGGTTCTAGTTCTTTAGTGAGCTGTGCTCTTGAAATAGCCATTAGTTATATCTCCCTTATGCTAGACCAACTTGAGCCTGTCTATACAGATGGTTCTGTATTAAACAAAGCACATTGGTGTTTGCACTTCCGACGTCGGAGTTCTGAGGGTCTGTAGATATACCGATTGCTTTCAGTGGCAACGTTGCTGTAGTAGCCCCCGTTGACACATCAAGCTCAACATTAGAACGACCGCTTTGGGTTGATCCGACTGTGGATTGATCCACAATGTCGAAATTACCCCAAAGATCCGCTACTGGCATAGCAGCATCTGCTTGTACTTCATAAACGACATAAGGGTCGTCAATGATGAAAGCGACTGCGTCAGTAGCAGCATTACCAGGCCAGTAATTACTCCACGTTGGTTTACTTGTAGTGGGGTCAGTGTAAAAACAACCGTTGAACACACCAATAATGATATCGCTTGTAGCGCTACCACCATCAGCACGAGCGATACGAGTAACCGTACCTCCTGTGTTCTGAGTCACAATGTCACCCATGTAAATCTTCGTAGTATAAGCTGTATCGCCTGTCGTAATCCTATATCTAGATTGACCTCCGTTGAACGGTGAACCGCTAACATGCTTGGCTGGACGCAAACCAAATGCGGCGTCTTTATTTGCCATAATTAACTTCTCCGATCACGAGATTAAAATTAAGTAACTCTAAGACTTCGTCTTTGAATTACCGCCAAAAGTAACCCTGGATTGTCGATTTTTTGTAATCGGCATTGCAGGATGTTCTTCACGCATGAGGTCATTGTCAACTGCATTCATTTGATTAACTGTTTTCTTCTCAAAATACTGATTTCGTTCTTCAGCAATTGATTCATCAATCTTACAAAGCATAAGACCACCAATTCCGACCACACCTGCGTGTTTGCCGTGATCGATGGTGGGCACATCAAACTCTGGAATTTCATCCGGTTTGACAGGCTCCCAGCCTTCGCGAAATCGTTGCATCACATTCTTTCGATCTTCCTGACCTCTTACTTCGGTTCGTACCCAACGGTATCGAACACCTGGAGGAGGCTCCGGGGTTTTCAAAAGAGATGGCGGTTCCCAGGGGCGTCTAGCCTCTTGAGTCTCGCGTGTTTCTGAACTTCGAGAAGTTCTATCAATTTCAACGTTTTCTTCGATGTTTTCAGTTTTATCATTCATGAGTTATCTAACCTCGCTTTGTGAACTGCATAATCTTTAAAAGAAACCCCTAGACGTTTAGCTAATTGCTGTTCGCTAGGTGTCAGCTCTACCTGATTACGATTTTTCCTGCGCCCATTTGAGTTACTGCGTGATGGTGAAGCAACGGTTTGGACGGGTTTCCCGTCGGCTTCCACGTTATTTTCAAACTTGTTTGGCAATTCTTGCCTCATTCGTTTATTGATCTCAGAGTAATAGTCCTCTGACTCTGTGTCAAATCCTTCTTGTGCTAATTGCTCATGAACTGCAATAGCCACATTGGTCATAACTTTGTCTTGACCAAACCAAGTGTTCTCGTTTGCCCACTGTTGAGCACGCTGAGAAGGTTGTTGATACTCAGGTTGTCGAGACGGTTGCTGTTGAGCTGCACTCATTCGTTGTTCCTGAATGTAGGCTTGCTGTTGAGCGTTGTATTGCTCCATCTCCTGGTTGTATCTTTGAAGCTGTCCCTGGTACTGATCGTAAGCGACTTTATCGGCAGAAGCCGCGGCCAATATGGATTGAGCTTCCGCTATTTTATCAGCCTCTCCTTCTTCCATGGCTTTTTGTAGGGCTATCTTGGATGCTTCCAATTGCGACTCTACTCGCGCTCCAAACTCAGCGCCATAGCTTTGTGACATTTGCGCTTGTTGGTTCTTTAAATTCTTGTTTTCTTCAGCAATTTGCTTTGCGTACTGAAGCGCTTGAATTTCTCTGCGTTGATAATCTTTAGCTTGCTTGACCGCCTTATCAATTCTGTTTTGCGCTAACTTAGCTCTTTTCTCAGCCTCGTTTTGAATTGTCTCAGCCTCTTTCTCAATGTGAGGACTTGTTTCAAAATCTTCTTTAACCTCTTCTTCTTCTATCGGGGGAAGATTTTCTAAGTCTTTTCCCTCTAGTTCAATAAAGGTTGATTCTTCTGATACCTCTTCATTGGCTCGTTTCCCTTCTGGTAACGCAGCCTTTTCAATTTTCTCGTCAGTAATTTCTGGTAATTCTTCTGCCATGGTTTTTTGCTCCGATTATAAGCTCTGAATGTCGTCCGGATCCAAAATGGTACCAATGACTTCGTCGTCATTAATAATTCTGACTTCTCCGCCATCGTCCAATCTGAATCGAGCACCAGCATATCGACCAATTAATACCCAGTCCTTCACTTCACACCAAGGCTCACCAGCAAACTTTCCAGAATCCTTGTAAGCCAATGGACCGACCTTTAACACATACGCCACCACCGTTGCCAAAGCTTCTCTATCTACAAGCGTATCGGGTAAAACAATACCTCCTTCTGTGACACCCTTTCCTTTATAAGGCAACACCAATAAACGCCAACCCGTTGGTTCGGGCATTCGTTCTAGTAGTGAGTTGTCGATAAGGGAGGGGTCAAGCACTCTTTCTTGAGGTTCGATGTAGGCATCTTGAAGAGATGCTTCACCGTTTGTTTTGCTTTCCTCTATTTTTTGCGCTTCTTTTTGAGCCTTGCGTTCGGCTTCTATATGTTGGGGGACTGCTAAGTCACTCATCAAAACTGTCTCCAGTTGCTTTTTGCAACACTTCTTTTACATCATCCTCAAAGGAGCGAAGTGCCGTTAACTCTCCAATAAGGAAACGATAGTCTTCCATCGTTTTTATTGAACCGCTCGATAGATGATCAGAAATCCTATCTTGTCTATCTCGAAGTTCGTTTAGAATATACTCTGCTAATCTTAATCCGTCCACTCTTTTTTAAATACCGCCTGGACCGCCTTGGCCTATAAACATTCGATAGGGTTTAGCGGGATCTTTTTTAAAGTCAGGATCTGTTTGTAAGCCAAAACCTTGAGGCGGAGAAGGATTGTGAAGCGCTGGATCAAGAACCGGAGCTGGATCAAACAAAGGATGCCCTGGTCCAAAATCTGGAATTTTTTCAAAACGCCTTTGTAAAATCGGTTCAATCAAGGCTTCAACATCTGCCATATTTATTTGTTGCGGAGGTTGGGGTTGCTGTTGAAATTGATTCTCAAGTTGTGAAATTCTTGATTTTAAACCGCTTGGATCAAACATTTGTCGTCCTTCCAAATCGCCTATTCTTGCTTGTAATCCTGTAGGATCAAACATTTGTCTGTTCTGTAAGGCGCTAATTTGACTTTGTAATCCTGTTGGATCAAACATTTCTCTGCTTTCTAGCGCGCTTAACCTTGATTGTAAACCGCTTGGATCAAACATTTCTCTTCCTTCCAATGCAGACAATCTTGATTGAAGGCCTGTTGGATCAAACGGTGTAAATTCTGGCATTTGCCTTTCTTCTAATGCAGACAATCTAGACTGTAAACCGCTTGGATTAAATCCATACTGTCCGAAAATACCGCCCCAGTCATAATCTGTTGGATTAAAGGTTTCTCCAGCTAAACCTCGCTCACCTTGAATACCTTGCAATCCTCGCTCACCTTGCAATCCTCGCTCACCTTGCAATCCTCGCTCACCTTGCAATCCTCGCTCACCTTGAATGCCTTGTAAACCTTGAGCACCCGTAGCACCCGTAGCTCCAGTGGCTCCAGTGGCTCCAGTGGCTCCTATTAATCCTTGCTCTCCTTGTATTCCTTGTAAACCCTGTGCCCCATTAGCACCTGTGGCACCTACGATTGGCGTCGGCGGTGTTGGTGTGAGTGCCGTTCCAGCTTTTCTAATATTTTCTTCCATTATGGGGGTTAACCCT
>MDTE01146517.1_pt1 | contig 10794 bp, 10 predicted proteins | sample 811231 | NCBI WGS metagenome assembly MDTE01 (sample SAMN05326651, study PRJNA326480) | marine metagenome | isolation source: seawater | place: Indian Ocean: Red Sea | collected 2010 | reverse complement strand
GACGCTGGTTTTGCTGGAATTTTATCCTTAGCAATTTTAGTAATGTGGTACGAAAAAAAATAAATTTAATGTGAGATCTCAAATAGCGCCCCAAAAATTTTTTGGGGCGCTTTTGTTTAGAGCCCAAAAACTGAATCCTCAGATAAGATAAAAGCCCGCTAACATCAAAAAAATTCGTAATTGAGACTAACTTTTTTCATAATATTCCTTTTTTCAATCTCTTTAGGTGATGTACATGTTTTTAATCGCAATGAAAGTACAGAATCAAAAGTCAAAACTATCAAGTTCGGAAATACTATATATATATCAGCAAAAGATTTATCATCCTCATTGTATTCAAAAATTTATGAAAATTCAGATAGAAAAAAACTTGTTATATATTTATCAGGAAGTAAGTTGAAAATCAGTGGCAATAGTAGTTTTATTATTATAGATGAAAAAATATTTCAAATGGCTAGGACAGTTAGCGTTAAAGATGACGATCTTTTCATTCCTGCTACCGAGTTCTTTAACATTTTAAAATCTTCAATAATGCCAGGTGTTAACTTTGATCCAATAAACAAGATTTTAGAAATAAATGTTATAAAGTATGATATAACAAATATTGAGATTGATGTTAAGTCAAATGGTACAATTATAAGATTAGAAACGGAAAAACCTTTTGCAGAAAATGGCATAAGTTCTTTCATAAATAAACATGGTTGGTATTACTTAACTATTTCGGGTGGTACAATAGATACGACAGTTATCAATTTAGGAGTTACTAGAGGTGCTGTTCGACAAATAGAGTCAGATCAGATCGGTCCCACCGCTCAAGTTGCCTTTAAGCTCGGCTCAAAAGTTCTTAGTCATGAATGGTTTCAGAGCTCGGACCCTAACGAAATAATAATCACTTTACGCACACCAATTACTAGACGAGATAAATTTGTTGAACAGGCAAAAGCAAGATGGCGCTTAGACACTGTTGTCTTAGATGCTGGCCATGGAGGTAAGGACCCAGGTGCAATTGGAAAGTTTGGTACAAAAGAAAAGGATGTAGCTTTAGACATAACAAAGCGAACTGGTGATCTTTTAGAAAAGTCTGGTATAAAAGTCGTATATACCAGAGATGAAGATGTTTTCATTCCTTTATTAGATAGAACAAAAATTGCAAACGATGCCAATGGGAAATTATTTGTTAGTATACACGCCAATGCGAATAAAAATAGAAAAATTCAAGGCTTCGAGACATATCTACTCCGTCCTGGTAAGAGCGAGGATGCCATTGAAGTTGCATCAAGAGAAAACTCGGTTATAAAATTTGAGGACATCAAAGACCAATATGAAAATCTTAGTGGAGAAAATTTAATCATGGCAACTATGGCACAAAGCACGTTCATGAAAGAAAGTGAAGATTTAGCATCTATAATTCAGGTCGAGCTTGATAAAAAGTTAGACACTCCTAATCGAGGGGTAAAACAGGCGGGTTTTTATGTATTAATCGGCGCATCAATGCCTAACGCTTTAGTAGAAGTAGGTTTTTTGTCAAACCCAAGTGAAGAAAAAATGTTGAAACAAAGTAAGCATAAACAAAAAATAGCTGAAGCAATTTTTCTTGCTATAAAGAATTTTAAATCATCACGTGAAAAATTATTAGTAAAAGAGTAAAATTATGGACGATAGGCCTATTGGAGTATTTGATTCTGGAGTCGGAGGACTTACTGTAGTTGATTCTCTTACAAGAAGTCTACCGAAAGAGACAATTGTTTATGTTGGGGATACTGCAAGAGTACCATACGGAAACAAAAGTAAAAATCGAATACGGCAATATGCATCAGAAATCACTGAATGGTTAAGCAAAAAAGATTGTAAAATTATTGTCGTTGCTTGCAATACTGTTTCTGCATTGGCTTTGGAGCACTTAAAATCAATGTTTTCAATTCCCATAATAGGAGTAATTGAATCTGGGGCAAATAAAGGAATTCAAATAAGCAGAAATAATAAGATTGCTGTTTTGGGTACATCTGCAACAATTCGATCAAATGCATATGGGAAAAGAATAAAGGCAATCAAACCTGAAACTTCAGTAATCAGCCAAGCATGCCCATTATTTGTCCCACTGGCTGAAGAAGGATGGGTTGAAGGAGAGATTCCAAACCAAATAGCAGAACATTATCTTTCGAAAATTAAGAGAGATGGAATTGATACTGTAATTCTTGGATGTACCCATTATCCGTTATTAGAAAAAATCATAAAAAAATCCCTCGGAAAAGACGTTAACTTAGTTGATTCAGGTGATGCAGTTGTAAAAAATGTTATTTCAACTCTTAGAAAAGTCGATGGTTTTTCATCAAACCAGGATGGGGTTATAAAATGTTATGTTACTGATGATCCCTTCTTATTTAATAATATAGCAAGAAGGTTTTGCTTAAAAAAAACAGAACAAGCAATTCAAATTGACTTGTAAAATCAAAAAACATTTAGATTCCCTTTTTTCCTTACAAAGACGTGGAATAAAATTAGGGCTTGAGCATACTGAGCGGCTGTTAAAATTTTACAAAGATCCTCACAAAAAGATTTCTACAATTCATGTAGCAGGCACAAATGGGAAAGGGTCTACCTGTGCATATATTGAACGAATTTTAAGAGAAAATGGTTATAAAGTGGGGCTTTATACCTCACCCCATTTATTGAAATTTAATGAACGTATTAGGATAGATGGATTTCCTATTTCAGATGAGGAAATAGTTCAGTTTTTAGATAATTCATTTGATGAAATAAATAAAATAAAATCGACTTTCTTTGAAGCTACAACAGTGATGGCCTTTGACTACTTTTATAAAAAAAAGGTTGATATTGCTGTTATAGAAACAGGTTTGGGGGGTCGTCTAGATGCTACCAATGTGATTTGTCCAAAAATATCTGTCATTACTTCTATTTCTGAGGACCATACCGATATTTTAGGAGAAAGCATTGAAGAAATTGCTATGGAAAAGGCAGGTATTATTAAAGAAAAAACGCCGGTGATTGTTTATAAACAAGACTGTAAGATTTTAAATATTTTGCAAAAAAAATCAACTTCTCTAAATGCTAGTATGACAATTTCGGAATACCCGACAAAGATAAATTATAATTCTAGTAGTACGAAATTTATTTATAACAATAATGAGTATCATATTCCACTTATTGGTTTTCATCAAGCAAGAAACGCTTCTCTTGCAATCGATGTTGTCAATGCGCTTTATCCAAATGTTAAAAACAGAACCATTAAAAAAGCACTAAAAAAAGTATTTTGGCCAGGAAGAATGCATAGAATTGAGCACAACATATTTTATGACGTTTCTCATAATAAAAATGGATTGGAAAAAACATTAGAAACTTTAAAAACTTTGTATTCGCAAAAGGATTTTCATGGATTGTTACTTTTGAAAAAAGGCAAAAATATAGAATCTTTGAAAGGTCTAATTTCAAAAACTTTCAAAAGTCTTATTATCCCTGATAATGATAACGATTTGTTGTTTAACTCGAATATATTAGCTGAAGAGCTTTCAGGTCTAAATGTTCAGTGCAAAACCGTTAGTTCTTTAAAAAAAGGATCAGAAATAATAAAAAAGTTAGTTAATAAAGACAAATCAATAGGATTAATATTTGGTTCTCACTATGTTGCCCACGATATTTTTAACGCGTTTGAAATATCTTTTGACAACTATTATATTTAATGTAACTTCTAAAGGACTCGTTTTTTCCTCGACGTCCTTTTAATATGTACTCCTTAGTTTATTTATAGGTATTTATTTATGGATCTTAATGAATTGCAATCCTTAAAAATCCGAGAGCTATCTGAACTAGCCCAAAAGCTAAACATTGATGGTGGTATTGCGGGATTAAATAGACAAGCTCTAATTATAAAAATATTAGAGGCTAATGCAAAGAATGACGGCTCTTTTTCTGCTAGAGGGGTTTTGGAGGTGATGCAAGATGGTTATGGATTTCTTCGCTCTCCTGACTTTAACTACATGCCTGGACCTGATGATATTTATGTAAGTCCATCGCAGATAAAAAGATTTAACTTAAAAACAGGGCATTTAATCTCTGGTCAAATTAGACCTCCGAAATCTAAAGAGCGCTTTTATGCTTTGTTGAAAGTAGAGACAATTAATGAAGAAAAAATCGATAAACTTAATCAAATAATTCTATTCGATAATTTTACGCCTTTATATCCTGAAGAAAAATTTAATTTGGAGACAAAAATACAAGATTTATCAATGAGAATAATGGATTTGGTTTCTCCCATAGGAAAAGGACAAAGAGGGCTAATAGTTGCTCAGCCAAAAACAGGCAAAACGGTCCTAATGCAAAAATTAGCCAATGCTATAAGCGAAAACCACCCTGAAACAAAAAGAATAGTTCTTTTAATTGATGAAAGACCTGAAGAGGTTACTGACATGAAAAGGAATGTTGATGCTGAAGTTATAAGTTCTACCTTTGATGAGCCTCCAGAGCGTCATGTCTCCGTCGCTGATATGGTGCTGCAAAAAGCTAAAAGGATGGTAGAATATGGTCAAGATGTTGTGATTCTTTTGGATAGTATCACCCGTTTAGCCCGTGCTCATAATGCTGTAATCCCTCACAGCGGGAAGATATTATCAGGAGGAGTAGACTTCAACGCTCTAAAAAAACCAAAACAGTTTTTTGGTGCTGCGAGGAACACCGAAGAAGGAGGAAGTCTTACAATAGTTTCTACAGCTCTTATTGATACAGGTAGTAGAGCAGATGAAGTTATTTTTGAAGAGTTCAAAGGGACTGGGAATATGGAACTGGTACTAGATCGAAAATTGAGTGACCGCAGAGTCTATCCTGCCTTTGACATCATAAAGTCTGGGACCAGAAAGGAAGAATTGCTATTAGGTAGAAAAGAACTAGGTAGAATGTGGGTATTAAGAAAATTATTGAATGATATGAAAGTTGATGAAGCTATGAGTTTTATGCAAGATAGGATGAAAAGGACTAAAACCAACACCGAATTTTTGGATACAATGAGTCAGTGATTTTCTAAAAAATTTATATTTGCAAATGAATGAAATGTCTCCGGATATTAGTGCCACTGTAATAAAATTAAGTACAGATAAACCAGTTCGAAAAACTCCCTACCAAGTTAAAGGAGTTTTTATAAATAAGCACCCTGATGAACCCGTCACGCCAATGTTGGATGGGACATATAGAAACAAATTTTCTTATCCAAGAGTTCAAATTAAAATTTTAGAAGAACAAATCCACATAATTGGCATAAATGAAGGAGTTCAACCAGTACTTTTAATTCCTGAAAATATAAAAGAACTTAATTTCGGTAATATTACTTTTGCAATTAATGACTTTGAAGTAAAGACTCTAAATCAACAGTTTGTTTCATCAAACAAGATTATAAGCTATAGCTTTTTAACACCTTGGGCAGCATTAAATTATCTTACCAGTAAGAAATACAGATCAATACCCTATAAGAAAAAAGCATTATATTTGAACAAATTACTAGGTCGTAACCTAATTTTTTTAGCTAAGGAAATGGGTGTATCAGTGGAAAAAGGTATCTATGTAAAAGTTGAGATTCCTAATCTCCACCCAAAGTCGATTGACGATAATAAATGGAAGACCTTCAAAGGTGAGTTCAAAACAAATGTTATATTACCTGATTTTATAGGTTTGGGGAATGGAATAACGCGAGGTCATGGAACAATAAAAGGCCTTACCAAATTAAAGGATATCCCATCGAAAAAAGAGATAAATGAAGAAGAAATAAAAGATATGGATCTGGTCATGCCTAGCGATCTAAAAAAGCAAAGAAAGAATACAAAAGCTAAAAAATTGAAAACAACCAGGGGAAATAGATATAAGAAGGAAAAAGGTTACAAGCTTCTTAAAAAGAATAAAAACAATTACAATAGAACAAAAAGAAAAAACTCAAAAAGAGTCTTATCGGAAGACTTTGATGTCATTGTTGATGGTAATGTTATCATATCAGAAAAAGAGAATGAACTTAAAGACGATCAACGTTTCAATACCGAAAGACACCATAAAAAACAGCACAAATTCTGATGAATAATTTTTCAAATCGAGTAAAAAAAATAAAACCCTCCTTTACTTTGGAGATGGCTACAATAGCAGCAGAAATGAAATCTAAAGGTATTGACATCGTAAACTTCTCAGTTGGGGAGCCAGACTTCAACACACCTTTACATATTATCGACGCTGGAAAAGTAGCAATGGATAAAGGATATACAAAATACACGGCAGGTCCTGGTTTGCTTGAGTTCAGACAAGCAATCTGTGATAAGCTTGAAAGAGAAAACAACTTAACATACAATATAGAAAATATTTTAGTTTCAAATGGAGAAAAACAAAGTCTTTACACAGCTTGTCAAGCTCTCTTTGATGTGGGTGATGAAGTAATAGTATGTAAGCCCTATTGGGTCTCATTTCCAGAATTTGTAAGGTTAGCAGATGCAGAACCTATCATTGTGAAAACTCTACCTGAAAAAAATTTTGAAATAGATTTTAAAGATCTTGAAAAAAATTCATCAAAAAAAATAAGAGGTATTATTATTAATTCACCGTCCAATCCAACAGGTGGGGTTTGGAGCAATGAAGCAATAATAAAGCTATTAAAAATTGCGAAGGAAAATAACTGGATAGTTATTTCAGACGAGTGTTATGAAAGACTTGTTTACAAAGAGGATTTTACAAGTACTGAAAAGCTTAACAGATTACACAATATTGGTGCTGTTGTTTTGACCTGCATGAGTTTATCAAAAACATATGCAATGACAGGTTGGAGGATAGGTTATTCAGCAGGACCAGTTGAAATAATTAAAGCGATGTCAAAACTGCAAGGCCAGGCTACTTCATGTGCAAATTCTATTGGTCAATATGCCGGTATTGAAGCTCTAACTGGAGATCAAAAATGTGTACAAGACATGTTGATTTCATTTGAAGAAAGAAGAAATCTTATCGTTCGCCTCTTGAATGAACTGCCCGGAGTAAAGTGTTTAGTCCCCAAAGGAGCATTTTATGCATTCCCTGACTTTAGTCATTACTTAGGAATTGAAGTACAAGGCAAGTTATTAAAAGATACTTTTGATATTTCAGAGTATATTCTACGCTCATCAAGCGTGGTAACTGTACCAGGTGATGGGTTTGGTGCTCCAGGGCACATTCGGTTTTCCTATGCTACGAGCAAGGAAAACATAAAAAAAGGAATTAAGCGAGTTAAAGTCGCTTTACAAAAAATTATATGATTTCAGGAGTAATTTATGAAACCAGATGTTCATCCAGAAAACTATAGATTAGTTGTATTTAAAGACACTTCTTGTGATTACACCTTTTTAACTAAATCTACAGTTGAAACAAAAGAAACCATTAAGTGGGATGATGGTAACGAATACCCATTATGTAAAATTGAGATTTCAAATAAGTCCCATCCATTCTTTACAGGTAAACAAAACTTAGTTGATACTGCGGGGCGAATTGAGAAATTCAATAAAAAATATGAAAAAAAATAAAAGGCCTACATATGTAGACTTTTTGTGATTTTCATTCCTAATTTTTTATACTTTCCTGTTTTGATCATATCCTAAAAGTCGGTTCCCTATTTTGAAAAAAAAGCTCCAAGAAATAATTGATAAATACCAGTATTTGTCTGAGGAAATGACAAAACATGAGGTAATAACCAACCAAAAAAAACTATCATCAGTAGCAAAAGAACATAGCTCATTGGATAAAATTGTAAAAGTTGCGAAAAAGTACATATCACTTATAGATCAAATTGAAGAAGACAAAGAAATGCTCAAACAAGATGATACTGAATTGATAGAAATAGCCCGTGAAGAGTTACCCTCTCTTGAAATTAAGAAATCCGAATTAGAAGACGAGCTTAAAATTCTTTTGTTACCCAAAGATCCTAATGATGATAAAAATTTAATTTTGGAAATAAGGGCCGGAACCGGTGGGGATGAAGCTGCTCTTTTTGCATCTGATTTATATAGGATATATGTTAGATACGCTGAAAGGAATAATTGGGCCTATAAAATAATGGATTCTTCCGATACAGGTATGGGAGGAATCAAAGAAGCAATAATTTCTATAAATGGGAAAGGTGCTTTTGGGATGTTAAAGTATGAAAGCGGCGTCCATCGAGTACAGCGTGTTCCCAAAACCGAAACAAGTGGTCGTGTCCATACTTCTGCAGCTACGGTAGCTGTTCTTCCTGAGGCAGAAGATATAGATGTCGATATAAACGATAGCGATTTAAAAATCGACACTTATAGGGCAAGTGGAGCAGGTGGGCAACATGTAAATAAAACTGAATCTGCAATAAGAATAACCCATATCCCTACAGGTTTAGTTGTGACATGCCAAGACGAGTCATCTCAACATAAAAATCGTGCGGCAGCCTTAAAAGTTTTAAAAGCTAGGTTGTTAGCATCTGAGCAACAAAAAGCAGCTGATGAAAGAGCCGCGGAAAGGAAAAACTTGGTATCAACAGGTGACCGTTCCGCTAAAATTAGGACTTACAATTTTCCTCAAGGGAGGATTACTGATCACAGAATCAGTTTTACTTCGTACAAACTACATGAAGTAATGGATGGAGATCTAACTGAAATTATTGAAAAATTAAAACTAGCAGAACAGCAAGAGCTTATGTCTGTTAATAGTGTTTAATAATAATCCAATTATTTTTCTTTTATGTCCAAAATTTGGAGAATAATTGATATTATCAAATGGGCAGAAAAATATTTTTCTAAAAACCAATTTACTAATCCAAAATTAGAAATTGAGTGGCTTTTAAGGTCACTGTTAAAATGTAATAAATTAGATATTTATTTACGTTTTGAAGAACCATTAGATACTAACCAGCTTACTGTTTTAAGAAAATGGATAAAAAGACGCATTAAAAATAAAGAACCCCTTCAATATATTACAGGATCTTGTGAATTTTATGGCCGTCGATATATTGTTAATCCTAAAGTTTTAATACCAAGGCAGGAAACAGAAAGAGTTGTTGATATAGTTATTGAAAAAAGTAAATTAATTGAAAAACCATATATACTTGACATTGGAACAGGTTCGGGATGTATAGCAACAACATGTGCATCTGAAATATTAAATTCAAGAGTTTTTGGTGTTGATATTTGTCCAGAGGCTATTCAAGTTGCTGAAGAAAATAAATCTAATTTAAATCTAAAAAATGTTTTTTTTGATGTGATGGATATTCTTAGTAATACCCCTTCAAAAGAATATGATTTATTGGTTTCAAATCCGCCCTATATATCTAGAAATGAAATGAACTACCTTCCAGAAGAGGTAAAAAATTTTGAGCCACCAATGGCACTAACTGATTCTGCGGATGGATTAACTTTTTACCATAGGCTTGCGAAAATAGGAAGACAAGTTGTAAAAGTTAATGGATGGATAGTTCTTGAAGTCGGTATAAAAGATCACCCAAATAAAGTTCTATCAATCTTTAAAAACTTAGATTATAAAAATTTAGAGTTAATAAAAGACTTAAATGGTGACAATCGAGTTCTAATTATCGAAGTTTAAAGTTTTCTAAAAATTAGTTTTTTTGATTAAATGAATAACATTAAAAATTATTTTCTATTAATACGTCCTCTAAATGTGTTCATTTCTGGGTTAGCTATGGTAGCTTCAGCTGCGATATTGGATTGTTTAGAAGAGACAGACATATTAATTTTAGTTGTTTTGATTGTGATGGCTTTTACGGCAGCAGCAAACTCGATTAATGACCTTATAGATTTAGAAATTGATAAAATTAATCGCCCTTCTAGGCCTATCCCAAGTAAAAAACTAAAAAAAAGTACAATTCTAAAATTTAGTTTTACGCTTTTTTTCTTTGGTTCAATTTTATCTCTTCAGCTTTCATCAACTGCACAGTTTCTAAGCATTGTTGTTTCGATGCCACTTATGATAGTTTACAGTACACATCTAAAATCAAAACCTTTAATAGGGAATTTAGTAGTTTCTTTAATTATCGGCTTATCTTTTATCTTTTGTGGTACTGCTTTCGGAAAAATAACCCCGATGTGGACCCCTGGGTTTTTAGCGTTCAGCCTAACTTTAATTAGGGAAATTATCAAAGATATTGCTGACATAGAAGGTGATCGAATTGCTAATTGCAAAACATATCCAATTCAAAATGGAGTAAAGGCTACAGTGAACCTTATTTCTTTTCTTTCAAGTATTTTTTTCTTTTTAACGTTATTACCTTACTTTAGTAATCTTTACAATCACTGGTACTTAATTATTTTAGTCATAGGCGTTGAGTTCCCCTTGATCATAGTTGTATTTTCACTTATAAAAAACCCTACTATTACATCTGCTATTCAAGGGTCTAAAATTTTAAAGTTCAGTACAGTAATGGGACTTTTAGCAATTTACTTAGGAGCTGTCTAATGACATCAGAATTTGTTCACTTACATAATCACTCAGATTATAGTCTTTTAGATGGTGCACAACGTATAGACCAATTAGTTAATACGATCGATGATTTAAATATGGATGCGGTCGCACTTACTGAACATGGTAATATGTTTAGCGTTTTGCCATACTACAAGCAGGCAAAAAATTCAGGAATAAAACCTATTATAGGATGCGAAATTTATGTAGCTATAGGATCTAGATTTGAAAAAAAAGCACGTTCAGACGGTGGTTGGGGGAATAACCATTTAATTTTGTTGGCTCAAAACTTTACTGGGTATAGAAATCTTATGAAGCTAGTAACTGCTGGCTATTTAGAGGGGTTCT
>MDTE01127624.1_pt1 | contig 10794 bp, 8 predicted proteins | sample 811231 | NCBI WGS metagenome assembly MDTE01 (sample SAMN05326651, study PRJNA326480) | marine metagenome | isolation source: seawater | place: Indian Ocean: Red Sea | collected 2010 | reverse complement strand
TTAGAAGTTGAAGCATTTGAAAAAAAAAATGAGTTTGTGCCAGAAATTGATAAGAATTATAAATTTGATAAAGATACAACGATTGCTATATTATCAGGTTTTTCTTTCAATAAACGAGTTTTGGTTCAAGGTTATCATGGAACAGGAAAATCAACTCACATTGAGCAAATTGCAGCTAGATTGAATTGGCCGTGTATAAGAGTAAATCTGGATAGTCATATAAGTAGAATAGATCTAATTGGAAAAGACGCAATTAAGCTTAAAGATGGAAAACAGATAACAGAGTTTCAGGAAGGTATTCTACCATGGTCAATTCAAAATCCTGTGGCTTTAGTTTTTGATGAATATGATGCAGGTAGACCAGACGTGATGTTTGTAATTCAAAGAATTTTGGAGTCGGAGGGAAATTTTACATTACTTGATAAAAATAAGGTTATTAAACAAAATAAGTATTTCAGACTTTTCGCAACGTCAAACACAGTTGGTCTTGGAGATACATCTGGTTTATACCATGGAACCCAACAAATAAATCAGGGTCAAATGGATAGATGGAATATAGTTACAACTTTAAATTATCTAAGTCTTGAAAAGGAAATGGAAATAATTTTAGCAAAAAATAAAGTTTATAATAATAGCGAAGGTAAAGAGAAAATTTCTAACATGATTAAAGTAGCAACCTTAACAAGAAAGGGCTTTATCGCTGGAGATATATCCACTGTTATGAGTCCTAGAACAGTATTGCATTGGGCAGACAATGCTGAAATATTCAAAAACCTTGGGTATGCATTTAGAGTTACATTTTTAAATAAATGTGATGACTCAGAAAAAAGCATAATATCTGAGTATTACCAAAGATGCTTTGGGGAAGATTTACCAGAGTCACTTATAAATTCTTGAGTTAATGGAAAAAAAAAGGGAAATTTTAGAAGAAAAAATCAAACAAGCTTTAACTTCAACTTATAAAGTAATATCTGATCAATTAAGATACAAAAAACCTAATGCTAAAACCACTGATATCAAAAGTTTAGATTTTTCTGAGATAAAAGATTTAAAAAATAAAGATGATTACGTAAAACTAAGGGCAAGCACGGATTCTAAAGCTTTAAAATTGAGATTTTCTGATAGCATCATATTTTTTAAAAACCATCCAAGAAATCCAGCTCTTAAAAAAATTTATCAGTTATCTGAGGTTATGAGATGTGAAATGCTTGGTTCAAAAATGTTAAATGGTATTAAAAAAAATCTTGAGAATTATTATTATCAAAAGATTAGAGATAAAAATTATAAAGAGGTAAATACTAAAGAAGAGTCAAATTTAGCTGATGCATTTGAGCTATATCTATTAGAAAAATTCTATAAATTTAAATTAAATAAATTTTCTCTTAAAACTTTAAGTTATTGGAGAAAAGATTTTGATAAAAATTTCAACAGTGATTTAGACTATTTGTTAAAAAATATTGAGAATCAAGACAGATATAATTCCAGAATTTCCAAACTGTTAGAAAAAATGGATATTTTTGAAGATACTCAAGACCAAATGAACAACCAGAACCAAGATAATCAAAATTCAACAAATAATGAGAGTAAAGATAAGGATAATAATCAAGAAAATAATGATAGTGCCGATAAAAAAAGTGATGATGAATTTACTGCTGAAACTGAGTATGATGTGAGCCAATTCAGATTGGAAGAAGACAAAGATCAAACCGAGAATTCAGATGGAGACTTAGAGAGAGTAACTCAAAAAATTAATTTAAACAATAAAAGTATTGAGTATAAGATTTATACCTCAAAATTTGATGAAATTGCTAAGGCAGAAAATTTAGAGAAAGAAGAGGAAATTTTAAGACTTAGAAAGAATCTCGATCAACAATTAATTAATTTTCAGGATTTAATTACTAAATTAGCTAATAAGTTACAAAGACAATTATTAGCAATTCAAAATAGATCATGGGAATACGATCTTGAAGAAGGGCTACTAGACAGCTCAAAACTGACAAGAATTATAATAAATCCAGAAAATTCTCTATCTTTTAAAAAAGAAAAAGATAATGAATTTAAAGATACAATAGTGACTTTGTTAATTGATAACTCTGGTTCAATGAGAGGTAGACCAATAACAATCGCTGCGTTGTGTGCAGATATTTTGTCTAGAACATTAGAGAGGTGTAATGTTAAAGTTGAAATATTAGGTTTTACTACCAAAAATTGGAAGGGCGGTCAGTCTAGAGAAGATTGGAATAAAAATGGAAAACCTCAGTATCCAGGAAGACTAAACGACTTAAGACATATAGTTTATAAAAGTGCAGATTCAAATTGGAGGCAGTCAAAAAAAAATTTAGGCCTAATGTTAAAAGAAGGGTTGCTTAAAGAAAATATAGATGGAGAGGCAATACTCTGGGCATTCAATAGGTTAAAAAAAAGAAAAGAGCAAAGAAAAATTTTAATGGTCATTTCTGATGGTGCGCCCGTTGATGACTCGACGTTATCAGTGAATTCTGGAGATTTTTTAGAAAAGCATTTAAAAAAAATTGTAAAAACAATTCAAGATAACAAAGATTTTGAAATTTTAGCTATAGGCATTGGTCATGATGTTTCTCGTTATTATAAAAAAGCAATTAAAATTACAGATGTTCAAGAACTTGGTGATGTAATGATAAAGCAATTAAGTCAATTATTTGAAAAAAAATCTAAAAAAAAAACCATCCATTAAACATTCTTCAAATCAGTATTTTTCCAACTTATAATTACTTCAGCGCCAAGTCTTGTTTTCGAGTTTCTACATATGACTTTTGCCATATTTCTTTCTAATAATGTTTTGCCTATAAATATTCCTAATCCTAAGCCTACTTTAGTATTATTTATTTCAGATGAAGATTTTATGTAAGGTTCACCAATTTTACTTAAAATATCTTTTGGATAGCCATTTCCATCATCCTCTATGGATATTTCTGTTGTTTCATTATTACTTTTTATAGAAACATATATTTTACCTTTTGCAAATTTATTTGCATTACCTACGAAATTTCTTATCCCGTATATAATTTCGATTTTTTTTGAGATTTTGAAGGAGTTTAAGTCTTGGCTTACATTTATAATAAATTCTTTGTCAGATATTTCTCTAAAAGATTTAATAATTTCTGAAACATAATCTGAAATACATAATTCCTGATATATAAAATCATCTTCTTGAGAAGGATTTAAAGTCAATTTTTTTAAAATTTGACCACATCTTTCGACTTGGCTAACAAGTAACTCAATATCTTTTTTAATATCATTTTGGTTTTTAAATTGCTTGTGCATATCTTGAGAAATAACTTTTATTGTTGAAAGTGGTGTACTTAAAGAATGTGCAGCGGCTGCAGCTTGGCCACCAAGCGAAACTAATTCATGTTCTTTTGCTATAACCTGCTCTAACTTATCCAAAGCCTCTTTTCTCAGTCTTGACTCTCTTCCAAATGTTGCAGCAAAATAATTAAGGAATATTAAAGCTATAATAAGTGATGTTGGAATTGCATAGTAATAAAAATTATTCACTAAAATTTTACTCGTACCAGGGTAAGTCAATTCTACATGGTAAAATGTTAACAAAAATATTGATAATATTGTTATACAAATCAGTGTTAAGCTTGCTTTTAAATCAAGATTTGAAGATGAAAAAACGCTAGGAATAATTAAAAAAATTGAAAAAGGATTTAAAATCCCCCCAGTTAGATAAATAATTGAGCCTAATTGAATTATATCAATAAACAAAAAAATAAATGATGCTCTATTTGACAAAATATTTTTTTGATAAAAATAAATTAATATTAAATTTGTTATAATTCCTATAAATATTATAAAATTTGTTAAATAAATATTGAATTGAAAATTAAAAACAAAATAAACAATATTTATAGTTAGAAATTGACCAATAATGCCGATCCACCTCAAATTTATATAAGTGGATTTATTTAAAGAATAAAATTTAGAAACAACTGTTGTTTCCATATTTTTTAGACATCCAAGTTATTGATATCAATAGCATTTGATATAATAAATTCTTTCCTAATGCTTACATCGTTACCCATAAGTGTATGTATTATATCTTGATCTTTTTTTTGATCTTTAGAATATTTAACCTGTAAAAGATTTCTATTTTCTGGATCTAAAGTTGTATTCCAAAGTTCCTCGGGGTTCATTTCACCCAATCCCTTGAATCTTTGTATATTTAATTTAGATTTTTCCTCAGATAGAATTTCATCATAGGCTTTAGAATATTTTTTTATTTTTTTTAAATTTTTAGAATTATTAATCAGAAAGAGATCTAATTCTTTCTCATCTTTAATATAATAACTTTTTCCAGATTTATTTAATTTAAATAAAGGTGGTTGAGCTAAGTATATATGTCCTTCTTCAATTAATTTATTAAATGGCTTGTTATTAAAAAAGGTTAACAACAGTGCTCTGATGTGAGAGCCATCTACATCAGCGTCTGTCATTATTATTATTTTTCCGTATCTTAAATCTTCTAAATCTATTTCCTCAGATTTAGGGTCTAATCCAAGCGCATTAATAAGTGTAACAATTTCATTGGAAGAAATCATTTTATTTAAAGCTTTAGTTCTAAAGTCAGAATAATTACCATTTTTTTTTGATCCATTTTCCTCCACGTAGGTGTTTAAAATTTTGCCTCTTAATGGCAATACTGCTTGAAATTCTCTGTTTCTTCCTTGTTTTGCTGAACCTCCTGCTGAGTCACCCTCTACAATAAATAACTCTGTTCCCTCTTTTTTTGAATTTTGACAATCTGCAAGCTTCCCGGGTAATCCTGTTAATTCAAGAGCTCCTTTTCTTCTTACACTCTCACGCGCTTTTCTAGCTACATCTCTTGCTTGAGCTGCCTGTATAATTTTAAGTAATACTACTTTTATCACTGCCGGATTTTGGTCAAACCATATAGAAAGTTTTTCGTTTATAAAAGTTTCTACAATGTTCCTAATTTCAGACGAGACCAGTTTATCTTTTGTCTGAGATGAAAATTTTGGATCTGGCATCTTTATAGATAAAAGAGCTGTTAATCCTTCCTTTATATCATCACCAGAAATAGATATTTTATTTTTTTTCAAAACATTATTGTCACTCATATATTTGTTAACAACTCTTGTGAGAGCACTTCTAAAACCTAGTAAATGCGTTCCACCATCTTTTTGGTAAATATTATTTGTATAAGAGTAAACGTCCTCTGAATAAGTTGAATTCCACTCTAGAGAACATTCTATTTCAATTCCGTTTTTACTACCTTCTAAACTAATTGGCTTTTTAAATAACTCATTACCATTTTTATTTTTAAGTTTATCTTTTTTTTGGTTTAAATAATTTATAAACTCATTTAGCCCTCCATCAAACTTATAATCAAAAGTTTTTTCTTTTTTTTGAGTTTTGTCTATAACCGATAGCTTTATCCCTTTATTTAAAAAAGCTAATTCGCGCATTCTTTTTTGAATTATTTGGCTTGAAAATTTGGTAGTAGAAAAAATCTCATTGGAAGGTAAAAAGGTAATTTTTGTACCTGTAGTTGATGATTTACCAATTTGCTTTAATGGAGCTTTTGCATCTCCATTATTAAATTCAATAAAATATTTTTTGTTATCTCTATTAATCTCTAACTCTAATTTTTTTGATAATGCATTTACAACTGATACACCAACACCATGTAAACCACCTGAAACCTTATATGAATTGTGATCAAACTTTCCTCCTGCATGTAATTGTGTCATAATAACCTCTGCAGCTGATTTTTTTTCACCTTTGTGAATATCTACTGGAATACCTCTGCCATCATCAGAAACAGTTATTGTTCCATTAGAATTAATTTCAACTTTTATATTTTTACAATATCCTGCAAGAGCTTCATCTATTGAGTTATCTACAACTTCATAAACCATGTGATGCAGTCCTGTTCCGTCATCAGTGTCGCCTATGTACATACCTGGTCTTTTTCTAACTGCTTCTAGACCCTTAAGGACTTTTATTGAGTCTGCCTCATAAATCTGTTTTTTTTGTATATTTGCCATAAGAATTTTTTTGAAAAAAAATTACTATATCATTTTTTATGAGTTAAATAAAATCACGTAAAAATCTTACACTCAATTAACCTTAATATCCCTAGGTAATTTAAGGAAAATTTATTTTTTAACTTGTTTTTGTAAAATTTATTTAAAAAGTAATTTAAATGGCGGAGAGAGTGGGATTCGAACCCACGAAAGAGTTGCCCCTTAACACGCTTTCCAAGCGTGCGCCTTAAACCGCTCGGCCATCTCTCCTAAATTTTAAAGTTTATTTTTTTCGAATAAAAGCAATCTCATTAAAATTTCCTTTGAAAAAATCAATAGATTTATAATTATTTAAAAAATAACTTTTTTCCTCATCCTTAATATATTTTGAGGAAAAATCCCGATTTAATAACACATTTTTTAAAATAGATTTTAAGTCAGGGGCTTCTTGATTTTCACGCATATTCAAGAATTTTTCTGGAAAATCAATTTCTTCAACAACAAAAATTCCACCTGGTTTTAAAACTTTAAAAAGCATAAATAGTGTTATTATTTGATCTTTTAACATATGGCTTGCGTCTTCAATAATTATATCAAATGTAATTTTCTTATTTATTAAATTTTTTTCTAAAGAATCTTGCTCTGAATTATTTAAAAAAAAATTATTTACTCTTTTTGATTTATATAAATACATATCTGGATTTATATCTGCACTGAAAATATGTGAATTTTTAAAATAAAAAAAAAATGCTGCAGAGGCATTCCCGTAATAGGATCCAATTTCTATTATATTTAACTTATTATTTTTAATGTTTTTAAAATAACTCTCATAAAATTTAGCATATGCATGAGCTTTTTTTCTGATACTTTTTTTTTTATAAGGCTGAGAATATTGATTTATAAAATATTCACCTTTGTCAGAATTAAAATATTCAAAAAGAAAATTTAAATCTTTTTTAAATAGAAAATTATTTTTTTTTGTAAAAATATCTAAATTAATTTTTTTAGGAAAATAAAATAAATTGTAAAGATACTTTAATAAAGCAGTAATTAATAGATAAGGCTTTAATAAAAGTGAAGCTTTTTTATATCTATGTCTATAATAAATTTTATAAAAAGTTTTTAAATTCATTTTTTTTTTTCAAAGAAAGCCCAGTGCCACTCTAAATATTTTGTATATTTTTTAAACCAAAACGATAAATACCTTTCTGCTAGGTACGCATATAATCTCTCTTGATCGTAGCCTTTTAATTTTTTTAATCCAAATACTTTTTCGCATTTAAATAACCAGTTAAAAACATCTTTAAACCAAGCTTTTAGTATTTTTTTTTTTGAGATACACATGATGTGAGGATTAAAACTAGTATTTTTAGTTACAAATTTTTTAAAATCTTCTCTATCTTTTTTGTTAAGTTGAAATATAGCCTTATTAAGAATTCCATGACCGTGATGCATGTCAAATTGTAATTCTATGTTTTGTTTTTTTTTGTCTATAATAATAGAGGGATCTTTGATTATATTTTTCCATCCTCTTTTAATAAGTTTCATCGTTTTTGGATTATTAACTTTTATTGGGTTGCAAATCACACTCTGATAATTTTTCCATTTTATGTCTGGTTTTTTTAATATATGCATTTTTAAATCTTTAAAATTCCTAATTCTCTTTTTTGATTTAATCCAGAATCTTCTTTTTTGACAAAAACCAATCCAAGTATTGTTATCAAATTTATTTAAATAATTTTTCCAAAACCAATAATGAAAAGTTAGCTCAGAGTAATTTTTTTCTTTTTTTTGTATATTTTTGCCCTTTAAACATGTTAAGTATTTTTTATTAAACTTTTTTTTACCTACACCAACCAAATTAAGTGGTAATTTTTCCAAATAGTTTAATTGAATATTTGTAATACAAAATAATTTTAAATTATTACTAGTTTTCATGAATTATTTAATTACTGAAAAATTAGGTATATCTTAGATATTTAACAATGTAAAATAAAGCATAAATAATTTTAAATTTTAGCAATGAAGAAAATAGCTATTTTAATTTCTGGACAAATAAGAATAGACGATAAGTGCTTGATATTTTTTGAACAATTAAAAAAAAGTTTAAATAATTTTGAGTTAATAATTGTAAGTTGTCTTTGGGAAAATCAAAATAATTTAGAGTTATTTAAGAAAAAATTTGACATAAAATATGTCAGATTAATAAAAGAAAAAGATTGGACCAATGAGATTTCTAAAGTTAAATATGTTACTTGGGAGGAAAATACAGCTTATAAAATTCCAAATATTTTTCATATGTGGCACTCAATAACTGAAAATATAAATTTTCTTACTGAGATTACAGAACAAAAACAAATTAAATTTGATTATGTAATCAGATTTAGAACAGATGTAATGTGTACAAAAGGTTTGGATAATTTAAAATCTCAAATTAACAAACTTAAAGAAAATGACGTGTTATTTCCTTCAAATCTTCACTGGAGAGGTTTAAATGACACCTTTTTTATATCAAAATACGTAACCTTTATAAAATTTCGAGAAATTTTAGGTTTTATCGCCAATTTTATAAAAAAGGAAAAATTGTTTAACCCAGAATATATTTTGTACTGTTTTATAAATGAAATGAAATTTAAATTTATTTTAATAAAAGATTTTAATTTATCTTTAATTAGAGTTTTCGACTCCAAACCAACAAAAATGGTTCATATACCTTTCAGAGACAAATTAAATATTAAAATTGCAAAACAAAAGATAAAACTTTACAGATTTTTAAACAAATTCAATAAGCTTTAATAAAATCAATATGAACTTAAAAAAAAAACTTCAATTTTTTTTTAAATTTTTTTTTAGAGGTATTTTCAAAATCATATATGGAAAAATTTATTACATTGAAAACGCCGATAACGTTTATATCAGCTTAGTAAATTCTTTGGGAATAATTAATTTTTTTAATGAGAAATATAGGGTTTACAAAATTAATAATGGAAGAGTTTACACTGATAACGTTAGTAATGTTGCTATTATAAGTGGTGATAAAATTGTAAAAAATGCATCGTATCAACAAATTAAAGGAGAGTTAAAAGATGCCTCACACAATATCACTTTAGAAATAGGTACACCTAGAATAAAAAAATATTATAAAGGTCGTGTTCTTAGCTTAGCTCAAGGCGCGAGTGGACACACAAATTATTGTCATTGGCTTTTAGATATTCTACCAAAAATTAAATTGTATAACGAAATATACAAACTATCTGATTTAAAATATATTTACTTAAATAAGCTTAATAATTTCCAAAAAGACTCTTTTAATTTACTTGATTTAGATCACGTTGAAATAATTGACTCAAATTTAAAAAGACATATTCAATCTAATGAGTTAATTGCGACTGATCATCCGAACTATTATAAAGGTTTTATAATGGAGGAGCATAAAAATATTCCAAATTGGATAATAAAGTGGTTAAGAGACTGTTTTCTAAAAAAATCTAAACCTATACCAATATATGAGAAAATTTTTATAGATAGATCAAGTTCTTTATCTAAACATTGCCAAATAATAGATCATCAGGAAACTTTAGAATTCCTAGAGAAGATGAATTTTAAATCTTTTAAACTTGAAAATTTAAGTTTTGCAAATCAAATCCATTTATTTCAAAACTCTAAAGTGATTATAGCGCCTCATGGAGCAGGCCTAGCGAATTTAATATTTGCTAGTGAAAATACTAAAGTAATAGAAATAAGACCTAAAAATCATCCAAATGAAGTGTACAAAAAAATATCTGAAATTAATAATTTAGAGTATAACTTATACTCAACTCCAAACCTGAAAAATTTAGATGAAAAAGGTGATATTAAAGTAGATCTAGGGGCACTAAAAAAAATTATTGACTAAAATATTTTAATCAATCCAGCTACTATATTTAGATAAGTTATTTAAAAAATACTTTGGATAAGACTGATCGATAGTGATTTTTAAAAACTTATCATTTCTACCTATTATATCATCTCCTGCTTTAACCCTTTTCTTTATCTCATCTAAATTTAAAAATTTTGGATCTATTTTATCCTTAAAATGTATAGGGTCATTTGTTTCACACAAGTTCTTATACTTATTTAATAATTTTTCTTCACTTTTAATATTACAGAAATGCCACCCACCGTTATCCAAAATATTATTTAATCGAAATTTATCCAGTCTCCAAAAAGGCCTTTTTTTAAACTTTAAATCTCTCAACCATTGTGGGGATTTTAAATATTTCTTTCTACATATTCTGCTGCCAAGCCAATTGGGGTTATTTTTACTTTGTAAATTAAACTTATAATAAAAATGTTTTTGCTTAAATACAGCGTAACGCATATCATAGTTAAATTTTTTTATAGCATCAGGGTTTGGTATTTCATCTAAATCAGAAATTATAATTAAATCCTCATCTCTTGCTGTTTTTAACCCTCTTACAATACAATTTCTTTGGTAGTTTTCTCTCAGGTAAGGGTCTATACCATCAGGCAAGTCAGTAACAGGTATATAAATTATTTTTTCTTTGAAATTTTTAAATTTGTTTATATCAAAGATTAATTTTTTAGAATTATTTTGCCATGTTTTATTACCTTCAACTACTACAAAAAAATCAACATAATCATCTAAAATATTTAGTCTTAAGTCTAAAAGTAAATCCTCATCCCAATACGAAAAGCAATCATAGATCATCTATCGTTCCTTATTAATTTTTAACACTCCGATGAAAGCTTCTTGGGG
>MDTE01066925.1_pt1 | contig 10794 bp, 7 predicted proteins | sample 811231 | NCBI WGS metagenome assembly MDTE01 (sample SAMN05326651, study PRJNA326480) | marine metagenome | isolation source: seawater | place: Indian Ocean: Red Sea | collected 2010 | reverse complement strand
GCCAGCGCTGCCCGCCGCTCCATCCCTGCCCGGAGCTTCTCTTCGAACCGAGCGAGCAGGTGCACGCCGTCCGCCACCGCGACCACGAGGAGCAAGATGGGGGTGAGCTGCGTCATGGGGTTCAGGTCCTCGCCCCGCAACCCGACGACCCCTGCCATGAGCACGACGCTGAGGCCCACTGCGCTGAGCGGGAGAACCACCGCGGCGAAGGAGCGGAAGTGCAGCCAGAGCAGCACGGCCAGAACCAAGTTCGCCAGGGGAAGAAGCAGCGCCAGGTCGCGCTCCATGCCCCGCAACGAAGCAACCCGAGTCGCAGGCACACCCCCAGGATGGATCGCCACAGTAGGGTGTCTCGCGCCCACCTCGTCCACCTCGCCTTGCAGGCGCTGGAGCGCCGCTCCCGAGAGATAGGGGTCGCTGTGGGAATGGGGGAGACGAGCAGCCACGAGAGCGGTGAGACCATCCTCCGAGATGAGCCGCTCCCCCCCCAGTGCCGACCCACGCAGGCGAGCACGGCGCACTTCCAGGCTGCCCCCCTCGCTTGCATCGGGACCAAAGACAGGCCGAATCATCACTCCGCCCTCACTGCGCTCGACGAGCGGCGTGTGTATTGGAGAGGCCACGTCGAGGACCTCCACGACCTCCATCAGCTGGTCACCCAGCTCTCCACAAGCTGCGAGGACTGCCCCAGCTGTTGGGCCTGTGATGACAAACAGCGCGGTGGTGTCACTGGGGCCGAACACGTCGTAGTGCTCCTGGAGGACCTGCATCTCCGGGCTGTCCTGCGCCACGAAGTTGCGAGGATCACTGTCCAGGCGAACATCCCGGGCAAGAAAGAGGGCTGCCAGGCAGGCCAGGAGGACTCCGGCGAGGACCCATGCCGGGCGTGCGACAAGCAGAGTGGCTAGCCGTGCCCACCGATCGGGCGGGAGGCGGCGCGAACTTCCTTCGCCTTCCGAATCAGGTGAGGACAACATCACGTCAGAGAATCCCAGGGATGAGGGCCTTCACTGTAGCTGCGTACGCACTGTAGCCCTCGAGGTCCCGCCGAAGCAGTCGCTCCTCGTGCCGGATCCGCCGCGCGAAAGCCAGGGGCAGTGCGATGGCCGCGAACAGGAGCGTCCACCAGGAGTGGAAGAGCATGGGCAAGCCCAAGTAGCTCAGCAGCGCTCCGGTGTAAGAGGGGTGTCGAACAAGCCGGTAGGGCCCGTGGCGGATCACCTCCTGCCCTTCCTGGAGACGCACGTTCCAGGTGAACCAGCGGCCCAGGACCACCACCGCCCAGGTCCGCAGGGCGAGCCCCCCCAAGAGCAGCGCAGCCCCGACTCCAGCCCAGAGGTCATAGGCCACAGCCTGGGGCCATCGAAACAAGACGGCCTCCAGGAGCGCGGCGATATTGCACAGGTAGATGGACCAGATGATCTGTGCGGCTGTCCATCGGTCTTCCGGGGTCCGAGCTCTCTCTGTCGGGCTATAGGCGGGCTGGAAGACATGGGCGCAGGCCCCAAAGGCCAGCAGGAGCCAGGGGTGTACGAAGCTCAGCAGATCCGGCTGGAGCCAGACGGGGACCACGAAGGCCAGCGCAGAAATGGCGACTCCAGAGAAGGCCTTCTTGAGGGTTCCTCTGGTCATGACTGTGAAGGAGCCCTAAAGCTTGTGTGCAGAAGACAGTCCGCTGTCAGCGCACCGCGTAGATCACACCCTCACCAGCACCGCTGAGCAGAGAGCAGCGGGACGAGCCGACGTTGCAGCCGAGGCCTCGGCTTTGCCAGCAGATGTTGTTGCCATCGGCACAGCCGTTGTTGCCTCCCTGCGTGCCGTGGTAGCCGTGGCCGTTGCTACTGTCCGCAAACATGCCGTAGCCGCGAAAGCTGCTGCAATCGTGGGTGCACACGTTGCCTGCATTGCTAAAGCCGGCACCAAAGCTGTCGCGATAGGACCACCCGGTGGAGCTATCGATGCCGTTGTAAGTGACACTCCCGGCCGTGCGCGTGTTCACCATCCACTGTTGACCCAGATCACTGCCTTGTTCAATCAACCTTTCGTAGACGATGATCTTCTCGGTGTACGTAGAGTTGGCAGACTGCAGCGTGGACCCGCTGGCAAAGCCGGACGCAGTGTCCCCAACGGTGCCGAAGTTCGAGAAGATGCCGGTGTTCCACTGGCTTTCATTTCGCAGGTAGGCCTGCACTTCCCAGCCGCCGCCGTCCACCGAATGCAGACAATAGATCTGGTAGGGGCTGGCTCCCCCATCACCATCGGGGTCCAACCAGTACAAGCCATCCGGCGCGCTCGGATTGGCTTGGATGACCGCCGCGCAGGACACATAGGGACAGACCAACGTGCCGCCGAGGCCATCGTCGTCAACGATCGTGTTGCAGTCGTTGTCGATGCCGTCACACTCCTCCTCAGCTCCCGGAAAAATGCTGCTGTCGTCATCATCACAGTCGTCATCAACAGTGCCGGAGATGCCGTCGGGGCCACAGGGCGTGACCCCATCAGCGTCGGTGTCCAAGCCATTGTCGATGACGCTGTCGCAGTCTTCATCCACGCCGTCACAGCTCTCGCTGGCTCCAGGAAAGATGTCTGCATTGGAGTCATTGCAGTCGTCCACAGTGAGGCTGCCGTCACAGTCTGCGTCGAGGGCGGCTGTGGTCGCATTGGGGTCGCTGTCATCGCAGTCGTCGTCGGTCAACACGCCATCACAGTCGCCGTCCGTGGCCACAATGGTCGAGCTGCTGTCGTTGTCGTCGCAGTCCTCGTAGCTCGGAGTGCCATCGCAGTCCCCATCCAGCCCCTGATCGGCTGCGGTGGGGTCCAAGTCATCACAGTCGCTCCAGGCGAGACTGCCATCGGAGTCGGCATCGACAAGGCTCTGAATTGTCGTGCACTGCCAGACCGACCCATCGAAGGCAACTAGCTCTCCGGGCAAGCAGGTCGAGCTGGTGAGTACGGAGCGCCCTCCGAGGGTGGTCGCTGCGTCCAGGTCCAAGGGCGCATTGGTGACAAAATTCTCGACCGTAGTCTCCGTAAGCTGGGTGTTCGTGTTCGTATCGGGTGCACAGGCCCACGTGCCTCCCGACCACTTTGCGACGTCGCCATCGAGGCAGAGCATCCCCAGAGCGCCCAGGCTGTCCGAGTCCTGATCCCCGTCGGCAATGTCCGTGGGGATGTCCGTAATGGAGCTCCAGGAAAGAGAACTGACGACCGTGTCCACGTCGTCCGCGCAGGTCCATGCGTCCGAGCTCCACTTCGCCACTTGGCCCTCAGTGCACAACAACGAGCCGAGGCTGTCCGAGTTCTCATCCCCATCAGCGATGTCCGTGGGGATATTCGCAATGTTGCTCCAGTCCACGGTGGGCGCAGGCCCCACCCAGGTGCCGCTGCTGTTGATGATCTCGGTGCCGGCAACGCTGATGCTGCTCGCGTCGACCGCGCCGCCAGAGACACTCTCCGCGCTAGTAGCTCTCAAGGCCCAGGGCACTGCGGCCACCTCTTGGCGAGGCGACAGGGGGGTGCCGTCCACGGCAATCTCGAGCCACAAGCCACCCGCACTGAAGAGCCCGTCATCCAGCGGCGTCTGCGTGCCCAGGGTGACCGTGTAGTACCCGTTGTCGAAGGCGACACCGTGGTACTCGGACCACTGTTCGGCCCCTCCCGTCTCGGCATCGTAGAGCGAGAAGAACAGCGCGTGAGTCCCGGTCAGCGGCTGACCGTTGACGTCCAGCAAGCGACCTTGCTGAGAGAACTTGGCGGAGACAGCCCAGGTAGGACTGGCCAAAGCCAGCGTGAGCAAGACCACAACAGCCAGTTGAGAGTGAAGACGCACGGAGACCTCCGACAAGGAGTATACCCCGCCACCCTCAACCCACGCGGCTTGAATTGTCCGGCAGAAGGGGGCCTGCGCCCGGCTCAGAGTCTGGGGAGCCGACCCCTTCGAGAGGCGTAGACCTCTCCGATGCGCATGGTGGGGGCGAACAACGGTCAATCCCCTCTTGAACTGCGGCGGCCAATTCTTCGGGTTTCCGGGTGTGCAGGAGCACACCGAAGCGCCCATGGCGAAGGTAGACCCCGGGCTTCCAGAGGTATGCCGACAGAGGCATCGTCAACCAACAGCCATCTCGCCATAGACCCCACAACGAGATGACTCGCATCTCATCCACCGCATCGTAGCGAGCGCGGATGCTCCGCCAGCTCCAGAACTTCAGCAGCAACTGGTCCTCGAAGAGCAGGACCTTGCGGGGAATCAAGGTGCCGAGCAGCACAAACGCGACAATGTGCAGGAACTCGAGCATGGTCGACCAGCTGTAGTGCACAGCAAAGCTAGGAATGTGCTCCACGAGGAGCTCGGCGCGCGCCTCAATGAACATGGCCATGGCCGCAATAGCGGACAGCGCCAAGACCCAGGCCGTGATGCCGATTAACCATTGCAGGGGGGGGTATCGCAGCTTCCGGACGTACCGCAAGCGCCGAAGATCCACCGGTCGTACCAACCACCTTCGCAGCACCACCAGAGCGATCCAGAAAGAGAGGAACACCACGGGCACCATCATGGCCTCTGGAATAGGAGAAGGACGCCTGATGGACTCAGTCATCCGCTCTGGCCGCACATGACGGGAGAGCCACGTTGCCAACTCGGGAGGACCCAGCGACTCGGTGAGACCAAGGACGTCGGGCATGGAAGGAAACACATCGGGGTGCACCAATGGCTCAGTCTCCACCCAGTTCTTCACCAGGGCTCCCGGCGTTGGGTTGCTCCTCCTCAGTTGGGCGATGAGCTCATCTCGAACCTCGTCGAATGCCACCGGGTCCGAAGGCTCCTTGAACTCTTGGAGCACATCGGCAAATGCCTGTCGCACGTCCTCCAGCCGCTCTGAAGCGCAGTTCGTGCTGAGCGTGATCTTCCGACTGCCGTACACGGCGGACGACTTCAACGAAATGCTGTAGGACGACTTTTCCTCCCCCCATCTCAACTTCCGAGTCAACCGAAGCCGCATCAAGTTGCCAAACAGATAGGCTCGGACGTAGTCGTCAGCCGAGAGGTCGTGCAGCCTAAAGCTCAGCTTGTACTCCGCGTCGTGCCTGTCGCTCCACTTGTAGGCTGTGATCTTCCGCTCTGGCCCCTGGGCCTTGCGCCGGTAGGTCGGAGGATCATTGCCCCGGGGGTAGGCCTCGAACAGCTCTCGGATGTAGGTCAGAGTCTGAGCGGGCTCCACATCCCCCACCACCACCAAGCGCATCACATTGGGGTGATAGTGCCGCTCATAGAACTCACGCACATGCTCAGGTTCGATCTTGTGCAGACTCTCCCAGCTGCCGATGTTGGAGCGGCCATCGCGCTTCAGCCCAAACTCACGCTCTGGCCACGAAGGCAGCCTGGTCCAGTGGGGCTTCGCCAGGCTATCCATGAACTCAGCGAAGCCTTTCGGCTGCACTTGACTGCCACCCTCGAGGAGAATCGGCGCCAGCTGCTTGCGGATGTTCTCAGCCTCGAACTCCTTACCGAACACGGTGTCGTGAAGCCACTGGATGCCGAATCGCCATTCGGCCACTGGCAGTTGATTCCAGTACCAAGTCGAGACGGATCCCGTAGTGCCATTGTAGGTACCACCCCGGTCGCTCACGGCCTTCTTGAACTCGGCCTCCGTCTGCCCCGGCACCGACGTGAACAGCACGTGCTCCAGGTAGTGGGCTAGGCCTTCAAGGCCCTTGGGGTCATGGTCCGCGCCCACAGGAAGAGAGAGCGATGCACGGACTTCCTCGGCACCTGGCCAGGCCTTGATCCACACCCTCATGCCGTTGGCGAGCTCATGGATCTCCCAACCACCGAATGGGTTGAAGCGCTCATCAATCACTAGCGGCTCAGCTTCCCCATGGGGGGCGCCAACATCATCGCCCACAGGGCCTTCTGTCTGAGCCGAGAGAGCGTCGTTCTCGGCCAACGGCTTTTGGGCATCTGTGGACGCCGCGGCCAGACATGGGGGCAGCGCCGTCGTCAACAGTGCGAGGGCAAGAAGCAACCCCATAGAGCTGAGACGAAGGGGGCAGCACTGAGAAAGAAGCCCATCACCACGAGGATGGCTAGACCTGAACACGAGCACCCCTGGTTTCGAGTAGTGACTGCCTTCATCTACCAGCCTGACCAAGTGTCAGATTCTAGTCAAGAACATGTCACCCGCATGTGGAGGCATGCATGGCTCGCTCGGCTCACTGAGTCTGTGCCCTGCCGGGCGGCGAGCTACCCAGAAGCCCGCAACATGAAGCGCCTGATCGCAACAGAGCGTCCAGCGTGGCTACGGGGAAGACTGATCGAATTCCACCACGTTGCCGTCAGGGTCCCGAACGAAGATAGCGACAGTGCCGTCGGGAAAGGTAACTGGCCCCTCCGTAATGGGGTAGCCGGCACCCTCCAGCAAGGCTGCCATTTGCTCCACATCGTCCACATACAGGGCGATATGTGTGTATCCCGGATGCTTGACTGGGATGTCCATCAGCACATTGGTCTTCGACTCAGCGTCCGCGTTGAGGACCAGGTTGATACAGGCTCCAGAGGGGTGACTCATGATGGCCACCGGCTCCGGCCCTATGGGGCCAACGACAAAATCAAAGCCAATCAGCTCGTAGAAGTGTCGGGACCTCGCCAGATCGTAAACACGGATCCCAGCGTGGGCGATTCCCGCGAGTTTTGGTTTGTAAGACATGCCTGTGTCGAATCCGTGAATCTGTGACCTGGAGCGCTGCGTGCCAGCCAATCAAATTGTACCGGCCAGACGGAGGTGACAAGAAGAAGGGAGTGTCCCCTGGGCACAGGCGCGATGGAAAATTGTCGCCACCCACGAGCTCTTGGCCGCTCGCGAGCCCTAGACCGCTCCTGACCGGGGAAGCGATCACACTCGGGTAAGGCTGCGATAGAGTACGCCCATGGGGAGGCCACTCATGGCGTTTCGTCTGCTTCTTTTCTTCGTTGCTGGAATGCTCGCCACAGCTGCCGGTTGTTCGGACATGACCCTCATCCAGTGTGATGAGGACAGTGACTGCCAAGGCCTGAACATTTGCACCAGTGAGGGACTCTGTAGCGCTCCAAGCGAAGAAGAAATAGATGGCAGCGACGACGACGACGACGACGACACGGGCGACGACGACACGGGCGACGACGACAGTGATGACGACGACACCTCTGACGACGACGACACCTCTGACGACGATGATGACCTAGGCGACGACGACCGCACCTGGACGGCAGTCAGCGCCGGCCAGCACCACAGCTGCGGGATTCTGAGCGACGACTCAGTGCAGTGCTGGGGGGTCAGTGACGGTGGGATGGTGGATCATGGCCAGGTCACTCAGGCACCAAGCACAGGCACATTCATGCAAGTGAGTGCCGGTGGTTCACACAGCTGTGCGATCGACGATGCCGGCCAGCTCCACTGCTGGGGGGCCGGTGTAGGTACGGACCCAACCTTCGGCCCGCACCATGGCCAGTCTGCCCCCCCTCAGGGCACCTATTCCCATGTGAGCGCCGGCCACGAGCACACCTGTGCTCTCGACAGTTCGGGGGCCATTCAGTGCTGGGGCCGCAATGAGTACGGTCAGACGAATGCGCCGACAGGGAACTTCAGCCGAGTGAGCGCAGGCACGTACCACTCGTGCGCAATCGACACCGATGGTCTAGTGCACTGTTGGGGCATTGATGACGGCACCAGCCAAGATTTCGGGCAGGTAGCAGACACACCAGACGGGGCCTCCTACGTAGAGATCAGCGCCGGATGGTCCCACACATGCGCGCTACAAGATGGGACGCTCCGATGTTGGGGCGTTTCCGACGGCAGTCAGAACGTCGACTATGGCCAGGTCTCTGAGGTCGATGGTCTGAGCGGGTTCGATGAGGTGAGCGTGGGGCAATACCACACCTGCGGAATTGCCCAGGGCCAGCTCCAATGCTGGGGCGGAAGCTTGGGCGTAGGTGGCGCGGTTGCTCAGCCCCCGACAGGTGAGCACTGGAGCCTAACGTCAGGCAAGCAACATGCGTGCGCTCTGAACGCGGTTGGGGGCCAGGGGCTGTCCTGCTGGGGCTATGACGGCTATGGCCAAGCAAGCCCACCCTAGAACCAACACGAGCTCGGTCAGCAGGGGCCAAAGCCATGGTGACAGGCTCGCCAACTAGGTCGCTGTGGGCTGCTTGTAGTCGTTGTAGCCCCAACAGAGCACTGCCCCACTCTCGTGGACGCCAAAGGTGTGAATCTTCCTGCTGAAGGGCGATTGTTCACCCGCCCCCGCCTGGATCCTCTGCGCTGGCCTATGATGCCGCCTCTCACAGGAGGAGATCTCAGTGGCACGTTTTCTCGCATGGGTCGAGCGCACCGGCAACAAGCTGCCGGACCCGGTCTTCATCTTCTTCTACTTGATCATCGCCTTGATGGGCGCATCGGTAGCCCTCGCGGCCATGGGGGTCAGCGCCCCTCACCCCACGAAGCTAGACGGTGCGGGCAACCCACTCATCCTCCAGGCGGTGAGCCTCCTCTCGGCAGACAACATCCAGAAGCTCTGGGTCGAGATGCCCAAGACCTTCACCCACTTCCACCCGCTGGGCTACGTGCTGGTGGTCATGCTGGGCGCCGGTGTCGCCGAGCGGTCGGGCCTGTTCGACAGCGCCATGCGATCCGTCGTCCGCAGGGCGCCCAGCTCACTCCTGACCCCGGTAGTGGCCCTCGTGGCCATGCTCGGCAACCACGCAGCAGACGCCGCCTACGTCGTGCTGATCCCCCTCGCTGGCGTTCTCTACGCAGCAGCGGGGAGACACCCTCTGGCCGGCATTGCTGCGTCCTTTGCCGGGGTCAGCGGCGGCTTCAGCGCCAACCTCGCACCAGGCCAGCTCGACGCCCTGCTCTTCGGCATCACCGAGCAAGCAGGCGAGGCTCTGGTGCCCGGCTACGACGCCAACATCGCCGGCAACTGGTACTTCATCGCGGTGCTGACCTTCGTCTTCCTGCCCGTGATCTGGTGGGTCACCGATAAGGTGGTCGAGCCGCGGCTGGGCGACTGGGACCGGGAGGGCGAGGCCGAAGGGGACGGGGACGAGGAGCTCTCCGACGACCAGCGCAAGGGCCTCACCTGGGCCGGTATCGCCGCTGTGCTGACCGTGATCTGCTGGGCCGGCTTCACCCTCGGACCCGGCACACCGCTCATCAACGAGGCCGCGTGTTCCGATGCTGACCTAGCCTCCGGCGCCTGCTCCATCCACGCCCGTCTGTCGCCCTTCTACAAGAGTCTCGTGGCGGCTTTCCTGATTCTCTTCCTCGCTTGTGGCTGGGCCTATGGGGCCGCCGCCGGGACGGTGAAGAGCCACCGGGACATCGTCGACATGATGACCGAGTCCATGAAGGCCCTCGGCTACTACCTGGTGCTGGCCTTCGCGGCGGCGCACTTCGTGGCCATGTTCAACTGGTCCAACCTGGGGCTCATCAGCGCGGTGCACGGAGCCCATGCCATCGAGAGTTCGGGGCTGCCGCTGCCCATCTTGCTGGGGCTCATCGTCATCTTCTCGGGCCTAATCAACCTGGTGGTCGGATCCGCCAGCGCAAAGTGGGCGCTCCTGGCCCCCGTCATGGTGCCCATGCTCATGCTGCTGGGGGTCAGTCCCGAGGGGGCGACGGCTGCCTACCGAGTGGGCGACAGCGCCACCAACATCATCACCCCGCTGATGGTCTACTTCCCGCTCATCCTGATCTTCTGCCAGCGCTGGAAGAAGGACTTCGGTCTCGGCAGCCTCATGGCCACGATGATCCCGTACAGCATCTGGCTCTTCATCTCTGGCCTCGTCCTGACGGTGCTCTGGGTCTTCCTAGGCCTGGACCTGGGCCCAGGCGCGCCGGTGATCTACGAGCTGCCCCGCTGAGCGGGACGCTGACCTCAGGACGACGCTTGGGGGGGCTCTTCGGGCCAATCCGAGGCCACTGGGTCCAGCTCATCCAAGGTGGCCTGAAGCGCCGCCACCCGACCGGCCAACTGCAGGAGTTCGACAAAGTCGGTGCCCTTGGACGAGGGCTCTTCAGCCACCAGGTCGCCCTCGGTGGGCTCTTGCTCCCACGAGGGCTGCGCACGGTCCCCGGCCGTCGACTCGACTCCCATCCGTTCTTGAGTATTCCCCTCGGACCCGGAAGCCGACAGCAATCCGCCGCGGGCCAGCAAGAAGCCTAGCGAGAAGCTCAGGACACAGAGGGCAACCGAGAAGGCAAGTGAGTATCCACGGAGCGAGGAGTCTGAACTCACACCCGTATTGTGTCCTAGAACGAACAGAACGCTATCCGTCGTCGCTGCGAGCCCGTCGACTACGAAGACCGACGGACAACCTCAATAGGTAGCTCCGCCCTCAGGTACCCACCCACCCGAAGTCGCCACCAGCACTCCCCCTCCACGGTGGCCTCACCCCTTGGCGCCATCTTCTGAAACCCCAGCTTCGGGTAGTGCTCACGCACGATCTGGTTGCGCTCGGTGGGCAGGTACTGCCCCCACAGTTCGTCCACACCGGCAGCTTGGGCGGCCCGGACGAGCTCGTCGCGAACAGCCTCCTCGAGCCGGCGTCCCAACACTCGACAACTCATCAGCCAGGTGTCGATGACCCAGGCGGAGCACCCGGCTTCGGCCACCGGCCGGCAGATCACGACCGAGACCATCCCGTTGTCGCCAAAGCGGTCTGTGAGGCGCACCTGCAGCGTGTGGACCTCCGGGTCGTCCTCCATCGCCCGGATCTCGGTCTCCGAGTGGCGGCGAGTCGTGAGATTGAACTGGTTGCTG
>MDTE01152800.1_pt1 | contig 10796 bp, 9 predicted proteins | sample 811231 | NCBI WGS metagenome assembly MDTE01 (sample SAMN05326651, study PRJNA326480) | marine metagenome | isolation source: seawater | place: Indian Ocean: Red Sea | collected 2010 | reverse complement strand
TAACTCTATTCTAAGCCGTTCAGCCGTCAAACAATCCTAAAACTTTATTACTGATATATTTTAAACCATTAAAAGAAAATGGTCATTGATTGCTGAATAGCTAATGAATCATGTTTCAGCATATAAGTTTGGGTGAAAAACATTATTTTGCTGAAATTTGGTCTTTTTCTAGCATGCATGCCTCATTTTTTATGACCAAAAAAAAATACATTGTAGTTGATTTGGTCATTTTTAGTTGATAGGATTCTCCGAAATATGAATGGAAACTGGCCAAAATGTGGTTGCTGAAAAAAAAGGGCTTTCGGTCATGCCAAAATCCTCGCTGGTAGCGGTCGACAATTTTTTTCCCAATCACCCTGCTGCCTTACCAAGTGTGTGTGGAACCATCTTTGAAGTGATTTCCCTTTGGAAATTTGTATTAGGAAAAGCAGCCACCAATTGGTTCCCCAGGCCAAGTCGGAGGGATGGCAGGTAGCATGCCAAAGGCGTTTAATACTAATCAACTTGCACATATAGATTGCCCTGGCGGCGGACAGGTTTGGGTCGAGAATAAAACGCTTTATATTGGCCACATGCAAAATCCATCTGGTACCACAATTGTCGATATAGCAGACCCAAGAAATCCAAAAACCATCGCGCGGATTGATATGCCAGATGGATGGCATTCTCATAAAGTTCGGGTCGCAAATGAATTAATGATAGTTAATCACGAAAAAATAGGGCCTGATGGCGACCATGAATTTGGTGGGGGACTCGGCATTTATGATGTTTCAATTCCATCTAAACCCAAATTAATTTCAAAATGGCGAACAGGAGGGAGAGGCGTGCATAGGTATGATTTTGACGGTCGCTATGCCTACATTTCTCCCACTGCAGATGGTTATATTGGAAATTTCGTCATGATCCTTGATCTGCATGACCCCGTAAACCCATTGGAAGTAGGGCGCTGGTGGATACCTGGGCAATGGCAGGCCGGCGGAGAAGAATACCCTTGGGATAACTGGGTGCCTCCCCGTTGCCACCATCCAATTCGGAGGAACAACCGCCTATATGTGAGCTATTGGCATCACGGATTTTATATTCTTGATATCTCGGAAATGTCTAAACCCAAAGCAATTTCAAACTTTAACACCAGTCCGGTCTATCCGCATCCGACTCATACCTGTTTACCCATGGCAGAACCAATTGCTGGTAGAGACATAATGATAGTAGCCGATGAGGATGTGGCTAAACTTTTTCCCGCAGCACCAGCATTCACTTGGATTTATGACATTACAGCTGAAAAGCTACCCATACCCATTGCAACTTGGCAAGTTGAGGGGTTACATGGAAATGGAAGGCCGCAAAACCCGATGATGGGTTGTCACCAACCTTCCGAGCGTACTGCTGGAACCATCATTCCCTTCGCGTGGTTTGCTCAGGGCTTGAGATTAGTTGATATAGCTGATCCCTACAACCCGTGTGAGGTCGGACACTTCGTCCCTGATTTCTCAAAAGAGGGAAGTCTTCCTTCATCAAATGACGTAACTATCGACGATCGTGGCATTATATACCTAATTGATCGCGTGCACGGTGTCGATATCATTGAAACTAGCATATTTTAAGGAAACTTTATGACAAAAATTTCGGATAGCCATTACCCTCTTGGGAAAAAGAACCCCAACTTACCTTTCCACCCAGCTGTAAGAGCCGGTGACTATATTTTCGTGTCAGGTCAAGTGTCAAAAGATGAGAATGGGAATATGAAAGTGGGATCAATAGAAGAAGAAACAGCCGGAACAATAGAAGCGATCCAGCGTATCATTGCCGAAGAAGATGCCACACTTAAAGACGTGGTACGAGTAACCACTTATCTTGAAGACACTCGGGACTTTGGTCGCTATAACGCTGTTTTTAAAAAATATTTTGAAGGCTGTGTTATTGCACGAACAACGATAGAAGCAAAAGCTGCAATTTGCGTACGTGTTGAGATGGATGCAGTTATTTACAAACCCTTGAAGCATTATTGAAAGAGAGGAAAACATGTTAAAGCTGCTAGGAAGAAAAACCTCTGGGAACGTACAAAAGGTGTTATTTGCGTTAGAAGAGATAGGTACCGCGTACGAACGTGAAGATTATGGTCGCCTTTTTGAAAATACAAATACTCCGGAGTATTTGTTCTTGAACCCCACAGCAAAGGTTCCAACTCTTGTCGATGGGGAGATTGTCATATGGGAAAGCAATACAATTCTGAGATATCTTGCTGACACTCGGAAACCGGACATGACCGGTGCTACCGCAGGAGAGCGAACTGAGGTAGAGCGTTGGATGGACTTCATTCTATCAGCTGTGAACCCTGGATATTTAGCAGGCTTCAAGGGTGCAAAGATGGAGCCTACTGATAGACCTTCGGGTTTTGATAGCCAGATTGCAGATTTGCATGCACAGATGCAAATTATAAATAACCATCTGGAAAACAGAAATTTCTTGGTTTTGGGCAAGTTAACAATTGCAGACTGTGCTCTTGGCCCAATTTTGGGTCGATGCCTCAACTTCCCTTATAAACGAGCTTCCATGCCCAATCTCGAACGCTGGTTTGAAGGAATTGCCGAGCGCTCGGCTTTCAAAGCTGCAGTGAGTTGATTGATGGAAATAGCAATCATAGGAATGGGAACTATGGGACCCGGTATGGCCTCTCGCATGTCTCGAGGGGGACACCACATTCGTGTGCATGATGTACAACCATCCGCCATTGAGAGGGCAAAATCGATTCAACCCGTAGTAGATACTGCTCTAGACGGTTTGGGTGTGATTGATCAAGAGGGAGGTATTACATATTGTGCAGAATTGGAAGAAGCAGTAGTCGGAGCCAATTTGATCATAGAGAATATCCCAGAGAACACGCAAATCAAAGCTGATCTATATCTTCAACTGGATAAATTCATAGACTCAAATGTTCTTGTAGCCACGAATACTTCAGGAATTCCAATTAGCAAATTGCAGGAGTACATTACGGACCCTCATCGATTTATAGGTATGCACTGGTCGAACCCACCACATATAATTCCGATGATAGAAGTCATTGCAGGAAGCAAAACTGATCCCGTTACCGTAACCAAAATACAGGACTTGATCCGTTCACTTAACCTTCTACCAGTGACACTGAAAAAGGACGTTCCTGGATTCGTTGAAAATCGCGTGCTGTATGCCCTACTCAGAGAGTGTGTCGATCTTGTGGAGAAAGATGTAATCGAACCAGAAGATATCGACACATGTGTGAGCTGGGGGATTGGATACAAACTGGCAGTTATTGGACCAATGCGCTTATTAGATATGGCTGGCCTGGATATTTATCATTCCGTGGCATCTTTCTTAAATTCTGATCTATGTGCCCGCACTGATATTTCCCCGATGATTAACAAAGTAGCAGAAAAAGGAAAACTGGGAATGAAATCTGGGGGAGGTCTTTTTGAATACTCTCCAGAAGAACTATCCAGCTTGCCGAAGGAACGAGGTACCAAACTTGTTGCTGTTCGAAAAGCACTGGAGGGAAAAACCTAATGGATCTCTTTATAGGGATAGAAGCTAGGTTGATGGGGTTGATCCGTGGTCTCCTAGGAATTGTGATGATTTTAATGGTTATATTGAATTTAGTAAATGCCGCAGGTCGCTATGGGGGTACCCCAATTTTCACTGGTGCTGACGAGTTATTAGTTTTCGGAATGATTTGGATTGTAATGATTGGTGCAATTGTTACTACCCGAGATCGCAAGCATTTGAGTATAGACGTCTTTCCTCAACGTTTGACGAATAGGTTGAGATTGGCACTCAACATCATAATAGGGGCTATTACAACAGGACTGTCCACATTTGTTGCCTTTCATAGTCTGGAGTTTATTAAGAAAATCGCGGCTATTGGTCAAACTAGTATGGGATTAAGCATTCCCATGGTAATCCCACATCTGGCTGTTTTCATAGGTTTCTCTGGAATTGCATTAGTTTCAGCAATCCTGGCCATTACGGATTCGCGGACACTTTTGATCGAGAGTTGAAATGATCTGGGTTCTTTCGTTAACGATCATTTTGCTTACTACCATTGGCGCACCTATTTTCGTGGCATTGCTATCCGGCGCAACTGTAGGGCTTCTTTTTTTTCCTGGACCACCACTTATTGCTCTTCAGCAAACGATTTTTGGAGGATTGGATGTTTACGCCTTGTTAGCAATCCCATTCTTTGTATTTGCTGGCGAACTGATGGCTGTAAGCGGTATCGCGGATCGCTTAATTGAATTGGTCAAAGCTCTTTTTGGGCGAGTGCCAGGGTCATTAGGGGTTGCAGCACTTGGTGGTTCGACCCTAATCGGAACCATTTGTGGGTCTTCTGCCGCTGCCGTTGCTGCGGTCGGACGAAATATGTACCCTAGATTGCTGCAAGGTGGATACGGGGTGTCTAGGAGTGCCGGTCTAATCACTTCGGCAGGAGCTATCGATATCGTAATTCCACCATCAATTGCTATGATCCTCTATGGCATAGCTGCCGAACAGAGTATACCAAAATTGTTTATTGCTGGGATTATTCCTGGCCTTTTAATTGCAGCAATAATGGCAGCCTATATTAGTGTGACCGCATGGATAAAACACTTGCCTACAGAGGAAAATTTTGAAATCAGACGCGCTATAACAGCCCTGTACCGTTCTCTTGCCGCACTTTCTATGCCTGTCTTCGTATTGTCAGGAATTTACACTGGGGCTTTCTCACCAACTGAAGCGGGCGGCTTTGCATGCGCTTATGCTATGTTCTTGGGTATGGCAGTCTATCGTAATTTGACGCCTTTTGGAATCTTAAAGGCAGCGATTTCGGCTGCATTGACAACAGCCCAAATAATGATTTTGGTTGCAGCTGCGAGCGTAATAGCTTGGATATTCACAATAGAAGGAATACCTCAGGCCTTAATTTCCGGAACTGCTGATCTCGGTCTATCGCCTGTAGAATTTTTGCTCATGGTAAATATGATTTTACTGGCGATTGGATGTTTCTTAGATCCAACTTCTGCAATATTAGTACTCGCTCCTCTATTGGTCCCTATAGCAATTTCGCTAGGGATTGATCCAATCCATTTCGGAATCATAATGACGGTAAACCTCGCAATAGGAATGTTTACGCCCCCATTTGGTTTAAACATATTTGTCGCACAATCAGTATTGAAAGTGTCTGCGACTGATATATATCGTGGGGTTTTACCCTTTGTTGTGGTCCAAGTATTGGCATTAGCCATCATAACGCTAATGCCAGAATTGTCTCTATGGCTTGTTGAGACCATGTCCTAACTATCAAACTTTAAAGGAGAAACAATCTATGACTTATATTTCTATGACCTTTCTTTTACACTTGCGTCGGTGTGTTACACTGATCACTCTAGTTGCCTTAACACTGGTACATGTTTCAAGTCTGGCTACTGCTCAAACGACTATGAAACTATCAAGCGCTACCATTAACGATGTACAGCACGAATGGCAAAAAGTTTTTGCTGCTGAGATGGCTAGAAGCGTTGGAGATGCCGTGAATGTGGAAATTTATCCTGCTTCACAACTCGGAGCTATACCACGGATGACTGAGGGTGTTCTTTTGGGGACTATTGAGGCATTTACTACACCATCATCATTTGTTAACGGCGTTGATCCACGTTTTCAAGCTTTTGATGTTCCAGGGCTTTTTAAATCTCCAAAAGAAGTGGCGGCCGTGATCCATGATCCAGATTTTAGGGATCATCTAGAAACACTTTACCTAGATAAGGGTATTCGGGTAATTGGAGCTATCTACAATTCTCCGATACTGATGTTAACACGTGAACCTGTAACCAAACTTAATGGAGTTAAAGGTCTTAAGATCCGAACATTCTCGTCTCCGCTTCAGATGGAACCTATGAAGGCGGTTGGAGCTATACCAACACCTTTAGCTCTATCGGAAGTAGTTCCTCAGCTTCAGTCAGGTGGAATCGACGGGATGCTCGCGGGGATGCCCATTTTGACAGCGTTTAAATTTTATAACACAGCCAAGCATGTCACTGATCTGAACTTCTCTCACCTCGTTTCTATGACCTTAGTAAACGAAGCTTGGTTTCAGAGCCAAAGTACTGAAGTTCAGAAGGCTATTAGAAAGGCAGGTCGTTTGGCTGAAGTAAAAGTATTTGACTGGGGTGTCGCCAATGTTGAACGTGCTAACGGTCTATGGTTGGAAAATGGAGGAGAGATTCACAAATTTGAGTCCAGCGAGCAATCTGAGATGATGAAGCTTTTTGAAGATGTAGGTTCTGCACAGATTTCGGATAAACCCACGGTGTTTAAGGAATACGAGAGAATTCTGAGTGTTCTCAAATCACATCGAGGCCAGTAATTGTGTCTACCAAGATATTCTTGCTGGTTAATTCAAGTGATAGGACCCTAGCTATCTGAGACATAACCATCGTCATCAAAGGGTTCAGCGTCGACAATTGCCTACCGATGCTGAACCCAATTCTTTTTACGTCTCTCGAAATTAACATATTCTTGTCATTAGCTAGAAACCACCCCAGTCTGGATTAAAGTGGTGAGTAGGTTGGCAGAAAATGTGATAGAATCATTTTATTAATGGAGGAATTTGCTTGGCCTAAAATTTAGTTGACGTACTTTTATCCTACAGTTTTATAAGGCTTTTTAGGGAGTTTAAATTAAATTTCAACTAAAAAACGCCAATGATTTTGACCGCTTAAGCACAAAAACTATCAATTTTTAATCAAACCTTTATGCTTAATCCCATCCTTTTCACTCTGCGTATATCCAGTACAGCCAGCCAATGATTCTAAAACATAAAAGCCACCGCATGAAATGATCGAGGACGCGCACATAATCGTTGTAGGTGCAGGTTCGGCCGGGTCTGTCATGGCAAGCAGACTAAGTGAAAACAAAGATTTGCGTATTCTCCTTGTTGAAGCTGGTGGTGAAGCGGAGGATCCTCGCATCGCCGATCCCGCTGCTTGGCCATCACTCCAAGGTTCTGAGTTAGATTGGAACTATAGTACGATTCCGCAAGAATTTATGGGAGGACGCGAACACCCTTGGCCACGTGGAAAAGTCATTGGAGGATCAAGTACAATTAACGCAATGGGTCATGTGCGCGGACATCCAAAAGATTTTGAATCTTGGGTCAGCGCTGGTGCTTCAGGATGGGGGTGGGACGATCTTCTCCCATTTTTTATTAAGTCTGAAAACTCACCATTTGCCGATGATCCACACTATGGTAATGCCGGTCCTATCCACCTAGAACAGCCTAGTTTTCCTCACCCATTGACCTTGGCACACTGCGCCTCAGGTAAGGCACTAGGCCTCATCCCGATACGAGATCATAATGGCCCGAATGGAATGGCAGGTCCTACACTGAATACTATGACCATTAGCAGCGGCCGACGTCAAAGCATTGCTGATGCTTATCTTACTCACCCAGTGCGAACTCGATCAAATCTTAGGATTTGTACCGGTGTCTTGGTTGATCGTCTAATTTTTGAGAATGATCGAATTACTGGGATAGACTGCTTTCGAGAAGGTAATAAAATCCAATTCTCCGCAGAAAGTGGCGTGATTCTTTGTGCAGGCACTGTCGCTACGCCAATGATTCTCATGCGTTCGGGATTTGGTCCACAAGAAGTTTTATCCAATGTCGGGGTTGAAACAATTCGCGACATGCCTGGAGTAGGAAATAATCTTCAAGATCATCTGCTTGCTGCTGGAAATGTGTATAGGGCAAAAAAACCAGTTCCTAGAACAAAAACACAACATTCAGAGGCACTAACCTATATCCATGCAAGAGGTCAACAGAAAGAACAACCTCCTGAACTGGTGGTTGGATGCATCACGGTACCCATTTTTTCCGATGCACTCTTGTCCCAAGTAAACTCACCCGAAACTGTTGAAGGCTATACTCTTATGTTTGGTATTACACACCCAAGAAGCCGAGGGTGTTTGCGTGTAACATCTAGAAATCCTAAATCAAAGCCCTGGATAGACCCTGCCTATTTATCGGATAAAACCGATCGTGATCATTTCCTACAGGCTTTGGACTGGGCTCGCTCTATAGGCCAAGCCGAACCTTTTGAAGCATGGATGGGAGAAGAAATAATGCCTAACTCCGAACACCTGGTAAATACTTTCACTAAAATCAATTTTATTGAAAAGGCTGCTTTCACACACCACCACCCTATTGGCACCTGTCGCATGGGTAGCGACGATCTAGCTGTAGTGAAACCTAATTTGACACTGGATGGTCTTATTGGCTTATGGGTATGTGATGGTTCAATATTACCCTCCCTTACAACAGGTCCCGTGAATGCGGCTATCGTGGCAATTGCCGAATGCGCAGCCCATCGTATAGGAACAACATTGCGTTGATCAATCTTGTAACCTACTCATGTACAAAATTCATAACATTGCAGAATGTCCTCCAATATTATTCTTTAATAATCCCCAATCACAAAGAAAGAAAGTTGCTAGGAATTTTTCAAATGTCTAAAGAAACAAAAAATTAATATTTGAAATATTTGGCAAACAAAATTTTCATACCTTTTCTAATTAAAATGTGTCAGCAGTAGATATTCCTTGAACTAACGTGTTCTTGTTAGCTGATACTGTAGATTAGCTTTAACAGAACTCCACTCGCTTTGAATTATTGTATAAACAGCTGTATCTCTTATAGTTCCATTTTTTTGAATAGCATTAGACCTCAAGATACCGTCTAATTTTGCCCCTAATCTCTCTATGCCTCTTCTACTCTGATGATTCATAAAATGAGTCCTAAATTCTACGCATATGCAATTCAACTTTTCAAATGCGTGCTCAAGGAGCACTAACTTACATTCTGTATTTAGAGAGGTTCTCTGTACTGACTTTGCATACCATGTAGATCCTATTTCTACTCTTTTATTGTCTTTATCAACATTCATATAAGTAGTCATTCCCACAGCCCTACCATCCATCTTAGTAATGACAGCAAAGGGCAACATGCTGTTTGCTGCTTGAAGACCAAGCCTCCTTTTTATTTCATTTTCCATATCTTTTGACTCGGGAATACTAGTATACCAGTGGTTAAATAAAAGCCCATCCGTTACCGCTTGTTTCAAATCGCTTAAATGCTTCACTGAAAGTGGTTCCAATTTTACATTTTCTGAGATTAAAGTAACCGGTTTGGGCCAGTAATGCATGGATCTCACCATAGACTCTATTTTGTTGATCTACTTCAAATAATTTTTGAATACAGATGTATTATTATTTCAAAAATTGGCAACTTTAAATCAAAATATGTGAGCGAGTCTCTTTCTTGACTTAGGATGTGGTTTTTGGGTAGGCTCTGCCCCTATTTTGAAAAGAGTATTTGAATGTAGAAGGGTTCTTAGCGGCTGATGATAGCGTTTTACTAACCACTGATCAAAATGTAAGCCATCGTTTGATACACGAACGTAAAAGAAGTCCATTCCCCACGATAGTTTAGTGCCACATGTATGTTTTTTTACATCACACCATCTGATATATGCAATTTGCCGTAATTAACAGGTTCTATCGAGTTAGCTCGAAGACCTCCGCACGCGCGACTGATGACTAGTCCAAATTGCCAAAAACTAAATTCAATAATTATGGTTATGCGCGTGTTCCTTTAAACTTTACCAAATTCTTCGAGCAACATACCGTACGCTACTTGAGCTTTCTTAAAACTTGACAAGCGGAAAAACTCATTAGGAGCATGAATTTGTTCATCCTCTAAACCAAAAGCAAACATAGTCGCGTGAACTCCCAACTCTTCTAGCAAAATGGATATTGCAGGAATAGAACCTCCGACACGAATTTGATATGGTTCTTTTCCGTATAGTTCCGCCAGTACTTTCCCAGCAATCTCACTAGAATTGTGGCCACTGGGAACCACGAATGGATTAGCACTACCAGGCAATGGTTCGATATCAATGCTCACCCCCGGGGGGATGTTCGCTTCCACATGAGACTTTATGAGTTCATATATTTTCATAGGCTTTTGGTTTGCGACAAGTCTACAAGTAATTTTTGCGTGTGCTTTTGAAGGGAGAACCGTCTTAGTTCCTTTACCTTGATATCCACCCCAAATTCCATTTAATTCAAGCGTCGGTCGAGCCCACAGTCTTTCCGGAGTAGAATAACCAATCTCCCCAAAACTTTCCAGAGCACCAACATCAGTGCAATACTCTTGATCGTCAAATGGAACTCTGGCAATTACCTGCCTATCGTCAACAGTTAAGTCAACTACATCGTCATAAAAGCTTTCTATATTAATTTTGCCATCCAAACCTTTCATTGATGCTATCACATGTGATAAAGCATGAATAGGATTAGCTATGCCGCCACCATGCATTCCTGAGTGAAGATCCCTCTGAGCACCTATTACAGTCAATTGACAACCAATCATACCTTTCAAGCCCATGACTAAGCTTGGTTGGTTTTCTCCCCACTGGCCTCCATCAGAAGAAAAAATCATATCTGAAGAAAGCATACTCGCATTTGTCTTAATAAATGGTGGAAGTGTAGGTGAGCCAATCTCTTCTTGGCCTTCGTAAAAAACTTTCACGTTTACGGGGAGGGAACCAGAAGTTTTTAGTAAAGCTTCAATGGCCAAAATCGGCGCGAACATGTTTCCTTTATCATCGGATGCACCCCTCCCATAAATTTTACCGTCTTTAATTTGCGGATCGAAAGGTGGGTTATCCCATAGTTCAAAGGGATCGGCGGGTTGAACATCAAAATGTCCATAAATCAAAATGGTAGGT
>MDTE01143106.1_pt1 | contig 10797 bp, 11 predicted proteins | sample 811231 | NCBI WGS metagenome assembly MDTE01 (sample SAMN05326651, study PRJNA326480) | marine metagenome | isolation source: seawater | place: Indian Ocean: Red Sea | collected 2010 | reverse complement strand
GGGACGAAAGGGTGGCGGTGGTGGCCTCGTCCAGCTGGTCCCACAGCTTCCTGGCCCATAAATTTGGTTGCACCATCATCGATATTGAAACGGACCGCCGCTACCTGGAACTGGTGAAGGACGGCCAGGGCAGCAAACTGGCCGAGTTGGACCCGGAGTCGCTGCAGGACTCCGGAGACCACGAGATATTGAACTGGATCATCGCCCTGGGCATCCTGGGCGACGTTCCCGTCGAGATCGTTGACGTGAGGGAGTCCTACACCCAACTGGCCTACCGTGTGGCCGCCCTCTGGGGATAAAAACAAGTAGAAGGACCGGGCCGGCCGGCGAGTGAGCGGCCGGCAGACCACAGGAGGAAACATGCATTACGGCCTTGTGATGGAATGCGATTACCGCTATGGCAGCTCCCAGGAGGAGGCCTTCGACGAGGCCTTTGCCATGGCCGACGCCGCCGAGAACGGCGGTCTGGATGGAGTCTGGTTGGCGGAGCGTCATTTCGCCGCACCCTGCGCCCCCCTGGATGCCATGGGCGCTGGAATACCGTCGGTGGTGTCCGCGCCGCTGATCATCTCCACCGCCATCGTCGCCCGGACGGAGCGTCTGCGGGTTGGCGTCGCGGTTAACGTGCTTCCCCTCAGCCACCCGGTGCGCATGGCCGAGGAGATCGCCACTCTGGACCAGATATCCAAGGGCCGGGTGGACTTCGGCGTGGGCCGCAGCGGCTTCATGCGGGCCTATGAAGGCTATGACATACCCTACGGCGAGAGCCGGGAACGCTTCCAGGAGAACCTGGAGATCATCCTGGCCGCCTGGACCAACGAGCGGTTCTCCTACAAGGGCAAGAACTATACCTTCAACGATGTGTGCGTGATTCCCAAGCCCTACCAGGACCCCCACCCGCCCCTGCGGATGGCGGCCACCACCAAGGAGACATTCCCCCAGGTGGGCAAGCTGGGCTATCCCATCTTCGTGGGACTGCGGGGCCTTGACCGGCCCGACCTGGTCAAATTGCTGGACGAGTACCGCAAGGCCTGGAAGGAAGCGGGCCACTCCGGCAACGGTGACGTGTTCCTGCGGATTCCCATCTATGTGGGCAAGACCCAGGAACAGGCCTACTCGGAAGCTGAAGAGAGCACCATGCGCTCCTACCGCCGCATGGCCCAGAACTTCGCCCTTTCTGCATCGGGTGCGGGCGCTGTCGCCTCCGAGGACCGTGCCCAACGCGGGGAACGTCTGGCCGCGGTGACCTATGAAGAGCTGATTCGGGACAGGCTGGCCTACGGCGATCCCCAGAGTGTGGTCAGCCAGTTGAAGGACATCTCCGAGGAATTGGGGCTTTCCGGCATCGTGGCCGAGGCCAACGTGGGCGGCCTGATACCCAGGGAGAAGGTGGCCGCGTCCATCAACCTCTTCTGCAACGAGGTCGTGCCGGCGCTCCGGTAGTTAATTCGATAATCGGGGGAGGACGTAGCTGTCGATGGCTACCGCCAGACCGTCGTCCTCCACCGTCGGCGCCACGAAATCCGCCACGTCTTTCACTTCTTGGGGTGCACCGCCCATGGCGATGCTGAGTCCACAGGATTCCAGCATGGGCAGGTCGTTGTAGCTGTCGCCCGCCGCCACCATGTCCACCGGGTCCACTCCCAAGGTCTTGCCCACTCTGGCGACTCCCGTGGCTTTGTCCACACCGGCCAGGGTGAAGTCCACCGCCCACAGTCCGTTATAAGGCAGCATGGCCTTGACCACGTGCATCTCCCGGTTCCCATCGAAGCTGTCGGCCAGTTCGTCGGCGGTCTCTTCACTCATGTCCAGGGCCGACACGCGGATGAGGTCCCAATTAGGGACCTCGTCGAAGGTACTGGTGGTGCCGTTGGCGTGCGTCGCCACGAAAGCCGTACCCATCATCCTGAGTTTAGTTACCACCAACTCCGCATTCTGAGGTCCCAGGGGAGCGGACCACACGGACACACCCCGAACCGGGTCTAGGATGTTGGCCCCTCCGTCGGATAACTGGGGCGTAAGCAGGCCCAATTCCTGGGAATAGCGCAATACGTCCGCAGGTTCCCGTCCGGTGGCGATGAACACGGGCATGTGCCCGGCCAGCCGGGAGACCGCATCAAATACCGCCGGGGAAATCTTTTCGTCGGGTCCGATGATGGTGCCGTCCAAGTCCAGCGTGGCGGCTTGGATCATTGATTACCTCTGGGTGAGATCGTGGATGCTCAAAATAATAGAGAGGGAGCGTGCTCCCTCTCTAACATTGCCTGATTAACGTCCGTTGATGTAATGGGCTGCCGCGCTGGTCTAGTCGAAGACCAGCTCGGTGTTCTTGCGCTCAGGGCTGCGCATCAAGGCAAGGCCCTCTTCGGGGGTCTCGGTGGAGTTGCAATACAGCTCTATGCCGTTGCCTTCCGGGTCCTTGATGTAGATGCTCTTGGTCATGCCGTGGTCGGTGGTGCGGAGCTCAGAGTCTTCGAAGTACTCCTGCAGTTTGTGGTAATAGTCGGTCAGCTCGTCGAAGTCGGCGACCTCGATGGCCATGTGGTTCAGTCCCACATCGCCGTCGGCGGTGTCGGCCGCGCCCTCGGGGGCTTGGAAGATGGCCAGGTCGTGGTGGTACTCACCGGCGGTGAGGAAGGTCCCGAATCCGGGGCGCTCCAGAGCGATTTCGAAACCGATTACGTCAGTGTAGAACTTGGTGGCCCGGTCAAGGTCCTTGGCGTTGATGACCAGGTGGCCGATTCGAGTGGGCTTTGGCATATCAGTCCTCCTAACCTTCCCTAAAACAGTTGCCTAGAAACGTGTGATGGATATTGATAATTGGTGTGTCGAATACTATACCGTTTCGACCACCAAAATCCAAGGGGAAATTTCCTCGCCGATCATGCCTGTCTCCCCCTTGGCTCTGTGACTGTCACCCCTCCCGTTCCAGGAACCGGGTGACGCGGTCCATGGCCGGTTGTTTGTTGTAGCCCTGGTACATGAGCATGGTGTTGCGCACCGGGTCGCCGCCGAAGAAACGCTCGTAGAGCACCTGCCTGCCGCCGAAGGCGCTGCAGGCCACGTCCCAGGCCAGGTGGAACAGCCGCACCCGGTCCTTGGCTCCTGAGGACTCCGTCCCCAGGTAGCGCTCCAGCTCCGGGGCGATGGGCGTATCGAAGTCGGCCTCGGCGGGCAGGGCCATCAGGCTGCTGGAGCCCAAAAGCTGCACTATCTCGGCCATCCGCGGGTACATGGTGCCGGAAAACAGGGTGCGGGCGGCGCTGAGCGGCCCCTGGGCCGGGCACATCACACCCCACTTGTTGGGTTTGGCGTCGGCCTCGGACGCCCGAACGCAGGCCTTCAGCGTCTCCAGGTACACAACAATCTCGCCGATGCGCTCCTGCACATGAGGGATCTGGGTAGAGCCCAGGGTCTCGGCCATGAGCGAAGTGAGCCCCAATAGAAATTCGGTCTTGACGATGGTCCGGTTGGCCACCTGCTGGCCGGTGTGGGCGGTGGAACTGGTGGCGTTGGAGTAGTTGTTGCACATGTCCACGTCGCCCAGCAGGAAGACCCGCTCCCAGGGCACCAGCACATCGTCGAAGAACACCAGGGCGTCCATCTCCTCGAACCTGGCTCCCAAGGGGTGGTCGAAGTTGGAGCGCCCCATATCCAGGCTCTCCCGGCAGACGAATTTCATACCCGGCGTGGCGCAGGGCAGGGCGAAGGAGAATGCCTGGCGTTTGGCGGCGTCGCCCAGCAGGTGGGTCCGGGTGGGGTAGACGGCAATCTCATCTGAGATGGGGCCCAGGGTGGCAAGGATGCGGCTACCGTGGACCACGATTCCATCCGAGTTTTCGTCCACCACCGTCAGCGCCACGTTGTCCTCGATGTTGTCGAATATGGTGTGGTTCCGGCTGCGCTGCAGGTTCACCAGGGTGTGGGTCAGGGTCAGGTCGTTCTCTCGGATGTACTCGTGGTAACGTTCCACGTTCTTCTTGAATTCGGGCCGGTTGTCGATGAAATAGTCGGAGGAACCGGCCCAGCCGGACACGGCGGAATTCAGGAAGTCGGGAGTGCGGGCCATCATGCCGCAGCTCTCCCAGGCCCAGTTGGTCATCATCCGCCGGCGCCGTTCCAGGTCTGCCACGGTCTTGGGAACGATGAAGGAAAGCCCAACCGGTTCGCCCGAGGAAGGCGATTTGAAGGTCATCTCGTCCCTGGTGGCCGGGTCGTGCTGCATATCGTAGAGGGAGGCCAGGGAGCGCACGCCGTTTTGGAAGGCGGGATGGGTGGTGACGTCCTTGACCTTCTCGCCGCCGATCCAGACCTCGGCCGGATGATTGGACAACCCGTCCATGTACTGTTGTCCGGTCCTGGCAGGCATGATTTTGGCCTCCCAAAGGGCGCTTTCGCCGAATTTGGGCGAGTGTAGCAGTGGCCTTGGGGGGTGTCAAAAGGCCGGTTATCGACCCACCGGCCATCCGGCCTGGAAATTGTGCCCTTTTGGCCGGTCAGCCGGGGCCGCTTGCCCGTTATTTACTCCGTTGAGGCTTCCTAGAATAGACCTGGGAATCTGTAAGTAAATTCCGGCAATCAGAAACTGGAGAAGAAAGATGTACAAGCTGATATTGGTGCCCTTGGACGGCTCCCCGCTGGGCGACCGGGTACTCCCGTATGTGCGGCTCTTGGGCAGAAAGATGGAGGCCAAGGTTGAGCTATACCGGGTGTTTGACCCCCAGCCTGAATTCTTCTTCCCCGACGAGTTCCAGCTGGACGAGCGCCGGCAGGCGGAAGAGCACTACAGAGAGGAAGTAATGACTGGACTGGGCCAGGCCAAGATCCGGCTGGAGGAGGCCGGCGTCTCGGCTCAGGCCGTGATCCATGGGCCGGACGTCCCGCCCCTGGAGGCGCCCAATCCGGGAGGCGGCACCGACAAGCACACCTACAGCGCACCTGCCGAGCACATCGTCAAGGAGGCCGACCGGGAGGACGACACCCTGATTGTGATGTCTACCCACGGCCGCTCGGGCCTGGGGCGTTGGATCATGGGCAGCGTCACGGACAAGGTGCTGCTGATCATCCAGGCCCAGGGAAACGACGCCGTGCTGGACGGCGCCATGGGCCACGTCATCGTGCGCCTGGACGGCTCCGCCCTGGCCAAGGCGTTGGAAGCCAAGGTCTGCCTGGTGCGGGCCAAGGCCGACGCCGCCGAGCCTGGCGACGAAGAACGCGAGGGCCTGAAGAAGCTGGCGAAGAAGATTCGGGATGAGGGCGTGGCCGATGTGGAGGAGGTGGTCCTCACCGGTGATCCCGCCACGGCCGTCGTAGACCTGACCCACGAGTATCCCGACGCCCTGGTGACCATGACCACCCACGGCCGCTCTGGCCTGGGCCGTTGGATCATGGGCAACGTGGCTGATCGGGTGGTGCGCCACGCTGCCGGTCCGGTGTTGGTACTGCGCGGAGGTTGACCGGGCCTACTCCGGTACTCCGCTGTCTATCCGGTATGCCCGGACCGCCGTGTCGTGGAACATGGCCGCGCGTTCGGCGCCCGAATAGTCCTTGGTCATTCTCTTGAAGGCGTTGCACATGACGTTGTAAGAGAATGACACCTTGTCCGGCGGGAAGTTGCTCTCCAGCATGCACCGGTCTGGCCCGAATTGCTGGATGCAGTAATTCATCCAAGGCGCCATGGCCTTGCTCAGCTCCTCGGAGCCGATGGGGGTGTTCCGGGCGTGCCAGCCGAAGCCCAGGCGGGGCATGCCCATTCCACCCAGTTTCAGCGTGATGTTGGGGCAGGTGGCAACCTCGGCGATGCCCGATTGCCATTGGGCGAACACCTCATCGTGCTTTCCCTCGTAGATGCCCGTCCTGCTCACCCCGCCGATGTGGTTCAATATGATGGACAGCTCGGGCACGGAGCGGGCGAAATCCGCCAACTCGGGCAGCTGGGGGAAGGACAGCATCACGTCCAGGGAAAGCCCCAGGTCGGATAGGACCTTGGCCCCCTCCCGGAACTTGGAGTCGGCCATGATCTTCTCCGTCTCCCGGTTCTCCAGGGCGGGGTCGGGACTCCAGGTCACATTGTGGCGGATGCCCCGGAACCGGTTGGGGCTGGCCGCTTGCAGGGCTTCCAGCACCGGTTTAACGTCCCCAGCCAGTTTCAGGTCGGCGTGACCCACGATGGCCGCCGCCGCCCGGGCCGGGCCGTAGACACCGCTGGCGCTGGCCGCCGCCAGGCCCTGTACGAATTCCACCTCGCCAACGGGCCTCAGTTCTGTGGGGCCGTCGCCCCTGTACATAGACCGTGCCTCCACAAACACGGTGGAGCGCACGTTATGGCCGCTGTAGATGTCGGCGTTCAGCTCGTGGATGAGGTACCGCTGGTAGGGGATGCTCTGGGGGCGCAGGTCCCAGAAATGGTGGTGGGGGTCGCAGATGGGCAGGTCGGGTTCCAGAGTGGGCTCCACGGTCAGGGCGAGCCAGTCATTACCACCGAAGGGCATGGTCTTGCCTCCACGTTCCTGGTTGGAGGCTCGATGATAGCACGCTTCACCCGCATTGGAGCTTAGGTCAGCATTTCACCGGCCAGGTAGTATCCGGTGACGGCCAGCACCGCGCTGGCAACAACTCCGGCCATGCCGCCGATGCGGTCCCCCTTGGCTACGCCTGCCGCGCCCAACAAGACACCCAGAACGCCGAAGACGACAGGAGCCACAGCCAGGGCCACCAGGGCCGAGGCCAGGCTTATTCCGCTGATCTTTCTACCCGTCTGAATCCACAAAACTTTCTTTTTTGGAAAGTATATCCTAAGAATGTTAACTAAAACTACGGGACTAGTAAGTGTTTTGGCTAGGGGGAAGAGTCAGGTACCGTTTCCCATTGGGGTGTGGTATGTTACCGGCGTCTTCCCAGCCTCGGTGAGCACGGGTCCTATTGTCCTCCGGGGCGGTCGTAATCCAGCAGGGAACAAGTAGGAGGAACGTATGAAAGGCCGAGTTGTAGTCTGCAAGGAGTACGGAAAACCCTTTGTGATCGAGGAGTACGAGGTGCCCGAGCCTGCTCCGGGGGCCGTCATACTCCGCATGACCCAGGCCGGCGTCTGCGGGTCTGACCTCCACACCTGGCGGGGTGACCAGAACAACCGAGACCTGCCCATTCCCCCCACGGGCCGGGCCATGGGACACGAGGGCACCGGCGTCATTGAGCAACTGGGCGACGGTATCGAGACCGACAGCGCCGGAGAGCCCGTCAAGAAGGGAGACCGGGTGGTCTACGCCGCGGTATTCCCCTGCTACCACTGCCACCAGTGCCTCAAGGGCAACACCAACTGGTGCATGAACCGGAACTACCCCGCCGCCGGCGTCTGGCCCTACTTCACCGCCACCTACTCCGATTACCTGTACCTGCCCGCCCGCCACCCATTCTTCAAGGTGCCAGACGAGCTGGACGAGAACCTGCTGGGCCCGGTGAACTGCGCCATGGGCACGGTCACCACCGGACTGATCAGGGCCCAGGCCGGCGAGGGCCACTACGTGGTCATTCAGGGCGCCGGCGGTCTGGGCATCCACGCCACCGCCATGGCCAAGGAGATGGGCGCCGACCGGGTCATCGTCATGGACCGGCTGGAGAACCGCCTGCAACTGGCCGAGGAATTCGGGGCCGACCACACCATCAACATCGAAGAATTCAACACCCCCGAGACCCGTGTCCGGCGGGTGAAAGAGCTGACCGACGGCCGGGGCGCCGACGTGGTCATGGAATTGGTGGGCCGGGCCGAACTGCTGGCCGAGGGCATCGACATGCTGAGCAACGGCGGGACTTTTGTGGAGATCGGCGACATCGTCCGGGGCCGCGAGGTGTCCATCGACCCCTCCAAGCTGCTCACCGGCAAGAACATCGTCGGCTCACTGATGTACAAGCCGGAACTGCTGCCCAGGCTGCTCAACTTCCTGGTCCGCAAGAAGGACGTGCTGCCCTTCGACAAGATCGTGTCCCACACCTTCCCCCTGGCCGAGGTCAATGACGCCTTCGCCCAGGCCGAGTGGGACCAGAGCCAGACTCCCATCACCCGCGCCATGCTGGTCCCCTAGACCCGGATTGAGTCTCCCGGCCAGGAGGATGGCGATGGTGGCTAAAAAAGGCGCTCCCAAGCGGCAGATTGAACCCAGGGAGGAACTGGTGCAGGCGGCCAAGGACGCCGCCGTGCGCATAGCCCAGCGCGCGCCCGAGGCCGACCGGGAACGCCGGGTGCCGGTGGAGAACATCCAAGACCTGCATCGGGCCGGGCTCCTGTCCGTCGCCATCCCCAAGGACCTGGGCGGCACCGAAGCCGATCTGGTCACCCAGGTGGCCGTCTACGAGATAATCGGCGGGGCCTGCGCGTCCACCGCCTGGGTCATGGGCAACCACTCGGTGCTCTGTACCCGCTCATTGGGCATGATGGGCGAGGCCGCCCACCCCCTGCTTAGGGACGTGGTGGAGAACGGGGCCCTCATCTCCCACGCGGCCATCCCCGGGGGCGAGACTCGGAAGGTCCCTGGAGGGTACGTATCCTCGGGTAGGTGGCCCTTCGTCAGTGGCTCCAACATCTCCAATTGGATATTCCTCAGCACCTTGGTCGACGGGCCGGCGCCCAACTGGAATGGCGGGGAGCCGCCCAAACAGCACAACCCCTGGCTGATGCTGCCCAGGGACCAGGCCGGCATGACCATTGAAGAAACATGGCTGTCCATGTCGGCCCGGGGGTCCATGACCAATGACGTGCTGTTGGATGAGGTGTTCGTCCCCGAGCACATGGCGCCGGTGGAGTACCGGCCCGCATCCCATCTACCCTGGCTGCCCAACGGCCCCGCGGCCTTAAAAGTGCCCACCAAGGCCAGGGTCTGGATGTCTGGAATGATGCTGGGTGTGGCCCAGGCGGCCCTGGACGAGACCATAGAGTTCGGCAAGTCCCGCACCATGACCCTGGGCGGGGCGTCCCGCAGCAGCATGCCGGGGAACCAGTTCGCGGTGGCCGACGCCGCTATGGCCATCGAATCGGGCCGGGCCTTCCTGCTCCAGGAGGTGCGCGCCATCACCAACAAGGCCCTGGCCAGCGAGGACTTCGTCCCCAATGACGCCTCGCGCATGGAGATGGCCGGACTGGTGGCCAGGGAGAACGCCCAGAAGGCGGTGGACCGGCTCTTCGCGGTGAGAGGAGCCCACGGGCTGTTGGAAAGCGGTAACTTCGAGCGCTACTACCGGGACGTGCGCATGGGCACCCTCCACGCTGTCAGCGCCCCCGATTTGGTGCGGGAACAGGTGGGCAAGTCCCTTTTCGACATTCCCTTGGATGTGCAGCCGCGCTGGTTGTAGGCTTTCCCGCCGCATTTGATGAAGTAGGGCTCCACAGCGCGCGACCACCAACCTACGCATCTGTCACCCTGAGTGCAGCGAAGGGTCTGCCAGGTTGCGGTCCGGCAGATTATTCGTCGTACCTCCTCAGAATGACAGTGAGGGAATGGTAGTTCTATGAAAGTAGACCTCCCCCAGTCAATGTCACCTTGAGTGGAGCGAAGGGTCTGCCAGGTTGCGGTATGGCAGATTCTTCGTCGTATCTCCTCAGAATGACAGACTTCGGGGCGGGTTCGTGCTGAGAAGCAGATAAAAAGGCCCCGTCCCTCGCGGGATACGGGGCCTTTTTCAGTGTCAGGGACTGTATTTTAGTCCGAGGACGGCAGCTTGCGGGGTTCTTGAATCTCCATGGTGGCGTCGCAGCAGGTGATCTCACCGTCGCCGCTCTTGGTGCAGAGCACGCTGCTGCCGCAGGTCTCGCAGACGTAACGCTTGCCTAGTTGGTTGGACATAGGATTGTGGTCCTCCGAGGAGTGACCGGCCGCATCGCCGGGCCGGTGGGATTTTACTTCAGTTCCATGGGGGTCTGGCAGCAGGTCACCGTCCCGTCGCCGCCCTTGGTTACGATGAACTCCGAGCTGCACTTGGTGCAAACGTAGCGCTTTCCGGTCTGATTAGCCAACTGCTCAGCTCCAAATTGGGTTACATAAATGGGTGCCTAAAAGCACGTCAGATTATAGACAAGCCAGGCACGAGATTCAACTTACCGGAGCGTAAGATTGGGGCGGGTTAGGCGCCTTCCTGGCTGGGCCCGGACCCGTCCTGGGCTTCCTTCAGCCGCACCAGAAAGCTGGCTTCCCCCACCGGAGCGCCGTCGAAGAGGATGGCGGCGGTGTGGAGACCAGGTTCCTGCACGGGGATGCGGAAAGTCTTTATCCAGCGCTGGAACAATATGCCCTCTTCCCACTCCACCTTCTGGGCCGGCGGAGTCTCCAGGGGTATGCCCGGTGTCTTGAGGGCGACGAACAGGTAGTGGTCGCCGGGTTCGGCGCCGCCGATGCAAAAGGCCAGGTTGACGTCCACCGTCGCCAGTACCGGATTGTTGGGGTCGGCCCCAGTGCTCCGCGGCGGCAGTTCCATCAGGTCGATGATTCCGGTGATGCTAAGGTCGCCGCCGTCTTCCTCTTTGGTGTCCCGGCAGAACACGGCGTATTTCAGATATGGTTCGTTGTCTTCGCCGGCCAAATCAAGGCCTCCGTCGTGGGGTCAAAGCGTCGTGTGGGGACGCCAGATAATTCTACTCACAGGCTGGTTAACCAATTCTAGCATGGCCTTCGTTTACGGAATACGTAATGCCCGCGCAGTTTCTGCTAGCCCATTGCCAAGCGCGGCCAATATTGAGAAACTAGCTGCGTAATACCGTGCCTAGGGGGTGAGCACAGTGGCTTCGACCCAAGATATTCAACTGGATGAAGG
>MDTE01136380.1_pt1 | contig 10797 bp, 6 predicted proteins | sample 811231 | NCBI WGS metagenome assembly MDTE01 (sample SAMN05326651, study PRJNA326480) | marine metagenome | isolation source: seawater | place: Indian Ocean: Red Sea | collected 2010 | reverse complement strand
CATTATTTTAGAAACATAATTCAGCTTATAGTAAATTAAGAAAATCAAACTTAAGTTGTAGATTATAATTCTTGCTGCCCGATGAATCTTTTTTGTATAAATTGGTTATTGAAATGCCTAAAAGCCGAATAGGTTTATTTATAACTCTATTGAATATAAGTTCTTCAATTATTGGAAAAAACTCCTCTTTTTTAGAAATATATTCATCAATTGTTTTGCTCCTAGTTTCTTGAGTAAAGTCACTATATTTTATTTTCAGAGTAACGGTCTTACCCTTGTTTAGTTTCCTACGCATTCTATTTTCTAAATCTTCAGATATTTGATCTAACTTTTCCAAAATAAAACTTTCTGAGGTTAGGTCTTGCGAAAAAGTTTGTTCTGCACCAATGGACTTTCTAATTCGATTTGGATTAACAGGATTATTCTGGATACTTCTAACAATTTCAAAATAATGAATTCCTGATTTCCCAAAATATTTCATAAGGTCTGATTTTTTAAATTTGCGAAGGTCTCGCCCAGTGTAAATACCTAAACCATGCATTTTTTTGGCGGTTACTTTACCTACTCCAAAAAACTTATCAATTTGTAATGCGTTAATGAACGAATCAACTTGCTTTGGATGAATAGTTTTTTGTCCATTGGGTTTATTTATTTCAGTTGCGACCTTGGCTATAAACTTATTTATTGAAATTCCTGCAGATGCATTCAATCCAACCTGATTTCTAATTTTAGATCTTATTTCTCTAGCTATGAGATTAGCATACATTATATTTTTTTTATTTTTTGTTACATCTAGAAAGGCTTCATCTAGGGAAAGAGGCTCTACTAAATCTGTGTATTCAAAAAAAATGGAGCGTATCTGATTAGATAGTTCTTTATATCTATAAAAGCGTGGTTTGACAAAGATTAAATGTTTACATTTTTTTTTTGCAATGATTGAAGGCATTGCAGATTTAACTCCATATTTTCTGGCCTCATAAGAAGCAGCAGCAACGACTCCTCGATTACTTTCACTACCCACAGCGACAGGTTTTCCCTTTAAATTAGAATTATCTAACTGCTCAACTGATGCATAAAATGCATCCATATCTATGTGAATAATCTTGCGAAAATTTTTTGTCAGAACTAAACCTATATATTAAATAAAATTTTCTATATACATATATTATTTATTTTGAAATATTTGCATAAAACGAATTCTAACTTCTTTCATAAGCTCTAGATAATATTGGTATCTGAGTAGACCCCTCCACGCCAAATCATTTAAAAAGAGTAGTTTCTTTAGAACAAGAACACCTAAAATCAAGATAGAGAATGCGAATAAGAAAGCATCAATATAGATTAATCCCCAAATAAGGGATGTGTAAAGAGAGACTCCGTACGCAATGGACAATTTTGATTTTTTTCCATAATAAACTACCGAGCTTACCTCTCTGCCTATAATTCCAAGAACAGTTAATGATATAAAAGACCATAGAAGATAATTGTCAGGATGAGGAAAATTCAATACAGAACCGATTGCACCAAATCCTGCTAATGTCCAACAAACTATACAAAAATGAAAAAATTGCTCTAAAATCTTCATATTTAGGTTAACAGATTAAGTTCTACGTGTGCATAAATGTAAGAATTAACCATATTCTTAAATTTCATGCTAATTTATATTAATTAAATCATTAAAGTTGAAGGTAACCTTATGCCTTTTAAAATGAGTCATATTCGACTTAGGATGTTTATGATACTGAATGATGTATCCAGAAATTTTTAATATGTAATATTTTATTGCTTACAATCTGCAAATTAGAATTCTATTTCAAATCCACCAACAGGAATGAAGCTAAAATATGTTGTTTCTATAATTTTTCGAGACGAATTACTCCAAGTATAAGTTTCAATATTTTTTCGATTATAGGCATTCCAAAGTTCAATGTAAGAAATTAAGTTCCATTTCTTATTAACCTTTCTATATTCATAACGAATAAAAAGATTATGGTATGCCGGCGTTCTTTTTTCGTTATATTTTTCTAAGAAATATATGGACTCTTTATAAAGTAAAGAGCTTACTTCATCAATCTCTGTGTAGGGTTTGCCTCCAAAAAGGGACCACCTGACGGAAATTTCCCAATTATTATTAGGCCTATATCCACCAACTATATTTAAGAGGTATTGATAATTATTATCCCTATTTCTTTCAACACCTAAATAGTCAATAAATGTAGAATTAAAAACACTAACTCCAAAATGACCATAAAAATTTTCTGCCCTTTTTTTCTCAATAAGTATTTCTGCACCTTTTGATGTTGCTTTTCCTTCAGATATTATCTGATCAAAAGTTATATTTCTATCCATTAAAAACGCAGGATCGGCTGTGCTATCAGCACTCTGAACTATTGGAGCATCATCATATTTTTTATTATATACTGAAAAAGATAGCTTTGTGCTTTCATTTAATAATTTTTCAAAAGAAATCGATAGCTGATCTAAGCGAACACTTTTTAAGATATTTTTAGTCGTCAAACCCAGATATTTTTCAGGAGGACTTTGAAAATATCTACCACCATTAAAAATAATTTTTCCAAACCCACCAGGTATCTTAAGACCTATGTTAAATCTAGGAGAATATAAAAAACGATCTTCAAAATCTGATTTTTCAAATCTTAACCCAAAAGAGGCATTACCTCCACTTTTCATGGATAGTACCAAATTAGAGAATGCTGATGTGTTTAAAAGAGCCAAGTCATCCTTAAAGGGGAAACTATTTAGTTTGAAATTATAGGATAAATCACGGTAATTGGTCTCTATACCACTTGTCAGATATAATTCGCTATTTATTTTAATTTGATTCACATTTCTAAAATGCATAGTTCTGTAAGTATCATCCATGGTTTGAATAACTGAGTCAGAAAATATGCTAAAGAACCCATTTCCTGATTCTTGATTTGTAAATGAAAGTGAGCTATTTGAATAAGCATTTTTACTCCATATAAAGCGATGGTTAATTCCAAGAGTCATTTGTCGGTTATGAACCTTCCCATAATTATCCTCACCATTGGATGATGCATCCTCTATACTTCTTTTGTAGATACTACTTCCACTAATAGCTAAAAGGGTAAAACTATTATAGGAATTAGGTCTAAAAGATATTTTTCCTTGAAAATCATTATAACTTGGAAGACCGCCTGCATTGATAGCATCTGATATAATATCTAAATAGCTCATCCTGAAAGAGGCTATATATGAAATTTTACTGGTTAAGGGTCCCTCAACTAAACCACCCGCACCACCTAAACCAAGACCTATATTCCCTTCATTGGATGAATGATTTCCTTCACGATATGCTACATCCCCAAAACTAGAAAGTTTACCACCAAATTGAGGAGCAAAACCATTACTATAGAATTCGATATTCTCAACAAGTTCAGTATTAATTAAACCAACCGGTCCATTGCTTCTTCCATCAGGTTGATTAAAGTGAGAAATACTAGGGATAAAAATGTTATCTATCAAAAATCCATTTTCATTTGGCCCTCCTCCTCTCACCATAATGTCTTGTCTGTTCTCGCCAACACTGGCAACACTTGGTAATGAATTTAAAATTCGAGTTATTTCTCCACCTGCACCTGGCGCTCTCCTTATCTGGTCGTTTTTAAAACCTACGACACTGTAGTTATCTAAGCTATTATTTTCAAAATAATTATCAGTAACTTCAACATTTTCCATCAAAATAACAGATGGATAAAGCATTACCTTTTGATGATCAGAGGAATTCGGCCTTACCCAAATATCATTAATAATCTTTGGTTCATATCCAATATGAGATATATGTAAGGCATAATAACCTGTTCCGGAGAGTCGTAATATAAATTCTCCTTTTTCATTCGAAGTAATGCCTTCTTTAGTCCCTACAACCTCTATATTCGCTTGAGGAAGCGGGAGCTGGCTCACTCCATCTAGTATTTTCCCTCTTATAATTCCCTGGGCTTGAATATTTAAAAGAAAAAAAATGAAAATTATAAGTAGTTTTGGTATGTTTAATCCTTTATTTTAAGAATATCATAGTTTTGGTTTGACTATGACCATTTGATTTTATAGAATACAAATATGTGCCTGATGAAACTGGTATGCCAACAGAATTATTAGCATACCATTGTAAAGATTTCAATCCTGGAGATTGTATTCCATTATAAAGCTTCACAATTAAATTACCTTGCAAATCATGAATCAATATTTCAACAAAACTCTTTTCTAAAATCTCATAGTTAATAGTGGTCATAGGGTTGAACGGATTTGGATAATTATTATGAAGAGAAAAATTTTTAGGATCTAAACCAACCTGGGTTGAAAGAGGTATAGAAGAAATTGAAATTTCTGTTGTATAAACATTATCCCCAGACGTACTGCTAGATCCACCAGTTGCTAATCCAGATCCAGAAAAAGTAATTTGACCAACATCTGTCATTGGGGCAATCCAATTAAACACCCAACTTCCAGATTCATTTCTTGCATTTTGTTGAATATAGTTTCCATTAATTTCTAATTGACTTGAATTGTTGTTCAGCGCAAACGAACCAGCAGTGATGTCCTCTATCTGAGCTGAGGCTTGAAAACCATATCCCCTACTAGTGGTACCATCTACAATAACTTCAATTTGGTAAACTTCTCCGGGTGTATAGTGAAGAGGTAATCCTCTAAATTGTATCGAACCATTTCCACTATTCACGTTTCCATTATGGCATACCGTACAATTTTGAAAAGAGGGAAAATTATTAGCATACCCAGCAGGAGGACCACTAGAATTGCTTAATATCATAGTCGAGCAAAGTAATAGAATGAAAAATTTTGTCATACTAAAAAATAATTTGTCTTACCCTAATTAATCAAAAGTAATCAAGTATTGATTGACAACGTACCATCTTTATGTTTAGAAAACTTGTGATAATATCGCGTATTATTAAAAAATTATATGCGTCTAACGATTCACCATAATTGAGATCTATATTTTCAATTTGACCCAGATTTAATTTTGAAATGTTAGATTTGAGAAAAAATCAGGATTCAATAATTTTTTTCGGTTGGTGTTTCTTCATCAAAAAATTTTAATGCTTATTATTTAGTTAGGTTATTTTTATTTCAATAAAACCATTTTTTTGGTTGATCGAAACTTGCCAGCCTCAAAAACATAAAAATACATTCCAGCAGGAGCATTTTTCCCTTCGTTATCCCTTGCGTTCCATTGGACCGAATAATAGCCTGCCGATTGTTTGTTATTCACTAGGTTTCTGATATGCCTACCTCTAACATCAAATATTGCTATTCTTACTAATTGATTACTTGGTATGCCGTAATGGATTTGAGTGGTAGGGTTAAATGGGTTGGGATAGTTATCATATAGTAAAAATGTAGATGGGATATCGGTTTCCAAAATAGCTAGATTACTTTCATTACAACTCCCAATTTCATAGGTATGAGGATCATCAGAAGTATTTGCCTCCATACCATTATATGAATATGTATAATAGAACTGAATAACTTCTCCTTCACTTGCATTAATAGTATATGGAACATTTGGAGTAACATAATATCCCGGTGGTATTCCAGATGTACTATAATACAAGATGCAGGTTGGATCACCCACATGGCTTGCACTAGGTATAAATGTCAGGGTTGGATCATTTAGATCATCTGAAAATCGATATGTATAATGACCATTATCAGGCCCACCTGTACACTCGGGAGCTTCTAAAACTTCAAAAGAAAAGGGTTCTGATGAGGAAACCAAGCCTCCATTATCTATAGCATTTACGTAAATTGTATGATAACCCACTGGTACATTATCCCATATAAAACTAAAAGGTTCATCCTCATCAGTTCCTAGAAGATTTTCATCTCCAAAAAATTCTACCATCGATATAAATCCGTCTAGATCACTTGCTGTGGCGTGAATTTCAATTGGAGTTCCAAAGTAATAGGTATTATTCAATAATGAAGTATTTAAATTGACAAAGGGTGCAAAATCATATGTCTCTGAAACAAAAACTAAAACATGATCTATGGATGAATAATTTCCATCATTTACATTTAGCTTAAATTTGTATACGCCTTCAACAAGATCTGAAATTTCAGTTTGAACACTATATTCATCAGAAAATGAAACACCAATTGGACCATAAATTTGTTCCCAAAAGTAGTTCAAAACATCTGAATCATCATCATAACTTAATGAACCGTCTAGAGTTGTACTCGATGCTGGACTAAGAACTATTATATCCTCTCCTGCGTTGGCAAAAGGTGGACTAAAATCTAATTCCCGATTATAAGTAAAAGTTAGTCTTCCAAGGTTAAAACCTCCATCAGAGAAGACCAATCGAAGAATATGTTGTCCTGCATTTAAAATAATGTCTGAAATTGATTCAGAAGACCAATTATACCAGTCGCCGGTATTCACAGCATAAAGATTATTACTTATTTGAACTCCATTAAGTTCTAAATAAAAAGGGCCACCGCCGCTTGGTAAATCAGAAGCAAAACGATATTCCAAATCGTAAAACCCTGGTTCTTCTACATGAATGGTATACTCAACCCACTCTCCACTCTCAATCCAACCTAAGGTTGGACCTTCAGTTTCTCCAAAATATTCCACGTCAACATATTCATATAATCTGTAAGAACCGTTATTTGAAATCGTATTATCAAAATAGGATATATTTTGGCCTACTCCTCCTTGGAAAAAATCAAATTTGCCTGGTTCAATAGTTCCAGGTATATTTACAACACTCTCTTCGTAGGGAAGTTGCTCACCTACTTGTATGTTTATAATATTAGTGAGGCCAAAATCTAGCCCGGAATAGATTTTTCCATAAAAATCATGCATCCCCACTGGTAAATTACTTGCAAGAAAGCTATACGGAAATGATATGTCTTCGCCTACAAGTTCCGGACCGTTAAAAAATTCAACTCTAGTAATATTTTGTATTTCAGAAGTAACATCCAATTGAATACTGCCATTCATATATGCCTGATAGAATTCAGATGATATTTCTCCCGTGATGTCTGAACCACGATTAGTACCCATGGATCTAGGCTCAATAAAAAGCTCAAATCCATCTGAAAAAGTAACGGATAAGGGATTATTTGAATAGTTATGAGCGATATAAGTAGGTTGTCCATCTTTAATAAAACTTAATGCAATTGGGTGATCTGATGTAACATCAGATCTAACATTACCTAAAGCATTCATATTATGAATCCAATAATATGTTTGTGCATCTGAAATACCGAACTTTAAGCTTCTTTCTGGAAATGAGTCATGTAGTTGAATTGCTAATGAAGGATTAATGAATGAAAGATATTTCCAAAAGACATCATGCCATAGGTTAGGATTTATCTCATTATTTAAAATTCCGGTATTATTAGTTATTTCGTTCCAAAGAGAACTAACATAATCTAGGTTATGGCTTAGATAAAATGATCCGCCATGTATTGGGTACATTTCAATACCATATGAAGCAGCGATATCATTAGTCCAAAACGTCCCATTGTCATAAGAATTACCCCAAACTCTTGATACTAAACTATAAGGGTAATCAGATGCAAAATTCCTATTATACATATCAAACCAATACTCATCAATGGCAGTTTTTTCAGTAGTATATAAATATATACCTAAATCTCTTATTTCATCGTTATTAGTAACACTTCCCCAATGAATAAGTGAAGAATTAAACTGCATACTTTCTGATGAAGATTCCTGATCATTGCCTTGAGGAAATGTGGCAAAACCATTCGCCCAACAATGACCAGCGAATGGACTAAAACTTCTTAAAAAGGGAAAGAGTGAATCCTCTCTGTCACTAGATGCCGCATCTCGAATTAAGTAATTGACCATATCACCCCATTGATTTGACCATCCTGGATTGAATTGCTCAACAAAAGATGCTGCGTGTATGAAATAACCCCAATGGAAATGATGATCATTTACATTGTAATCCTGTCCATGACCAGCAGGATAACCAATTAAGGTAGACCATGTATCGTTATAGTAAAACAAAAAAGCCACCTCATTACTACTAGCCGAAAGCCAATCTTCTAATCGATTTTGAATAGTTTCAAGTATTAGATTCTTAGCGTTTTCATTACCTATCTCAGCTGCAATTCTTCCTGTCTGAATTAACCTATTCATTAATTGTCCTTCATTATAAGAATCAGTCCATGAAGGTAATTCATCGTTTTGAATTTGTAAAATTTTATCCTGAAGCTCACCAGGATTATATCCGGGGCTGTAATGTGCTAAAGCAGGTAATGTCGGTAATATTCCATTAAATTTGTATTCTGTTTTGAAATAATTACCAGCCAAAGTTTTTAGTTCACCACGAACGGATTCATAGCTAGGTCCACTGGGACTAGGCGAATCACTGGATAAATTATTCCATTGATGAGGCAATAAACCTTGTAGAATATTATTATAACTGCCTTCTTTAACTTCTACCTCTATTTCAAATTCTGTTTGAAGGGTAGCATTATATTCATCATAATTCCAATTAACTTGTGTATTTTGTGGAAAAACATAAGCATACTGAGATAAATCAGAAGCAATTTCTGATAAATTAATTTCACCCTGTGGCACCATTACCATGGACCAATAATTATTTCCATTTAATTCTGAAGTATATACCGATCCATTTTGATTCCACTGGCTACCAATAGGAGCATAAATTATGAAATCTGCTCCATTCCTTGCATCTTCAATTATTATTTTTTCATTTTGAACTTCTACATTACCAAGATTAACTGTTATCCTAGCTAAGCATTCAGAATTTTTTTCAAAGTAGATAAAAGGCATTCCTATTCCAGAAGTCGCACGAAAAAAGCTATTACCACTAGCCCACTCCAATGTTACAGTCCAATCAGAAAAATCAAAAACATTAGTCTGGGCTGCATTAAGATTAGAAACCCCTACTATTATTGGTTCTTGGTCATCGTATACTCCCCATGGTATATAGCTTGCAACAAGTCCTTGATTTATTGTTTTTAAAGCTAGAGGGTAGTTAAATAGATTATCTGCGTGATCGTTTTGTATTACATTGGACCACCAATCATTTGTTGGAATTTTTTTACTCAATGCAGGACCAGATATTTGTGGTGTCCCATCTGGGTATGAATTCCTTCCCGCTTCATCATATCCGGGAAAGATAGTGGTGTAACTTCCAGACCCAACTGGAATAATTTCGGAGAATAAAACTGAATGGAAAAAGTATAGTAAAAATAATTTAAAGAACATTTGCGAGTATTTCATTTTTAAAATTAGTTAATAATAACATTAACATGGGTTAATAAAAAATTACCATGCTATACATTAGATTCTGATTATAATGTTTAGATTCGGCTCTAAGGTTGCTTCAAACTTTTCTCATCAAAGGTTGCCTACAATCGTTTTTAAAATTATCATAATGCAAGAGTCCCCTTTGAAATAGTACTTAATAAATCGTTTATCTTATTAGGTATAATTCCTTGAAGAACCTCATGTTAACAAAAGTGGTTTAAAATTAATTAAGTTAAAAAGGAAATAATTTCTTGCTCTTAATTATTTTTGATTTTTTCAACTTGATCTGAAATCCATTTATAGGTCAATTCCAATCCAGTTTTAAGAGGAATATCTGGAGACCATCCTAATTTTTCTTTTATTAATCTATTATCTGAATTTCGTCCAAGCACACCCGTAGGACCATCTATATGTTTAATTGACAGGTTTTTCCCAGATATTTTCATTGCTAACTTAGCTAAGTTGTCTATAGTTATCATTTCTTCTGAACCTATATTCACTGGGCCTTGGAATTTAGAATTCATAAGTAATAGGACACCCTTTATACACTCATCAATATATAAAAATGATCTAGTTTGTTGTCCGTTTCCCCATATTTCTATTTCACCTCCATCTTCAGCCAATGCTACTTTCCTACAAACGGCAGCTGGCGCTTTTTCTCTACCATCATTCCAAGATCCCTCAGGGCCGAAAATATTATGAAAGCGTGCAATTTTTATGTCTATATCATAATTTCTGCTGGAAGCTAAATAGAACCTTTCACTAAAAAGTTTTTCCCACCCGTAATCGCTATCTGGTTCCGCAGGATATGCGGAATTCTCTGCACAATTAGGATTTGTTGGATCTTGTTGATTTCGTTCTGGATATATACAAGCTGAGGATGAGTAAAAAATTTTTTTTGCACCTGCTTTTACGCAAGAGTGTACAACATTTAAGTTGATCAATGCTGAATTATGCATTATATCTGCATCATTTTCTCCAGAAAAAATAAAGCCTGCACCTCCCATATCAGCTGCTAATTGATAAACTTCATCAAATGGTCTATCAATTATGTCATCTACTAAACTAGGGGAACGTAGATCGGATTTAATAAATTCATCTGCACATGATTCCTGGAACATGTGATGTTTTATATCAACGCCTCGGACCCAATAGTTGTTTTCCTTTAGTTTCTTAACTAAATGGCCTCCGATGAACCCCCCTGCTCCGCAAACCAAAGCAGTTTTCATATACTTTTGAAATTATGTGCTAAACTTTTAATAATCATCCTTTAGTCGGTGCTAGTCATGAAATAATTGCTCAATCAAATCGCTCAATATACTTTAATATGCAAAATCCGTACACCTGGGATTTCTAAACTATCAATTCGCTGTGTATGCTCTAGTAAGATATAATGAGGTAGTCTTAAGTCATAGAGTCTAAATTAGCTATTTATTTCCAAACTTAAACCTAAATTTTTATCGTAAATTTTTATTAAT
>MDTE01130373.1_pt1 | contig 10798 bp, 10 predicted proteins | sample 811231 | NCBI WGS metagenome assembly MDTE01 (sample SAMN05326651, study PRJNA326480) | marine metagenome | isolation source: seawater | place: Indian Ocean: Red Sea | collected 2010 | reverse complement strand
TTCCACCACCACTCAATACTATATGTTTGTATGTCATTTAATTAAATAATATTAATAAAATTTAATATTTTTTTTATTAAAAATATTTATATGGCAAATACAAATATTTTTACATTAAATGATAATGTTGAAGACCTTCAAGAAAAAATAGATTTAGATGAATTATATGAAAAAAAAAGACAACAAGATTTAAATAATTTGGAAATATTTAATAAAGTTTTAAATAAGATACATCAAAAAATAAAAAAGACATCTACATTATTTAAAGATGTTACATTTTGTTGGTATGTTATTCCAGAAGTTATGTTAGGAATACCGAACTATAACCAAGCACAATGTATTGGTTATGTAGTAGAAAAACTAAGAATAAATGGGTTTAATATTAGATATTTTCATCCTAATACAATATTAATATCTTGGAATCATTGGGTACCAAATTATGTGAGAGAAGAAATAAAGAAGAAATTAAATAAAAATATAGATGGATATGGTAATATAATTGAAGAAAAAGATAACCCAGATGATGACGAGTCAAATAATATTTTTAATTTGAAAAGTTCAAACCAAGATAAAGGTAAAGATAAAAATTACAAATCTACAAATTCTTATAAACCTACTGGAAAATTCATTTATAATGAGGATTATTTCAAATTAAATTAATTTGTTTCTATGTAATAAGTTAATTTATTTTTTTAATAAATAATTTCCGATTTTTATGCTGTGGCCGTTTTTTTTCGCAAAAAACGGACATGTTTTTAACCTTAATTTTATGTTATGTATTCTGGTTTAAAATATTTTTTTATATGTATTTTTATTTACACTCTTTTGGTCTGGCCGTTTTTTTCACGTTTTTTTTGGTTTTTTTTTGGAGAAAAACGAAAAAGTTGGAAAAAAAGTAGCAGAAAAAATACTTTTCAAAAAAGGGGTAAAAAAACGGCCAGACCATAAAAGTCTCACGTTTTTTATGTATTTTTTATTTATTGTTATGAATTATGGTTTTAAAAAAAATCATCATAAAACATGTCCGTTTTTTGCGAAAAAAAACGGCCACACCATAAGTCGTCTCAAAAAAAAGTTGTAAAAATGTTATACACAAATTAAATATGGTAATAAAAATATGTGACGACGAAAAAGTCATATTTTTATAAAAAAAATAGGATTTAAAATTTTTTTAGAATGATAATAAAATGGTAATAAATGATAACGAAAAAACGAGCAGGATTTTTTTCTGTAAGTTTTGTGACTATAAAACATCACGTTTATATAACTGGGAACGTCACATTTTGACACCAAAACATAAAATGGTAATGCATTCTGCTCGTTTTACTGAGACCAAAACGACATTGGAAAAAAATGAAAAAAAACAGTTTGACATGAGTTTGTCGTCACAAACTGGCTGCTCGTTTTCCGAGCAGAAAATGCCTAAAAACGAGCAGAAACCAAAACAGAGATTTTTTTGCGATTATTGTAATAAATCCTTTGCTTATAAGTCAGGATTATGTAGACATGTACAAAAATGTTCAAAAGTGTCGAAAACTGTATCAGAGTACATCAAAACAGAAGACCAAATACTAGACAAAATAGAGGAAAAAAATCAAGAACTTTTAAAAGCAATTGACAATAAATTGAAACTTAATACAAATATTAATCAACAGGTTAATATTAATATTTTCTTGAACGATGATTGTAAGCATGCTATGGATATTACAGATTTTGTAGAAGGTTTAAGAATATCTATGGAAGATTTATATTATACAAAAAATAATGGATATGCGCCTGGTATAAGTAACATTTTGAATAAATATTTAATCGCTTTAAAACCAACAGAACGTCCAATCCATTGTATAAATACAGAAAAATTGCATTTTTACATAAAAAATGATAATTCGTGGAATGAAGATGAAGGTGAAGAGTTAGATAAAAAAATAGATGATATTAAACAAAAACAGATAAATAAAATAAAAGATTGGGAGACAGAAAATATTAATTGGAAAAATGATGAAGTAAAACGACAGGAATATTTACAAATTGTAAATAATGTTTATGGTTCTAATAATAAAGGAGAGAATATTGAAATCAAAAAATTAATAAGTAAAACTACTAATATTAAAAAATAGTTTTAATTATTTAATTATTTAATTATTTATAGATTTATAATAATTATCCTCACATTCTAGATACATACTAGTAATAATAATCTTTGTTTGATCAGCCATTTTATACAATTCAGAAATTGTAAGTAAATTATTCAATTTGTATTCCGTTTTATTCACTCTAATAAAAATTTTATTAATAATATTAATAAGTTTGAGTTGACTAGCCATAATTACTTTAACATTAGAGTCGTGGCTCTTTTGTTGTTGTTCAACATTATTATTCACATTATTTACATTTTTTTGCTGTGTTAGTTTAATATTATTTTTTAATTTTATAAATTCGGTATCATCTACATCTGATGGGTATTTAGATTCATATAAATTTTTTAGTTCATCAATATTTGGTTCTTCATTACTTTTTAATTCACCAGATAATTGTTTATTTCTATGAGAACATAGATTTTCAGACATTCTATCGTCTATCATTCCCTTTATTTTACTACCATCATTGAAATCATTTACTAGGAATATTTTTTTTATAGTATTGAAAATATATAAAATTAAAACATAATATTCAGCTATTTTTTTACATAGTTTTTCTTTATCAGAAGCAGTAGTATTATTATAACCAATTGTTACCTGTATGGGTTCCTTTTTGTCTGTTATATTTTCATATAATTGTTCTATTTCAATTGTTGTCATATATTTATTAATTATATCTTTTGTCAATATTGTTACTTTATTACAATAATCTGGATTAGTAAGATTTACCATGTCATTAAAGTTACTATCATTAATATATTTTAATGTAATTCCATTTAATATTTCTTTCATTTTTAATATTTTATTTTCATCCTTTTCATTATTTGTACTTGTAAAAATATTTCCCATTTATATTATACATTTAAATTAATTGAATTAAAAAAACATAATTCTTATATTTTAATATAATAATTATGTCTCAAAGAACGAAAAAAAAGAAGAAGGATTGTAATGCTGAATTATGGTCTAAATTTAATGATGAATTAAAAACAGATAAATCGATTGAATGTATATACTCTAATGAAAAAAAGGATGACATATGTGGGAGCTGTGGTTCGAGAATATGTCTATCTGATGATGGATTTCTAACATGTACAAACATAAAATGTGGTATTGTAAATACAGACATGATTGAACAGGGAGCAGAATGGAGATATTACGGTGCCGATGATAATACAAATAATGACCCTACAAGATGTGGTATGCCAATTAATCCTTTGCTAGCAGAGTCATCATTTGGATGTAAAATTTTGCCAGGTCAAGGCAATAAATCATATGAAATGCGAAAAATAAAACGTTATACAGAATGGCAATCAATGCCGTATAAAGAAAAATCACAATATGATGAGTTCCAGTTAATTACTACAATGGCACAGAATCATAATATTCCAAAGATAATTATTGATAGTGCGATTAGATATCACAAACAGATATCTGAACAAAGAACTTTTAGAGGACTAAATCGTCACGGTATTATTGCTGCTTCAATATATGTTTCATGTAGTATAAATAAACATCCAAGAACGGCAAAGGAAATTGCGGAAATATTTTGTTTAGATAATACTAGTGCTTCGAAAGGATGTAAAAACGCCATGCAAATTATTAATACAATTGAAAGAGATAATTTTGATGAAGATAAAACTTCTCTAACCCAAGCTACACCAGAATTATTTATTGACCGGTTTTGTAGTAAATTAAATATAAATAATGAATTAACAAATTTGTGTAAGTTTATTGCTAAAAAGGTTGAAAAAATGGCAATAGTTCCAGAAAATACCCCTCCATCAATAGCTGTTGGAATAATTTACTTTGTTTGTCAAATATGTAATTTGAATATTACAAAAAAACAAATATATAATGTTACACGTGTTAGTGAAGTAACAATTAATAAATGTTCTCAAAAATTGGTTACTTATGAAAACCAGTTAATACCAAGTGTTATTATGAAAAAATATGTTAATAAATAGTAAATTAAAATATATATATTTTATAAATGCAGAAAGAAATTATTGTACCAAAGATAATATTTATTATTCCATATAGAGATAGATTAGAACAAAAATTTTTTTTTAAACAGTACATGACACATATTATGGAAGACTATTCAAAAGAAGACTATGAAATTTACTTTTCACATCAAACTGATAATAGAGAGTTTAATCGTGGTGGGACAAAAAATATAGGTTTTTTAGCAATGAAAAATAAATATCCTAATCACTATAAAAATATTACATTTGTATTTAATGATATTGATACTATACCACATAAAAAAAATATAATTGATTATAAAACAAATTCAGGTACAATAAAACATTTTTATGGCTTTAAATATGCTTTAGGTGGTATTTTTTCTATAACAGGAGAAGATTTTGAAAAACTAAATGGATTTCCAAATTATTGGGGATGGGGGTTTGAAGATAATTCTATAAATAATCGTGCGATGGTTAATAAATTAACTATTGATAGATCAACATTTTGGCACATTGGTAATAAAAATATAATCCAATTATTTGATAGCTGTGCTAGATCTATTTTAGTTGAAAATAAAAAACGATATATTTCCGATTCAAAAAAAAAAGATTATAGTGATGGATTATCTACAATTACTAATTTAAACTATAATATTAACAATGATATGATTAATATTAAAACATTTGATTGTAAAACAACATATAATCCTGATAATATTAGTGATGTAAATTTCTTTACAACACAAAAAAATAATATGTTTAAAATGAAAAATGCTAACTTAAATCAAGGAAACCCGACTACAATGAATAATGATAAAAATAAAAAAGTTATCACAACTACAAAAACCAAGCCTTTAAATAATAAATCTAGGTTTAAAATGTTCTAAAAATTAAATATTTTAAGAATTAGTTTAATTATAAATATTTTTTAACTAATTCATTTCTAACATTCTTCCATTTTTCACTATTTGACTGACTAGTAACTTGTTTACCATGAAGTCTATATTTAAGTAAAGAAGATTGAATATTATGAATTTTACCAAATTTCTTTAATACACGTAAAATTAAATCAAAATCTTCAACCATTGAATGAATATTAGCATCATAATTACCAGCTTCTATTATTTTTGATCTTCTGAAACAAAATGTAGGATGATTCATTATCCAATGATTATTTTGCATACGTTTACTCTTTTTATACTCAGACCAAGTAATATTAACATGACGTGTTATTGACATTATTTTACTATGGTCATTGTCAGGAAACATTTCTACTTGTGACCCACACAAAGCACAACTAGGATTTTCCTTAAGATAATTAATTTGTGTTAACATTCTCTCTACTTTCATTATATCATCTGTATCCATCCTGAATACAATTTCATTAGAACTTTCTACAACTCCTTTATTAAGACTGTAACCTAGTCCTCGATTTTCTCCATTATTAATATATTTAACTCTAGTAAAACGACTTGTTAATTCAAAGTGCGATAATTCTTTTTCTAAAATATCACTATGTTCTTTATCTGAACCATCATTAATTACAACTAATTCAATATTAAATTTACCTATTTGTGATTTAATTGAGTTTAAACAATCACGTAAGTGTTTTTGTTTTGAGTTTAGTGACGACATTACAACTGAAACCTCTTCATTATATCCACTGAAATCAGGTGGTAACTTAATGTTGTTCATACTATCATAATTTTGTTTAGTTGAACCCCATTCTTGATAAGCATAAACTTTATCATGTCCGTCATATTTTTCTCCTGTATAATGAATTGGTAAAAAATAGTGACTTGGATAAATAACAACATTATTGAAATTAAAAGCTTCACAAACACGTGTCATAAGTCCAGGACCAACATTATACCATGCACGTTTTTTTGTTGCGTTAAAAGATACAGGATGTGTGTATATCCAATATAAAGCATTATAAACCAATTGATGTTTTGGTGTAAAACCCATTGTTCCTGTTGCTACTAAACCTGGTCGAACTGTCTCATTTTCCCACCCTGCGAATGCTGTAACACCTTCTAATAATATATTATCAATCGGTTCAATACATATTGAATCAGCATCGGCAAAAATACCACCAAACTTGTATAGAATCTCCCATCTAAAAATGTCAGCTTTACCATTAATTTCTTCCATACTGTTTATAGCTCTAGCGCACTTTGAAAGATTTAATTCTTTTTGTAATTTTTCTTCATTCCAAAATATATATTGATAACCAAGTGGTTCATATTTTTCCTTCCATGTATTCATGAAAACAGTAGGTGCTGGTTTTGGTCCTATCCATAATTGGTGAATAATTTTAGGTATTTTACTATCAGACATATGTATTAGTTACGTTTTATTTTTTAAATTTTAATAAATTATTAAATAATTATAATTTTTTAAAATACTATATAATAATACATCATCTATTATTATATATGATTACTTTTTCAACGTGTTGGTATAAAATAAAGTCAAAATTTGATGAGACAACATATAAAAATTGGATGAAAAACATTTTAACAAATGTAAATAATTGTTATTTTGTAGTATATACAGATGAAAAGAGTAAATCTATATTCGATGATATACCATATCCAAAATCAAATGTTTTAATAGTTGTTAAAGAGCTAGATGAGTTGCATAATTATAAATATAGAGAGAAATGGATTGAAAACCACTCAAAAAATAATCTTTTAAATGATAGAACATCATGGGAGTTGAATATGTTATGGAGTGAAAAAGTAAGCTTTGTTAAAATCACAAAAGAAACAAATCCTTTCAATACTGAATGGTTTGGATGGTGTGACATAGGTTATTTCAGAAATGGACATCATGAAATAAAAAACTGGCCATCACATCAAAAAATACAACGCTTAGATAAAACAAAAATTCATTACGCTAATGTAAATAGAAACAATAATTATATATTATATTTATCTAAGATAACAAAACGGAGAGATAATAATAATATGTTAGTTACCGAGATACCATCAAATAATGTTTTTATTGCTGGTGGTTTTTTTATATGTCATACAAGTAAAATAGAATTATGGTTTAAAACATATGATGATATGTTACAAAAGTATTTTAAATACAATCGTTTAGTTAAAGATGATCAAATTATTTTGGCTGATTTATTTTTTAAAAATAAAGATTTATTTAAAATATATCATGAGAATATTTATACATTAGATAATTGGTTTATGTTTAAAAGACTAATAAAATAAATAATATTAGATTAAATAATATTAAAAGTAAACTATTATTTTTAACTATAATGTCTATTTTACAACACAAAAAAAATATTTACTCACAGAATGGAGAAGATGGTATAATTCAATTTATCTTTAATAGATTAAACATTAAAAATGGCAATTTTGTCGAATTTGGAGCTTGGGATGGAAAACATTTATCAAATACTTATAATTTATATAACAATGGATGGGATGGTATTTATATTGAAGGAGACGAAAAAAAATATAAAGATTTATTAAAAAATTTTGGAAAAGAAAATAGAATTTGTTGTCTTCATTCAATGGTTGGTTTTGAATCAAATAATAATCTAGATACATTAATAGAAAAAACATCATTTTCGGATAGAACATTTGATTTTGTCTCTATTGATGTAGACGGTTTGGATTATAATATTTTTAAAGCATTTACTAAATATTTACCAAAAGTAATTTGTATAGAAGTTAACGCAGGTCATTCACCATTATATGATAAAGAAATAGATATTTCAATATCACAAAATAATGTTGGACAAAGTATGTATATAATTAATAAAGAGGCCGAAAAAAAAAGGATATTTTTCACTCTGTTATACTGGTAATTTATTTCTAGTTAAAAACGAATATAAACATTTATTTATAAAAGAAACAAAGGACTTAAAAAATATTTATCTAGATTTTCTCTCACATTTAGAAACAACAAATCCAGGTGGTTTAAAATATTTATATAATTTATTCGTTATTAAGCAAATATTTAATGGTTTTTATTTTAAAAATAAAATTTTAAAAGAATATTATGAAAGTGTAAATAAAATTCAAAATCAAAAAATCAATATAAAAAATATAATGTATAATAATTTTAAAATTGCTTAAAAATTTAATTAATAAATTAAATAATGAATACAAGTATTAAATATATCATAGATGAAAACATTGAACATGTTAAATATGATAATTTATATTATATGAATGGTGAATTTCTAATATTGACAAATGAAAATGAAAATATTCCAGTAGTAAAAGAAATACGTTTATTAGGAGGTCCTGAACATTCAGGACTAATTCCTAATAATAAATATACATTAATACCAAAAATATTAACATTCGATACAGCTGACAAATTAAAAATATATATTAATAAACAAAAAATAGTAATAATAAAAGGAGTTACTAACTACTTTGCGCATTATTATGATCACAATGTTGCTCACGGTTTATATGATGCGTTATATCCATCATTTTTGTCGTTATTACAATTTTATAATGAAGACATGTCATACAATAATTTAATAGATATATTTAAAATACCAGGATGGACGTTTCCAGGAAATGCTTCTAGAGATTGGTTATTAGATATATTTAAAGATTTTTCAATGGGAAAAAATATTTATAAAAATATGTTTAAACCAGGACAGATGTATTGTTTTGAAACATTAATAGCAGGTTCTGGTTTCGCCGGAATTTCAAGTGTTAATAAAATGGGTATAATGCCAGGAAAACATTTGTATGCTCTTGAAAAATTTAGAGACCGTTTTTATAATGTCTACGATATTAAAAAAACACCAAAAACAAATTCAAATATAAAATTATTAATAATAGATAGTTCTAGATATTCATCCGATGAAAAACAAATACTTAATAATATTAAATTAGATTTATTACGTGATAAACAAATAGATATTAATTATATTTCATGGAAAGATATTCAAAACTTTAAACAACAGATAGAAATAATGAATAATTGCGATATTCACATAGCCGGAGCAGGTACAACTATGTTGAATTTCCCATTTTTAAATAATAATAGTGTTCATATAAATTTAGGTGTCGATAAAATGCTTCCAACCACTAATCCATCATTATTAGAAGTTAACTGTTGTTTATTATCGAATAATATATATTGTGACTTTTATGATATTTACAAATATAAACAAATTAATTATGAAGTATTAAAGAACATGATACAAAAAAATATAGATTATTTAAAAAATCTATATTCAAACCATGAAAAAAATACTATAAAAAAAACAATAGTGCCAGATTACATTATTAAATGGAGAGAAATATGTCAAAACAATTCAAATACTGAATATAGTAATTATGATATGAATGAAATAATCGATAGAATGAATGGTTTAAAGAATCCAAATTTAATTATATTTCGTCATCCAGATATGTTTATTTATAAATATTATAATTATCATTAATTAAATATATAGAAATATATATATTCAAATAAATATGAAAAATATATATCAGATATATCATAATACACAGATAATTCCGAATTATGTTAAAGAAAATATTAAGAAATTAAATCCCGATTATAGATATTATCTAATAAATTTTGAAACAGGTAAACAGATAATAGATAAATATTTTGATAATGAATTAAAACTTAAAATAATAAAGAAAATAGACACGTTACCAAGATATTGTCATAAATCAGATTTACTTCGATATTGTTTATTATATATGTTTGGTGGTGTGTATTTAGACGTTGATTTGGAACCTTTAATGTCTTTTGATAAAATGAATGTAAATAATGTTGATTTTATGACATCATTTGGAAGAGGAGGGAATCCATATATAATAAATAATGAAAAGGTATATCCTATAACGTCAAATGGATTTATTATATCTTCAAAAGGAAATCCGATTTTATTAAATTTAATTAATAATATAATTAGTAACGATAAACTTATAGACAGCAATCCAATATATAGAGGAGAAAATGTTGAATTTTTATATAATTATTTAAATAATATGTGTATTGAAAAAGGAATTATTTTAGAACCTTATAAAAAAATAGACATTGATAATAATTCAATATATTTATTGAATCATGTAGCTTATGGAAATATAGATAGCTTTGTAAATAATAGAACACAATTTATAAGAGCAAACAATCCAAGTTACATATTTAAACGCCAAACTTCTGGAATTATTTAATTATATAAATTTGATATAGTATTAATTTTATATAATATATATGAATAATAATTTAATGATTATAGCACATCCCGATGATGAATTATTTTGGGGTTGGAAAGAAATTGAAAAAAAAGATGAAAACTGGACAATTATATGTTTAACAAATGGTAATAACATGGAAAGAAGAAATAAATTTGAAAAAGTTTGTAATAAACTCGGTTGTAAATTTATAATTTTTAATTTTCCAGATATTTGGAATAATTTAGATTGGGATTTAAATATGCAAGAAAAGATAAAGGATGTTTTATATAACCAAATTTTGAAAAATAATAATTTTAATAAAATATTGACCCACAATCCTGATGGAGAATATGGACATTATCATCACAAAATAACCTCAAAAATAATAACAGAACTCATTAATAGTAAATACAATACTAATAATTTATATTATTTTAATTTTAATTTATCAGAAAGACAATCTGTAAGTCCATTATTTATCGAATGTTTACATATATATTTT
>MDTE01037231.1_pt1 | contig 10798 bp, 10 predicted proteins | sample 811231 | NCBI WGS metagenome assembly MDTE01 (sample SAMN05326651, study PRJNA326480) | marine metagenome | isolation source: seawater | place: Indian Ocean: Red Sea | collected 2010 | reverse complement strand
GATGGTCGTGGGATTGTTCGCCTATGCCCTGTTTCGATTTGCCTCGACCTTCTTCGACATCGAAAATCACGGCAGCGACACCACCGGCTGGGCTCATCGTATCGGGCACGCGGGCAGCGCCATCGGCCACCTGGCGCTGGCCTATTCTGCGTATAAGTTCGCCACCTCCGGCAGCGACAGCGGTAGCGGCGCACAGGATGCGGCTTCGGGCGTTCTCTCGATGGAATTCGGCGGCGCATTGCTGGGCCTCCTGGGAGTTGCCTTTTTCGTCACTGCCGTATTTCAGGCGAAGAAGGGGCTCACGGGCAGCTTCATGAACCGTATCAGTGGCGCGGCCCCTTCTCAGACACGGATGATAGGGGGCATCGGCTATGTCGCCAGGGCAGTGGTGTTCCTCGTGATTGGTTGGTCGCTGTTCAAGGCCGGCTTTCTGTCTGGCTCGGCCGGTCAGATCAAAACGCTGGGCGATGCCGTCGCCAGCTTGGCCGGAGAAGGCGTGATCTTCACTCTGGTTGCCATCGGACTGCTCGCATTCGGTCTCTTCAGCCTCGTGCTGTCGCGCTACAGGATCATTCCGGACATGGGCTCCGACGGTCGGGTTCCGCAATTTCGCGCCTGACTTGATTTATACCCCCTGGGGGTATATCTGGCGCGCATGGAAAAGACCGCCACACTCTATCGAATGGTGATGGACAAGCATGTCTGTCCCTATGGAATCAAAGCCAAATGGCTGCTGGAACGCGAAGGTTACCGGGTCGAGGATCATCACCTCAGCACCCGTGAAGAAACGAACGCGTTCAAGCAAAGGTTCGATGTATCGACGACGCCGCAGGCTTTCATTGCCGACGAGCGTGTCGGAGGATACACCGATCTGGCCGAACATTTTGGACGTGCCCGCGATCCGGATGCGACCAGCTACCGCCCCGTGATCGCGGTCTTCGCCGTTGGCGCCGCCCTCGCCATTGCCCTCAGCCAGTTCGTATTCGGAACCCCGTTGACGATCCGCACCGCCGAATGGTTCGTGGCATTTTCCATGGCCATGTTGGCCATGCTGAAGCTGCAGGACGTGGAACAGTTCTCGACCATGTTCGTCGGCTACGACCTGCTGGGGCAGCGCTGGGTTCGCTATGCCTATGCCTACCCCTTTCTCGAGGCCGCCGCAGCAGTCCTGATGGCGGGCCGATTGCTGCCCTGGCTGTCGATCCCCATTGCCCTGTTCATCGGCACGGTCGGGGCTGTCAGCGTGTTCTATGCCGTCTATGTGCAAAAGCGCGAAATCAAATGTGCCTGCGTGGGCGGAAGCGCCAATGTGCCGCTCGGGTTTATCTCGCTGACCGAAAACCTCGCGATGATGGGCATGGGAATTTGGATGTTGCTTCGCCCGGCATTGTAATCCATTGCAATTTGCAATGCAGTTCTACGAAGACATCGAGATCGGGCGGGAGCGCGCCTTCGGCCAGTATCAGGTTACGCGGGAAGAGGTGATGGAGTTTGCGTCCAAATACGATCCGCAATCGTTTCACCTCGACGAGGAGGCGGCAGCGCAGACCCATTTCGGCAGGCTGTCCGCGAGTGGCTGGCATACCTGCTCGATGACCATGGCGATGATGGTCGAGAATATGAAACAGGAGAAATCGGCCGGTCTCGGATCTCCGGGCATCGACCATCTGCGATGGAAAAAGCCGGTCTATCCCGGGGACACTCTGCGCTGCGAGACGGAGGTGATCGAAAAGCGCCGCAGCCAGTCACGACCTGAGATGGGCATTTTCAAAACCCGGATCAGGACGCTCAACCAGCATGACGAAGTCGTGCTGGAAATGCAGTCCAACGGATTGATCCGTACGCGCGATCCCAACGGGGGGGACTAGCCTAACCTAGCCTAGGCTCCGCATTGGGCGATGCCGTCCTTGCGGTAGACGATCTGGTCGGCCGCATCGCGGATCGTTAGCGTCGCGGGAAAATCGCTGACTTCCTCGCCCACCTGCTCACCCTCGGCCTCATCCAGGTCGAGCGTCATGGAATATTCCGTGCCGTCATATTTGCGCCGCGCGAGATAGGGCAGTTCGGCGCTGCCCTTGTCCGCAGCCAGTGTCATCAGTTCGGTTCCGCGCAGGAAATGCGCGGTCTCCGCCATGGCCAGGGCGACCGCCGACAAACCGCCGCCTTCGGGCGCGAAACTGCATCCGGCGCCATAAAGATCATGCTGTTCGATTTCTCGGTAACGGATCGCGCCCAGTTCGAGTTTCTCGGGCGCCGGTGTCTGGTTGGCCTTCACCTCGGCCACGGCAGCCTGCCGTTCCTCCTCTGTCGGTTCGTTCGAGCAGGCGGCCAGTGCCACCACAAGCAAGAGAATTCCGGCGCGCATCAATGCCTCCCGAAGAGTTTCTCGACGTCTTCCATCGACAGTTTCACCCAAGTCGGGCGGCCGTGATTGCACTGGCCCGAACGCGGCGTACGCTCCATTTCACGCAGTAGGGCATTCATTTCGTCGACCCGCAACACGCGGCCTGCCCGGACCGAACCGTGGCAGGCCATGGTCGCAAGCACGAGATCGAGCTTCTCGCCCAACAACAAGGCCTCGCCATTGAGGGCAAGATCGTCGTCGATATCGCGGAGCAGTTTTTCCGGATCGGTCCGCGCGATGGCGTGGGGCAGGCTGCGCACCAGCATGGCCGATGGCCCGAAACGTTCCAGCGCGAGCCCGTGCTCGGCAAGTTTCGGTGCGGCTTCCTCGAGCCTGTCGCAGCTCGTCTCGTCCAGTTCGACGACTTCGGGGATGAGCAGCGCCTGGCTTCTTGCCACCGCCTCTTCCGCCCCGGAAGCGCGCAACCGTTCGAGCACGAGCCGTTCATGCGCCGCATGCTGATCGACCAGCACCAGCCCGTCCTTGGCCTCGGCAACGATATAGGTGTTGGCGACCTGCCCACGCGCGATGCCGAGCGGATAGTCTTCGGTGTCCCGGGCGACCGGCGCCGCCTCCTCGGCGCGGCCATGCGGCTCGGCCATGACATCCGCCTCCACCGCGCGCCACGCCGCATTCGCTTCCGACACGCGATGCTGCGGGCCGGACCAGTCCCGCCCGTTGAAGATCGAGCGAAGCGCCGGGGCCGGTTCGTCTCTGGCAGGCTCCTGCTGCCAGCGGGCCATGGCGCCCGCATCGGGCGTTTGCGCGCTGCGCTTGTCGCCCGTGGCCAGCGCCTGTCGCAAGCCCGAAACGATAAAGCCGCGCACCCCCTGCGAATCGCGAAACCGCACCTCGGTCTTGGCCGGATGAACGTTGACGTCGACATCCTCGCACGGAAGGTCGAGGAACAGCGCGAGCACCGCATGGCGATCGCGGGCCAGCATATCGGCATAGGCACCGCGGACCGCGCCGGTCAGCAGGCGGTCTTTCACCGGGCGGCCATTGACGAACAGATACTGGTGGTCGGCAACGCCGCGATTATAGGTTGGCAGGCCGGCAATCCCGGTCAGCCGCATCGCGCCGCGTTCCATATCGATGGCGACCCCATTGTCCTTGAGTTCGCGGGCGATCAGTTGCGCCACCCGGTTTGCAAGCCCTTCCCCGCCCTGTAGTCCGAATATCCGCCGATCGCCATGGTCCAGCGTGATTGCGATATCGGGCCGCGCCATGGCGAGCCGAAGGACCACATCCTTGCAGGCGGCATATTCGCTGCGCGGTGTGCGAAGGAATTTGCGCCGGGCCGGGATTTTGCCGAAGAGGTTTTCCACCCTTACCCGCGTACCCGGTGGCAGGGCAGCCGGGCCTTCGGCTACGGTTTCGCCGTGATCGACAACCCGGCGCCAGCCCTGTTCCGCATCATGCGGGCGGCTTTCCAGAGTGAAGCGCGAAACGCTGGCAATGCTCGGCAAGGCTTCGCCGCGAAAGCCCAGCGTCGACACCTGTTCGATCGCGTCGTCGGCCAGCTTGGACGTGGCGTGACGTTCCAGCGCCAGGGCCATCTGCTCCGGCACCATTCCGCATCCGTCATCGGTTACTTCAAGACTGTTCAGCCCGCCTTCGACCAGCTTTACGGCAATGCGCGCGGCCCCGGCGTCGATCGCGTTTTCGACGAGTTCCTTGAGCGCCGATGAAGGGCGTTCGACCACTTCGCCGGCAGCGATGCGATTGACGAGATTTTCGGGCAGGCGGCGTATTTCGGGCATGGGCAACGAAGTGTAACGATGAAGTGTCGCGAATCCGAGATGGCGCGTTCATCTATCCCCCGCAGGAATGACCGAAATTTTTGGCATTTCCAGTGTAATATCGCTAAGGCACCACCACCATTTCCCTCCGGAGAGGTGCGAGCGGGCCGCATCCCCTCTCGCCGGATCACGCGACACAACGGAAAATCGAATAACAATGGGCTTCTGGAACAATCTCTTCAAATTCGGCGTGCAGAATATGGCGATCGACCTGGGGACTGCCAATACGCTGGTTTACGTGCAGGATCAGGGCATCGTACTGAACGAGCCGAGCGTGGTTGCGCTCGAGACGATCAACGGCATGAAGCGCGTCAAGGCCGTTGGCGACGATGCCAAGATGATGATGGGCAAAACGCCCGACAGCATCGAGGCCATCCGTCCGCTGCGCGACGGCGTGATCGCCGATCTCGACGTGGCCGAAGAGATGATCAAACATTTCATCCGGAAGGTGAACGGGCGCAAGAGCCTGATGCGCTATCCCGAAATCACCATCTGTGTTCCCTCCGGTTCGACCAGCGTCGAACGCCGCGCGATCCGCGATGCGGCTTCCAATGCCGGCGCCAGTCAGGTCTACCTCATCCTCGAACCCATGGCCGCCGCGATAGGCGCCGACATGCCGGTGACCGAACCGGTCGGTTCGATGGTCGTGGATATCGGCGGCGGCACCACCGAAGTCGCCGTTCTGTCGCTGCGTGGCCTGGCCTACACCACCTCCGTCCGCACCGGCGGTGACAAGATGGACGAAGCGATCGTGTCCTATGTCCGCCGACACCACAATCTGCTGATCGGCGAAAGCACTGCCGAACGTATCAAGAAGGATTTCGGTGTCGCTCGCCCGCCCGAAGACGGCGTTGGCGAAAGCATCACCATCAAGGGCCGTGACCTTGTGAACGGCGTGCCCAAGGAAATCACCATCAATCAGGGCCATATCGCCGAAGCGCTGTCCGAACCGATTGGCGCCATTGTCGAAGGCGTACGGATAGCACTGGAAAACACCGCTCCCGAACTGGCGGCGGACATCGTCGATCAGGGAATCGTGCTCACCGGCGGCGGTGCGTTGATCGGCGGGCTGGACGAATATCTGCGCGAAGAAACCGGCCTGCCGGTGACTATCGCCGAGGATCCGCTATCCTGCGTAGCGCTCGGCACGGGGCGCGCGATGGAGGACCCGATCTATCGCGGCGTCCTGATGACGGCTTGAGAAAGGCATAGGGGATGGCGCCGACAGGCTCACGGCGCTCGGGATATTCTCGAAGGGCGCAATACAACCTCTTCACCGGTTACGTTGTTGCAGGCGTGGGTGCGCTGATCGGCGCCGCCCTGCTTGTGTTGTCTTTCTTTCAGCCGCATCTCTTCGGCGGGCTGCGCGGTGCGGCGCAGGATGGAGTATCTCCGGCGACGGAAACCGCCGCTACCGTGCGCACCGGCTCAAAAGGGTTCTGGGACACGGTCAGCGGGTATTATCGGGCCGGCTCGAAGAACGCCGAACTCAAGCGCGAGATGGAGATCGCCCGCATTCGCCTGGCCGAAGCGGAGGCGGTGAAGCAGGAAAATGCCCGCCTCAAGGGCCTGCTCGACCTTCAGGATGACGAGCGAAAGCCTGTGGCGGTTGCCCGGCTCGTCGGATCTTCGGCTTCCAGCAGCCGACGGTTCGCATACCTGGGTGCAGGCCTGAACGATGGTGTGACGATCGGAATGCCCGTGCGTTCGCCGCGCGGCGTGGTTGGCCGCATTCTCGAAGCCGGTGGCGACAGTTCACGCGTTCTGCTGCTCACCGACAGCGAAAGCGTACTTCCGGTGCGGCGTGCAAAGGACGAAGTCGTGGCGTTTGCCGAAGGGCGCGGTGACGGCCTCCTGCGTATCAGGCTGATCAATCTCGGCATCAATCCGCTTGAGCCTGGAGACGTCTTCGTCACCAGTGGCGCGGGCGGATATTATCCACCCGGCATTGCAGTCGCCATACTGACCGAAACCACCGATGATGGAGGGCTCGCCCGCATTGTCAGCGATCCGGCGGCAACCGACTATGTGAGCGTGGAGCCAATTTTCGAGCCGGAAGCGGCACTGGGCGCCACCACCCCGGTCGAGCGCGAGCTGTCCGAGTGATGGAGCGCAATGACCCGCGTTCGCGCAGCGATGCGTATGGCAGCCGGATAAACCGCTCGCACTCTCCCATCATTGCCAATGCCGTCCCGTGGATCTCGATCGTCATCGGGTCGATCCTGCCGATCTTCGCCATCGCCGCGGCTCTGCCGATGGTGCCGCCGCTGGGGCTTCTCATGTTGCTTGCATGGCGGCTGGTGCGTCCCGGTCTGCTGCCCGTATGGGCCGGAATGCCGCTTGGTCTGGTAGACGATCTGTATAGCGGTCAACCGTTCGGTTTCGCCATTCTCACCTGGTCTCTGATCATGATCGCTATCGAACTGATCGAAACCCGCATGCCATGGCGGGCTTTCTGGCAGGACTGGTTCAGTGCCAGTATATTGATATTGGCCTATCTGCTGGCAGGTTGGTTGCTTTCGGGTGGCCAGCCGAATGTTCATTCCCTCATCGCTCTCGTTCCGCAACTCGTGTTTACCATCCTTCTCTTCCCGATAGCGGCCCGTATCGTCGCCATGCTCGACCGGTTCCGGCTCCACCGCTGGAAGGCTGTCTGATGCGTCTGCGCAAGCGGAACCGGCCGCGCGAAGTCGTTACCCACTCGACGCTCGACAATGCCTTCGACCGCCGGACCTTCGTCATCGGAACCGCGATGGGCGGTCTCGGCGTGCTGCTGGCGGCGCGCATGGGTTACATCGCGATCGCCGAGAACGAGAAATACGAGCTGGAAAGCGAAAGCAACCGGGTCAACCTGTCGCTGATACCCCCGCGTCGTGGGTGGATTCTCGACCGGAACGGCGCGCCCCTCGCGTCGAACCGCGCGGATTTTCGCGTCGACATAATCCCGGAACGCACACCCGATTCCGATGCGACGATCCCCGCGCTCGCCAACCTCCTCAATCTCGACGAGAACCAGGCTGCCGACATTCGCAAGCGCGTCGATGATGGCCCCGGCTACCAGCCAGTGGAAATCGCCTCGGGCATCAGCTACGACCAGTTCGCCGCCGTCAGCGTGCGCCTGCCCGATCTGCCGGGCGTCGTGCCGCAGCGCGGATTCTCGCGTTTTTATTCGACCGGTCCCAGCGTCGGGCACCTGATCGGCTATGTCGGAACGGCCAATGCCGAGGAATATGCCGAGCAGGACCGCAACCCGCTGCTCGTCACGCCCGGCTACAAGATCGGCAAAGATGCGCTCGAGAAGCAGTTCGAGCAGGATTTGCGCGGGATTCCCGGGGCGCGGCGGGTGGAGGTCACCGCATCGGGCCGGATCGTGCGCGAACTCGAAACGCGGGAAGACATTCAGGGCGATCCGGTTCGCCTGACGATCGACGGGCCATTGCAGGATTACGCCGCGCGCCGGATCGGTCTGGAAAGCGGATCGGTCGTGGTGATGGACTGCGAGAGCGGCGACCTTCTGTGCATGGCATCCATGCCAAGCTTCGATCCCAACAGTTTTTCGCAAGGCATCGGCCGGGTCGAATATGCCATGCTGCGCGATGACGAGCGCGTGCCGTTGCGCAACAAGGTGCTTAAGGGGCTGTATCCACCCGGATCGACCGTCAAGCCGATGCACTGCATGGCTTTTCTCGATGCTGGGGTGAAGCCCGAAGAAACGATCATGTGCAATGGCGGACGCCGGATCGGCAACCGTTTCTTCAATTGCTGGAGCAATCACGGCCGGGTCGACATGGCCAAGGCCATCTATCAAAGCTGCGACAGTTATTTCTATCACTTCGCCCAGCAGGTGGGCTTCGCAAAGGTCGCCGAATGGGCGCACAAGATGGGGCTCGGCGAAGAATTCCCGCTTCCGGTGCAGAGCCAGTTCTTCGGCACGGTTCCCTCGCCCGAATGGAAGCAGCGCCGCCACGGTAGCGCTTGGCAACCCTACGATACGGTGAACTCGTCGATCGGCCAGGGCTATTACCTCACCAACCCCCTGCAGCTTGCGGTCATGAGCGCGCGCATGGCGACCGGCTTCAAAGTCATGCCGCGCCTGCGCATGTCGGACAAGCAGCCGCGCTTCGAACATTTCGATTTCAGCCCGGAAGAGATCGGCTATGTCCGCCAGGCAATGAGCGATACGGTCAACGGCCCGGGCACCGCCGGGCGGGCTCGCCTGCCTTTCGAAGACATCAAAATGGCCGGTAAGACGGGCACCGCGCAGGTTGTGTCGCTCAGCGTCTCGGACGGGCGCAGTGGCCCATGGAAGTATCGCGACCACGGTCTGTTCGTGTTTTTCGCGCCGTTCGACAAACCGAAATATGCCGGCGCGGTAGTGATCGAACATGGGGGCGGTTCGGGCGCGGCCTATCCGATCGCGCGCGATGTGATGACCTTCATGTTCGACCCGGCCAAAGGCATGCAGGCCCTGCGCGCGCTCGAGGAACAATGGGGCGGCAATGCGCAGCAGCGGCTGAATTCGAAATACCGCGCTTATGCCGCAGCGCAGGGCGAATCGGTCCCGCCGGTTCCGGCGCGCGACGAGGACATTTTCGACCGGGTCGAGGCGGAAGCCCGACTTGCGGCGCGCCAGCCCGAAGGACTGGCTGAAGAATCCAATCCCTCGCGCGTCGACGATCGCACGCCCGAAGAGATCTCGCGCTCATCCGCAGCCGCCAATGCGGAGGCGGAACAATGAGCGGCATCGTCCCCGCGCCGATCGCGCGGCAGCCATGGCAGATGCTTTTCCCCCTTTTCGTGCTGATCGCTTTCGGCGCGCTGGTTCTGTTTTCGGCCGCCGCAGGGAGCTGGGAACCCTACGCATCCTCGCATGTGATCCGGTTCGGCGTCTTTCTGGTCATGGCCTTTGTGCTCAGCCGGTTTTCCCGCGATCTGGCTATGTTCTTCGCCTTCCCGATCTATGTGATCGTGCTCCTGATGCTGGGCGCTGTGGAGGTGATCGGCTTCGTGGGAGGCGGCAGCCAGCGGTGGCTCAACCTCGGCTTCATGCAATTGCAGCCGTCCGAGGTGATGAAACCCGCCATCGTGCTGATGCTGGCGCGATTTTACGCGACGCTTCCGGTCGGGATGGTGCCGACCTGGCGGGCTTTAATCCCGGCGGGCGCCTTGATCCTGACACCGGTGGCCCTGGTCCTTCTCCAGCCCGACCTCGGGACATCCCTGGCGATAACCTTCGGCGGCGCCATGGTGATGTTCGCGGCCGGGCTGCCGTTGCGTTGGTTTCTTGGCGCGGGACTGGCCGCCGCCCTCCTCGCCCCCCTCGCCTTCTTCTTCGGACTGCAACCCTATCAGCAGAAGCGGGTTTTCACCTTTCTCGATCCCGAAAGCGATCCGCTCGGCGATGGCTATCACATCACTCAATCGAAGATCGCGATCGGTTCTGGCGGCTTTTCCGGCAAGGGCTTCAACGAAGGATCGCAGAGCCATCTCAATTACCTTCCCGAACCTCACACCGATTTCATCTTCGCAACCATGGCCGAAGAATGGGGCTTCCTGGGCGGCCTTGTCGTATTGGGCGCCTTTGCCATGATCCTTGGCTGGGGACTGTCGGTGGCCCGCGCCAGCACCGAGCGCTTCGACAAACTGTTGGCCTTTGGAATGACCGCCTCGATCTTCTTTTACGTCGCGATCAATCTGATGATGGTCATGGGCCTTGCCCCCGTCGTGGGCATTCCCCTGCCCTTCATGAGCCACGGAGGCAGCTCTATGCTAACCAACATGGTATGCATCGGATCCTTGATGATGGTGAATCGCTGGAACCGGACTGCGCCCCGCACGGGGCTGTTGCGATAGGCTTCAAGCGAAGCCGATTTTGCCGCCTTCCGGGGCCGCTGCCGACAGGTCTTCGCTCTTCTGGCGACATCTTGCGGCCGATGGCACCATCATCCGCGACCCCGCGGCGCGGCTTCGCCGACAGGCGAATGTCACCCGCTTGAGGGACTCGATTCTCATTCCCATCCGGCTACCTGCCCGGCGAAACAGCAAGCGGAAACCGGGGGGAGGTTCCGCGAAGTAGGGACGCACTCACTTATGACCCCCGAGAAGCCCCGGCGGCGGGCCGACGACGAACTCGACTCCAATCGCAGCGACGTGGCCGACACGATCGGCCACGAGGCCCGCAACAGGGTTCTGCTGGAAATTTGGTATGCCAACCAACAAGGTACGCCGATAACGATCTGGGATCTCCCGCAGCCAACCGGCCTGCCTTTGCGCGCCGCTTTTGCCGCCGCGCGCAAGCTCGAATCCGACCGCCTCGTTGCCATTGGGGACAATCCATCCGACCCTTTCGGCGCAACGCTGAGGGTGCGGAAAGCCGCCATGCCGCATCTGCGCAAGCTGCATCCGACCCGATCGGTCATTTAGGGCTTTTCATCTCGAAAGAGCCCGCTATATGAGCGCCTCCCGAGTCGGGAACGCCTCCTTCCACGAGGCTGCGGCATGCCGCAGTGTGGACGCATAGCTCAGTTGGTAGAGCAGCTGACTCTTAATCAGCGGGTCCTAGGTTCGAGCCCTAGTGCGTCCACCATTTTTC
>MDTE01080659.1_pt1 | contig 10799 bp, 8 predicted proteins | sample 811231 | NCBI WGS metagenome assembly MDTE01 (sample SAMN05326651, study PRJNA326480) | marine metagenome | isolation source: seawater | place: Indian Ocean: Red Sea | collected 2010 | reverse complement strand
TTATTAAAAGCTGAAAGTATAGGCGATTTAATACATTCTGAAACTGAATTACAAAGAAAACAAGCAGTAAATTTGGTTAATGGTCATGCTTCTAAATATTATGATAATTTGAGATCAAAATTGATAAAATCCCTCTCTTTCATTGAAGCTAAAATTGATTTTGCTGAAGAAGACCTTCCTGAAAATGTTTTAAAAGAAGCCCATAAATCAATTAAATCAATACACAGTGATATAAGTAAAATTATTGATGATAACAAAGTAGGCGAAAAAATTAGAGATGGATTTAGGGTATCAATTGTTGGAGAAACAAATGTAGGGAAGTCTTCATTATTAAACTTATTGTCAAAAAGAGATGCAGCAATAGTTTCTGATGAAGCCGGAACAACTAGAGATGTTATTGAAACATATCTTAATCTAGACGGTTATCCAGTAATTCTTGCTGATACGGCTGGGATTAGAGAAGCAAAGAATGATGTTGAAAAAAAGGGAATATCATTAGCGTTAAACAAATTAAAAGAAGCTGATTTAAATATTGTAGTAGTTGATAATTCAAATAAAAAAATTAGCGATAAAATAAAGTCTTTGATTAATAAAGATTCAATAGTTTTATTAAATAAATCTGATGTACAAGATAAAGAGAATCATAAATTTAATGCCGATACTATATTGGTATCAGTTAAAAATAATAAAAATATTGATAAACTTACAAAACTTATTAAAAAAAAATTAAGTAAGAAATATTCATCGAATAACAACATCTTAATTACAAGAGAAAGGCATAGAACTAAATTAAATGAATGTTTAAAGGAAATAAACAAATTTCTCAAAAAAGATCAAAACAAACATCTTGAATTAGCTGCAGAGGATCTTAGAATGGCTACACGCCATTTAGGTGGTATAGTTGGCAAAGTAGATGTAGAGGAAATACTTGGATCTATATTTAAGGACTTCTGTATAGGTAAATAAAATAGCTCTTGTATTATTAATTTAGAGCGTTACATTCTCCTCATGACTAAAGAATGCTATGATGTTATAGTTATAGGTGGTGGACACGCTGGATGTGAAGCTGCTGCTGCTTCAGCTAGAATGGGCGTCAATACAGCACTTTTCACACATAAAATTGAAACTATTGGTGAGATGTCTTGTAATCCTGCCATTGGTGGCCTTGGTAAAGGGCATTTGGTTCGTGAAATCGATGCACTAGACGGCGTAATGGGTATAGTCTCTGATAAATCAGGTATTCAGTTCCGATTATTGAACAGAAGCAGAGGCCCAGCTGTAAGAGGACCGCGTACTCAATCTGATAGAGCTCTTTATAAGGAGCACATGCAAAAAATTTTACTAAATTATAATAACTTAACTGTGATAGCCGACCCCGTAGTTAAATTTCTATTTAATGATAATCAGGTTATAGGATTCTTATGTCAAAGTGGAAAGGAGATAAGATGCAAGGAACTTATCTTGACTACAGGAACATTTTTAAACGGATTAATACACATAGGTGAAACACAAATCCCCGCAGGTAGATATGATGAGAAACCTTCTACAGGCTTAAGCGAACAATTAGCTAAATTCAAAATGAAAATAGGTAGGCTTAAAACTGGTACTCCTCCGAGATTGGATGGATCGACAATTAATTACGATGATTTAGAAATGCAGCCAGCTGATGCTGATCCTTACTTCTTTTCTTTTTTAACATCTAAACTAGAAAACAAACAGATTTCGTGTGGCATGACCCACACTAATGATGAGGTACATAAAATTATTAGTGACAATATTAATAGGAGTGCGATGTACTCTGGGAACATCAAAGGTGTCGGACCAAGATATTGTCCATCAATTGAAGATAAAATTGTTAAGTTTAAAGAAAAACAAAAACATCAAATCTTTTTAGAGCCAGAGGGATTAAAGGACAATACTGTTTACCCAAATGGTATATCAACCTCTTTACCAGAGGACGTTCAGCTCGAAATATTAAGTAAAATCAAGGGTTTAGAGGGCGTTAAAATGAAAAGAGCTGGATATGCTATAGAGTATGATTATGTAGATCCTAGAGAGCTTAATCCTACTTTAGAGACAAAAAAAATTAAATCGTTATTTTTGGCAGGACAAATAAATGGAACTACTGGATATGAAGAAGCTGCCGCTCAAGGATTGATTGCAGGTATTAATGCATCTTTAAAAATTCTAAAAAAAGAGGAATTTATTTTGGATAGATCTGAATCTTATATCGGGGTAATGATTGATGATCTGATTACAAAGGGGGTCTCTGAGCCATACCGTATGTTTACTTCTAGAGCTGAATATAGACTGTCCTTAAGAGCCGATAATGCAGATCAAAGGCTAACCCCCTTAGGTATTAAAATTAATTGCGTAGAAAAAGACAGATCAAAAATTTTTTTAGATAAACAAAAAAAATTAATACGAATTTTAGATCATCTTAAATCAAATTTAATATCACCTAATGAAGCAAGTAAGCATAATATTAAAATTGCTCAAGATGGTGTAAAAAGATCAGGCATAGAGTTAATGGCACAGCGAAATTTAAATATGGCAAAAATAAGGCAGATATGGCCCTTGTTACCCTCTTACGGACCCAGTTTAGATGATCAAGTTGAAATTGATGCTCACTACTCTGGTTACCTTAAAAGACAGTCTCATGATATAGCAGCTTTTAAAAAAGATGAAGCTATCAAGATACCAGATAAAATTGATTATGATATATTCAGCGGTCTATCTAATGAGATCAAATCTAAGTTAAAGACAGTAAGACCTAAAACTTTAGGTCAAGCTCTAAGAATTGACGGTGTAACACCAGCTGCAGCTATAATACTTTTAGGCTATATCAAATCTAGAAACAAAAGGGCCTCAGTTTGATTACTGAGACCGAAGTAAAAAGAATTCTGGTCCAAAAACTAAAATTTGATATTCAAAAGATAAAAAAATTAGATAATTTTGTAAAAAATCTCCTTATTTACAATAAAAAACGTAATTTAATTGCCAAAAGTACTGAAAAAGAGGTATGGGATAGACATATTCTAGATAGTGCCCAATTAATTAATTTTATTGATACAAAATATTGCAGAGGAATAGCAGATTTAGGTTCAGGAGGAGGTTTTCCTGGCATTATATTAGCTTTATACTATCAAAATTACAATTTTCACGTGAAACTATATGAGAAATCACCAATAAAATCAGCTTTTTTGCAAAATATATCTAAATTATTAAGATTAAAATGTAAAATTATATGTAGTGACGTAAATTCTATTAAAATCAAATCAAATTATATCGTTTGTAGAGCATTTAAAAAATTACCCCATATATTGAATATTTCACGTGAAAACTGTGTAAAAAAACATAAAATAATCGTTATGAAGGGAAAAAATGCACAAGAAGAGATAAATAATACTTCCCAGATGCGAAATTATAAGTATAGATTAGAGAATAGCATTACAGATAATGATTCTAAAATAATTATTATTAGTACAGAATAAATTTTGTGAAACCAAATATTATAGCTGTCATTAATCAGAAAGGTGGAGTTGGTAAGACCACTACAGTTATTAATTTAGCAGCATCACTGTCCATTTTGGGTCAAAATAATCTTGTAATAGATTTAGATCCCCAAGGAAACGCCACTACAGGTCTTGGAAAGTCAAATAATGATGAAGACAAAAATATTTACAATCTTCTCATCAAAAAGATCGATTTGAAGGAGGGTTTGCAAAAAACAGATATTAACAATCTAGATATATTTGGGTCTAACGTGAATCTTTCTGGTCTTGAAGTTGAAACGGCCAGCGATGAAAATAGAGCGTTTATATTAAAAGATATTTTAAAAAAAAATTCCGAGATTATAAATAATTACAACAACATTTTTATAGACTGTCCACCATCATTAAGTTTGTTAACGATAATGGCATTAGTTTCAGCGAATGAAATATTGGTACCATTACAAACAGAATTTTTTGCACTTGAGGGAATTACACAACTTGTAAAGACAATAGATCGAATCAAAATAAATTTAAACCCATCTTTAACCGTTAGAGGAATATTGTTAACCATGTTTGATAAAAGAAATAAATTATCATCTCAAGTAGATAAAGAGGCAAGAAATTATTTTAAAGAAAAAGTTTATCAGTCTGTAATTCCAAGAAATGTAAGATTGTCAGAAGCCCCTTCACATGGTCAACCATGTGTGACGTACGATAAATCTTGTAGCGGTTCCAAAGCATATCTGAAATTGGCTCAAGAATTCATGAGTCAAACAAATAAAATAGGAAGTGCCGCGTGAACAAAAAAAAAAACAAGGGTTTAGGTAAAGGATTATCAGCACTCTTTGGAGATCAAAAAAAGGTAGATAAATCAACAGAAATTGAAGGTTTTTCTCAAAAAGCATTAATAGGGGAACTAGTAAGAAACAAATATCAACCAAGAACAATTTTTGATGACGATAAATTAGAAGAACTTTGTCGATCTATTAAAAAAAATGGAATTATCCAACCAATAGCCGTTAGAAAAAATAAGTCTTCTGATGAACCATACGAAATTGTTGCTGGTGAAAGAAGATGGTTAGCAGCTCAGAAAGCAGGTCTACATGAAGTACCTATAACAATTTTAGATTTAAGTGATAATGAGACATTAGAAGTTGCAATAGTAGAGAACATACAAAGAGAAGATCTAAATATTATTGAAGAAGCAAAGGGATACAAAAGATTAAGCGATGAATTTAGTTATGATCAAGATAAAATTGCCAGCTTTATGTCTAAAAGTAGAAGTCATATAAGCAATACTTTAAGATTATTAAATCTACCTAAAGATATTATTGCTATGATTGAACAAGGTGAACTGACAGCTGGTCAAGCTCGTCCGTTAATAGGTATGCCTAATGCATCTGAGATAGCTGAAGAAATTGTTGCAAAAAAACTATCTGCCAGGGCTATTGAAAATCTCAAAAAATCTAACTCTAATTCTAAATCCTTTACTGTCGATCCTAATGTTTTCGATGCTCAGCGTGACATAGAACGGGTTTTAGGTTTTAAAGTTTCAATTGTTAATAAAAAGAATAATTCGGGTAAAGTTACAATTGAATATAAAAATTTAGAGCAATTAGAATTAATATCTAAGTTACTTAAAAATAAGACCAAGTCTTAGCACATAAGTTTGTAATTGAATTTTTTAAAAGGGTAGCTGAATTTAAGTAAGAATTTTTCTTTATCATTTCCTCCGTATGTCCAATATAAAGTAAAGCCTCTTTTAACGCCTGTTTTTGCCACTTTTTCGCATGCTGTAACATTATTGGTCTTTCCTTCCAGAATATAGGTGGTTTAATATTATTTACTGCTAAATCTAAATTACTTTCCCCTAAATTATGTAATTCCAATAGTTTTACTAACCTAAAATTTATCATATTTAAATATTGGAATGTATTGTCTTGGCTAAATGTAAAATTATTTAAAAGTTTGTTCAATTTTTCTTTATCGCCTGATAAAGCAGCATCTCTTATATTTTCAAATATCTCATTTCGATCAGAGTTGAGCAATTTTTCAAGCTCTTCAATTTGAATAATTTTTTTTTCAAAATAAGTTTTAATCTTTTGAATATTATCTAAAATTTTTCTTCTATCTTTATTTGAAATTTCAAGGATTAGTTCTATTACTTCTTTGGTGAGATTCTTAAAGTTTTTTAATTCATCTTTTACAATTCTTTGTAAAGTATAATCATTATCATTATAGCATGGTATTATTGATAGTTCTTTGTCTTTTTCAAATAAATATCTAAGTTTAGATTTTTTGTCTAATAGTTCAGATATCATTACAATTTTTGTATTTTCTTTTTCATTTTTTAATGCTTCAATATCTTTGATAAATTTATCAGATGCTTGATGAACTATTATTAATTTTTTATTAGAGAAAAGTGATGTATTTTTAAATTCATTAATTAGAATATCTTTGTTTTTATTTAAGTCTTCCTGATAAATATTTACAATTTCGTAATTTTTAAATACTTTAATTATTTCACTTTTTAATTTGTCTTTTAAGCCTAAATTTTCCCCATAAATTAATGTAAACTTAAACTTACTTATACTTTCAATATTTTTTTCAATTTCAAAACTTTTTAAAATCATCTTAATTATAATTAATTTTTAATTCGTCTAAAAGTTGATTTATAATTAAATCAATTAATTCGGATTTTGCTTCTTTTTCATTTTTTACGGTATCAGTGTATCTGCTATCTACATTGTAAATAATGTCACTAGAGTATGATCTTTTAACCACCTGAAAAGTTTTTAAATCTTTTATCTTAGTTTCCGCTGTAAGCGTTAATTTGTATTTAGTCACTTTATTTTGAATGTTCTTTTCATGTATACTTTTTTTTGTGCTTAAATTTATTGAAATTCCTAGTTTATTTAGGCCATCTGCACGAGAAAATCTTTCAATTTTTCTTTTAATTAAAAACGAGGTTCTTTTATCTCCGTTTATTTCAATTTCATCGATTGTAAACTTTTGATCTGAAATACTAATTTTCTGATAGCCGCATGAGCTTAAACTTGCTAGGACAATTACAAATACTAAAATATATTTCAACATTTTTCCCTTTAAAAAATAAAGTTTATTATTCTATTTTTTACGAAAATAATTTTTTTTATTTCTTTTTCAAATATTTTATTTTTAGCTTTTGACTCATTTTTGCAAATTTTCATAACTTCTGTTTGATTTAAATCTTTTTTAATTTCAATAACATCTCTTGTCTTACCATTAATTTGGACTGCCAGCTTTATTTTTTCTTCTAAAATTAATTTTTTATCTACAATTGGCCACTTATTTTTATCTTTAATTTTGTGTATCTCCAAACATTCATTTGCAAGATGCGGAACAAAAGGTATAAGAATTTTCATCAATTTTACTATATTTTTCTTTAAACATTCATTACTTATTTCTTTATCAATATTAGCATTAAATAAGTTATAGATTTCATAAACATTAGCTACTACAACATTTAAATTAAAATTTTCTATTGAAGATGTAACCTTATTTAAAAAAGAATTTATTTTTAAATTAAAATCATTATCTATTAAATTTTTATTTTGGCTTCTATTACTAATTAGAATATTTAAATTATAAATTCTTTGTAAAAATTTATATGCCGCATTAACACCTTGATTAGACCATTGCACGTCCTTTTCAGGAGGACTATCTGAGAGCATGAACCATCTAACTGCATCTGCTCCATATTCTTTAATCATGCTTTCCGGGTCGATTACGTTTTTTTTTGATTTAGACATTGACTCCGATGGACCTATGTTAATTTTGGAATTGTCGGATTTTTTAAAACACTCACCTTTTGAATTTTTTTCAATTTCGTCAGGACTCAACCATTTTCCCTTATTATCTTTATAGGTTTCATGACAAACCATTCCTTGTGTAAATAAGCCTTTGAAAGGTTCATTATATTTAATATCGCTGTTATTTTTTTTTAAAGCTCTCATAAAAAATCTTGAATAGAGTAGGTGTAGTATAGCGTGTTCGACTCCACCAATATACTGATCTACTGGCATCCAATAATTGGCTTCTTTTATATCAAATGGCTTGTTTTTTATTTTGGGAGAACAAAATCTTAAAAAATACCAAGATGAATCAACAAAAGTGTCTAAAGTATCTGTTTCCCTAATAGCTTTCTCACCCGTTTTTTTGTAAATAGTATTTTTCCAGCTATTATGATTTTCAAGAGGATTTCCTCCTTTGCTTAAGTCAACATTCTCTGGAAGTTTAATTGGAAGCTCACTTTTTTCGACTGGTACTATTTTCCCATTTTTTAAGTGTATCATCGGTATCGGGCACCCCCAATATCTCTGCCTTGAAATTCCCCAGTCTTTAAGTCTGTAACTTATTTTCTTTTTCCCAATTTTCAATTCTTCTATCTTTTTTACAATCTTAGTCTTTGCAAGCTCAACTTCTATTCCATTTAGAAAATCTGAATTAATTAGAGTACCATTTCCTGTGTAAGCTTCACTGATCTTTGAAAAATCTTTTGGTGATTTTGGGTCCTCAGCAACTACTTCAATAACTTCTAAATCATATTTTTTTGCAAAATCTAAATCTCTTTGGTCATGAGCAGGACATCCGAAAATTGCTCCAGTCCCATAATCCATAAGAATAAAATTTGCCACATAAACAGGTAATTTTTTATTTTTAATAAATGGGTGTTCAGCATATAAATTGGTATTAAACCCTATTTTTTCAGCGTTTGCTAAAGCTTCTTCTGTAGTCCCAGCTTTCAGGCACTCATCTTTAAAATTATTAAAATTTTTATCATTAAAAAACTTCTTACAGATAGGATGATCAGAGGAAACTGCGATAAATGATGCTCCAAAAATAGTATCGGGTCTAGTTGTAAAAACATTTATTAACTCGTTTTGAGATACAATTTTAAAATTAATTTCACATCCGAAAGATTTTCCAATCCAGTTTTTTTGCATTAGTTTTACTTTTTCAGGCCAATTATCAAGTTCTTCTAATCCAGTTAATAAATCTTCTGAAAACTTAGTAATATCAAAAAACCATTGGGATAATTTCTTCCTTTCGACTACTGCCCCTGACCTCCAACCTTTTCCATTTACTACTTGTTCATTAGCTAAAACCGTTTGTTCTATTGGGTCCCAATTAACGTAATTTTCTTTCCTTTTCACAAGTCCCATTTTGTAAAAATCAATAAATATTTCTTGCTGATGTTTATAGTAGTTTTCATCGCAGGTAGAAATCTCTAGATCCCAGTCTATAGAAAGCCCCATTAATTTTAGTTGCCTTTTCATTTCTGATATATTTTTTTGTGTCCATTTTTTTGGATGTAAATTGTTTTCTTTAGCAGCGTTTTCAGCTGGTAAACCAAAAGAGTCCCAACCCATTGGATGAAGAACATTGTAGCCATTCATATATTTGAATCTAGCTATAACATCACCTATGGTATAATTTCTAACATGACCCATGTGAATTTTACCTGACGGGTATGGAAACATTTCTAAACAATAAAATTTTTTAGAAGTCTTACTATTAAATAACTTTTCTTTTGCAAAAATAGATTGCCATTTTTTTTCAATTGCTTGAAAATTATACCTTTCCATTTTAATTATTTTTTTGTTGTTTTTCTAATAATGCTGCTTTTCTTAAAATGGACACAACTAATTCTTCTTGTATTCGAGATTTAAATATATCTATTTTACAGGATTGATTTACTGAACATTTTTTTCTATGTACAACAACTTTTACACTATTTGTTTGAACTACATTAGATAAAAATCTAACAGTAATCTTTAATGCTTGTCCTTCATTAATATTATCAGAATACCAATCAGTGATAATTACTCCACCAGAGTAGTCAACGGTTGACAAAGGTAAAAAATCTAAAACATCAAGTGTAGCTCTCCAGAGAGGGTTGGATGTGCTAAACTCATAATTAGTTCCTTTTTTACCAATTCCTAAAATATTACCCACACTTTTTCCTCTTCCCTCTTCAATATTTTTTTTCGCCCGTTCGGATCCTTTTATAGGCGTTGTCCTTGTATCCACTTTTTTAAAAAAATCTTTTCCACAAGAAGTGACCATAAGTAGAATAAGAAAACCTAGGAAAATTTTGAAAAATTTATTCATTTTTTACTTTAAAAGATATTTAATAGGATTAATGCATAAAATCCATTAAAATGCCGAAAAATAAGGGTTTTTATAAGTGACAAATTTACAACACCTCACAGGTTTATTAGGATTTACAACATCTTTTCATACTATTTATAGTCAAAAACGTAGATAAATAGCCTGTTAATTATAATTAACGTTTTAAACAAAGGAGAAACAATGAAAAAATTAACAAAACTAATGTTGTCTGTTATTTCTTCAGTAGCTATAGCTACATCAGCTTTTGCTGGTGAGTTTTCAGTGACAGGTGGCGTAAAAGCTACTTACACGATACTGTCGAATGCTTCAACATCTGGAACACACGGATTAGGTAAAGGACTTGGTCTTTCCAACGAATTTACTCTAGGTGCTTCAGGAGAGTTAGATAACGGTATGACATGGTCATACGCTCAAGACATTGATGGTGCTACAGTACAAGATGATGCTAATCTATCATTAGGTACTGATTACGGTACATTCAAATTCTGTATATCTGAGTGTGGACTATCAACAAAATATGCGTTTGATAATTCTGCTTACGGCGTAGGGTCTGACACAGGTTACGGTGGTGGTTCAGGATCAACTACTACAATGCAGTACGGTTCTAACATCAGTTCGTACAACAACTTGCAGTACCATGCTCCAGCAGACTTATTACCTTTCGGTATGACGTTTAAGTACGGAATCACGCCAGCTGGCGCGGCTTCAGGTACAAATGATTCAACTCACGCAGTACAAACTAATGATACTGCAGGAGATATGACTCAAATGGCAGCAACAGTAGCTCCAATTGATGGACTTACGATTTCTGCTTCATACTATGACTTCGATGAAATGGGGAATAGAGACAGCAAACAATCAGCAGAAGGTGGTTCAGTAGCTCTTAACTATTCTTACGGTAACTTGTCAATCGGTTACGGTGAAACAAGACACGTACCTGCTTTAAGAACTGGTCAGTCTAATACAGCTGCTCACGTTAAAGGTTACGAAAACGAAGCATACTCAATTGGTTGGGCAGTAAATGACAGCTTGTCATTGTCTTTCACAAATGAGGAGTCAACAAGAATCAAAGCGTATGACAACGTATCAGGTACACGTCAAGACTCAAACACTACAATGGAAATCGACACA
>MDTE01024959.1_pt1 | contig 10799 bp, 8 predicted proteins | sample 811231 | NCBI WGS metagenome assembly MDTE01 (sample SAMN05326651, study PRJNA326480) | marine metagenome | isolation source: seawater | place: Indian Ocean: Red Sea | collected 2010 | reverse complement strand
TCGGTGAGTACCTGATCGACCTGGCCGAGCGGGCTGTTGATACTGACGGCGGCGATCCGAATATCTTGCATGGTGGTGGTGACTCCTCAGGGGAGGGGGAAAGAGAATCAGGATGGGGTACCGTCGGCAAAATCGGGATGCAGGAACACTTCATCTTTGTCAAGGCGATTGGTGCAGTTGATAAAGAACCAGCTGATACCACTCAATAAGTACAGCGCTGCGATGGCCAGAAACAGGGGGTCGTAATTGTTTTGCAGCGTACCGTCCGGTAACTCGGTGGCGTAGTAATCGAGGATGCCGCCGGCACTGAGTGACAAGGCGATTCCCCCCACGCCACCACAGGTGTTGATAATGCTGAATACCGTGGCCGAATAACGCCCCCCCATGTCGGTACAGGTTCCCCAGACCGTGGGCTGGCTCCAGTCGGTAAAAAACTTGACAAAGAACAGCATTCCTCCCACGACGTAGGGGTTGGCGTGTAGCACCACAATGGACGCCATCAGCAAGGCCGCGATGAACTTGCCACTGAATCCGGCTGTGGTCCGTGCCCACCGGCGATTGCCGGTGATGCGGATCAGCCCATCGTTCACAAAGCCACCGATGAAACCACCGATCGCGCCGCCCCAGAGTGGCAGGCTGACCAGAAGTCCTGCCCAGCTCATATCCACATCATTATCCAGAAAATAACTTCCCATCAGGGCGACGTAGACGAAGTCGGCCCCGGCGCTGGCGACCTGCTGTAGCATGAAGACGCACATGCTGGGGTTCTGTATGACGTGCCAGAAATTGAGTACGCCTCCGGTCTCAGTGCTGCCAGGGTCGTCGGCGCGAATGAGATCCACTTCGGCCTGGTTCGTATTGGGATCAACTTCGGGGCTATTGCGGAAAAAGAAATAAAACAGCATCGCAAAAACAAGACCCGTCACCCCAATCGCTACCAAAGCCCAACGCCAGGAAAGGCCCATGGTCGCCATCAACAGGGTACCCATAATCAGCGGCGACACGGCCCCACCACCACGACCGAACAGGGTGGCGATCATGGCTTGCCCGATGGTGCGTGTCTTGATGGGCAGCCACGTTTTGGAGATCTTGGCCAGGCTCGGGTAGCAGCCAGCTTGGGAGACTCCGAACAGGGCACGCGCGGCACACAGTCCCGGCAAACTGCCACCAGTCAACCCGATACCAGGTAAAGAGACCGACCAGGCCACAATGATTGCCACCATAAACATGTGAGGGCCAAAGAAATCGCAGAGGATTCCGCTGGGAACCTGACCCGCCGTGTAGGCAAAATTGAAGGCATTGTAGATGTAGCTAAGCTCCAGGTTTGACAGGTCGTATTCGTCGCGCAGTGCCGGCCGGATAAAATTCCAGGTGTAGCGATGCAGGTAGAGAAACCCGGATGCGCCGCAGGCCAGGCTGAGAATTGTCCAGCGGCGGTGAGTGGGACGCTCTGACACGTTAAGCGAGTCGTGAGTCATACGAGTCTTCCCGAAGAGGCGACGGTCCCGGCGCGGGCGGATTGAACAGACGACTGCGGCTCACTATAACATTCCGGCCGTCGGCGTTCAGCCTGCCTTCCCGAGTTCAATGACGGAGGAACCCCATGCAGATCACCCAGATTCGCACCCACGTCGTGGGGGAAGCACGCAACTCGCTGTTCGTGGTCGTCGATACCGACGAGGGAATTTACGGATTGGGGGAAGCGGGCATCACCTGGCGGGAGGCGGCGGTGGCCGGCTTCATCGACGCCTTACGGCCAGCGCTGATTGGCCAGGATCCGCGACGGATCGAACACCTCTGGCAAGTCATGTTTCGCTGTGGCTTCTTTCCGGCCAACCGGATCGGGGCGGCGGCCATCAGCGCCATCGACATCGCGCTCTGGGACCTCAAGGCCAAGGCCCTGGGAGTCCCCCTTTATGAGTTGCTGGGAGGCCTCGTCCGCGACCGGGTCGTCTGTTATCCGCATATCGCTGCGGAGACGACGGAGGGACTGGTAACGCAGGCTTGCGAAAAGGTGGCGGCCGGCTGGAAGTTTGTTCGCTTCGACCTGCCGAGCCAGGGGGAGATCCTGGAGCCGACCGTGGCGGTCCGTGAAGGAGTGCGTCAGTTCGCCGCGATCCGAGAAGCGGTGGGTGAGGCCATTGAGATTTGCATTGATGTGCACACCCGTTTGGATCCGGCAGATGCGGTGACCCTCTGTCGCCAGTTGGAACCGCTGCGGCCCTACTTTGTCGAGGACCCGATCCGTTCCGAAAGCCCGGCGGCGCTGAGAAAAGTGGCCGGCAAAGTCCATGTACCGATCGCCATGGGGGAGCAGTACGCCAGCAAATGGGAATTCCGCCAGGTTGTCGAGGAGGACCTGATCGATTTTGCCCGAATTGATGTCTGCATTGTGGGTGGGATTACCGAGGCTCGCAAGATTGCCGGCTGGTGTGAGACGCACTACTTGCCGATCGCCCTGCACAACCCACTGGGGCCGGTCTCGACCGCGGCCTGCCTGCACCTCGACCTGGCGACCAGTAACTTCGCGGTACAGGAATGCCCACGCGAACCAGGACAGGCACTAGCGGAGTTGTTTCCAGTCCAGGTACCGTTTGCCGACGGGCACCTGTTGCCGCCGACGGGGCCCGGGTTGGGAATCGAGTTCGACGAAGCGGCGGTCGCCCGCTATCCGGCCATCGAATCAGGCGATTGCCCCCAGCTGAGCCGTCCCGACGGCAGTTTTACCAACTGGTAACCAGGGCGTGGTCGCTGGCCGTCTACTGTCGCGTTGCGCAGCAGTCGATCAGCTAGCAACCTGGTCTTTGTTCGCGGCCGCATCGACCACCAGTTGTTTGAGCAGGGCACGCAGTTGGCGGACTTTCAACGGCAACGCCAACAGACGGCGATGGTCGGCCGTCTCTGCCAGACGAATTAGTTCTTTGTGCCGTTTGTCGATCAGCAGGATCGCTGGTATTTCCGCGGTCTTTTCATCCTGGCCGAATCGATTGAAGGCTTCCACGGCTTGTTCACCGAGTTCTGCGGACGAGAAAATAACACCATCGGCAACCGGGTTGTCATCCTCGAATCGGTCCAGTGCGCGGTCAACATTACTGATCACTAGCACCCGGTAGCCGCGGCGTTTGAGACGTTCACGCAGTGCGTTCTGCATTTGCGCGTGTGATTCAATGACCATTACCGTGTGGTTTGCCCCTTCGCGACCCTCTTCTTGATTCACCTCGGCGGCGGCACTAGTGGCCTCTTGTTCTTTGCCCGCTTCGGTTTCGCCACGCTCGACCCGGTGGATGGCGATTTTCAGGTCGGACAACAACTCGGTCGCATTGGCGTGCCGTTTGGTAACATCCAGCTCCATCGATTTCATGACCAGCTGGTGGACAAACAGCGGCAGCGTCGGCTCCAGTTGGATCAGCGGTTTGACTTCACGGAACCGTGAGACACTCAGACGGGCAGCGCGGTCCTTGGTTTCTGTAAGTGGTGGATGGCCCGAGAGCATGTGGTACAACATGACCCCCGCAAAATAGAGGTCGCTGCGCGGATCGTTGCGGCGCACACCGGTCGAACGTTCCAGTCCTGCGTAGTCGATACTGCGAGGGTTGAAGTTCTCGTTGACCCCGCCGGTTTTCACTTCCATCGCAGCTAACCCGAAGTCGACCAGCTTGCCTCGCCCTGTGCTGGAGACCAGCACGTTGGAAAGCTTCAAGTCACGATGTGCGACGCCTTTGCTGATGCTGTACTCGAGCCCGGCCGCGACATCACGCATGATACGCAGGGATTCCAGCAAGGTGAGTTTCTTGCGGGCTATAACGAAGCTGCGGAGATTACTGCCTTCGACAAACTCCATGCCCATGTAAGGGCGGTTGCGTTCGGAGCCCACATCGTAAATCGGTACGACGTTGGGGTGTCGCAACTGCATGACCATTTCGGCTTCACGTATGAAGTTCTCACGGACTTGCACGTCATCACCATACCGTTGTCGGAGCACCTTGACGGCCACCATCTTGCCGTCCAACCGTCCGACGCCACGGTACACCCGGGCGAATGTGCCGGCTCCCACCATGTAGAGCAACTTGTAGTCGCCGTAGAAATACCCGAACCGTTCCGAATTGATGAGGCGGTCAATCTGGAACTTCGTCAACAACTCGCGCCGTGTGGCCACGGCGATGAATTCGTCTGCAGTGACGTCTCGCGTGCCCAGTTCAGACCAAGTCATTTCCAGTTGCTGGTTGTCCAGCAGGCCGACATCGAAGGCGCGTTGAGCCAATTTGTCGGCGCTAATGTCGACCATCTGACGAACCACGCGAGCTAAGGAGTCCAGCGAAGACTGCAGTTGTCTTCCCCGGAGGTCCGCCAGTAGGACGTGGCAGTGCAACCGCAGGGAAGACTATACAGGTTAACGCTTTATCGTATTCCAGAGAGGGCCCAGACGCAATCGGAAAGGGGCTTTCTGGCCGCGCGTCGGCAGGGAGGTGGTACGTGGGGTCAGTCTTCCATTTCATCCTGGGCATCGAGTAATGCGTCCCGTTCGTTACGGGTCGCATCGAGGTCAAACGTCAGATATTTCATGTCCAAACGCAATTGGCCCAGCGCTTCCTGGACCAGGGTCAAGATCCGTCTTCGTCGCCGGGTGCTTTCGACAACGCGTGTGTAAGAGGATTCCAGCTGCTGCCGCAGCGCAAGTGGCAGCCCGTTGATGAGGGTTCCCAGTTCCAGCAGATCCTTGGGAAGTTCTTCAATTTGGTCGAGAGCGAAGCGGCGTTGTGTACTCGTCATGGTGGGGCTCCAGAGCGATGCGTCAGTACGGGCTATCAAGAGCATTCGTCGTGCCAATTCTCTGGAAATCCCCGTTGTTTTCGCTGTAAGCTGTTTCCAGTTAATGGTTTGAGGTGTTCCTTGGCAGGCCGGGTGGATTGGCGTGGATGTGGAGAAAAGGCAACCCATTCGATCTGGTTCAAGATCGCAAATGCTGTTAGAAGCACGACTTAGAAACAACGCGTGGAGGATTTCGCGATGTGGTTTTTGGGCAACACTCAGCGTGGACAACAGTGACCCCTGTTTCCGGCTGAGCATGTGGCGAGCTGGCGGGCAGCTTGTGACGGGTGTTGGAAATACTTTGACGGGAGATTGCGTCTTGTTGCGGCAGGCTGCTGGTAGGTCGTGTCACCCTGTGCCTTGCGGTTTGTTTTTTCCGCAAGGCTGGCGCGCGCTGCGCAGCTTGCGAGAGTGGATACGGTTCCTGCTGTGGCTCGCGCTACCAGTGGGTGGGATATGCGGGGCGGGCGAACTTCCTGATTCCTTTGAGACCCCCGACACCCGCTGGGAACTGGCGGACTACGATGTCGTGCCGCGCGTCCAAATTCGCCGCGCCTACGACCAGGCACACCGAGGCAATGCGAGCGAGTCTATTCGGATTGAAGCGGGAAGTGGCAGCTACGTCCATTTTCGCTATGTGTTAGATCCGATGCCTGTACACGACGATTTGAAACCGCGTGTTTGGGTAAAGACCGATCGGCCAGGGGTGCAGTTACAAGCGGTGGTCGTATTGCCCAGGTCGCTTCATCCGCGTACTGGACAACCATTACGGACCATGATTGCCGGGACGGTTACGGACGGGAGCACCAGTTGGCAGGAACTAACGATCGAAGAGCCGCGGACCTTGTTGTCCCAGAAGTTGCCCCATCTCTACCAGCAGTTTGGTACACGTGTAGATCCCCGGGAAGCATACCTGGATGCGGTTGTACTCAATGCGTACGGCGGTCTCGGCGTTACAAACCTCTGGATCGACGACCTGGATGTCGAAGGCTACGTGCCACCAGCGGTGTTTGGGAATGTTGCGGAACCGGCTAACCGGGTTGGCGTCGGGACGGTCGCAGGGGCAAACAATCCGCTGGGTTCTGTTCCTGCAGTGCGACTCGAGTCCGGCGTGCTGTTTGTTGACAATCGGCCGTTCATGCCACGAGCCATCGATTTCAATGGTGAATCCTTCGAATGGCTGAAAGGGCTTGGCTTCAACACCATTCGTTTGAGTTTGCCGCCGACGAACCAGCAACTGCGCGAAGCACAAAAGCGGGATCTCTGGTTTATAGCACCACCTGGAGCGGGTCCCGCGACAGCGGGTGGGTTGTGGGGAGACCGCGTGTTGGCCTGGAATTTGGGTGAAGGGTTGATGGGTGGTGATCGAGAGGGCCTGCGCAGATTGGCGGAAGGTGTCCGGCAACGGGATCCGTTGCAGCGACCGACAGTCTGCGGGCCACGTTCCGGTTATTGGGATCTCAGCCAATACAGCGATATTCTAATGCTGCAGCAGAATGTGATTGGCACGACGTTCGAACTGGATCATTTTGGAGAGTTTCTTCAGCAGCGTCGCCGCTTAGCGCGCCCTGGAAAACTTTGCTGGGCGGGTGTGCAAACACAGACACCTCGCCAGCTCGACGAGCAATTTGTCCTGTTGGGTGCGGGGAACGGTACCGCGTTCGGCCTCAGTTCGGATCAGCTGCGAATGATGGCGTACCAGGCGTTGTCCGCCGGTGTGCGTGGGTTCTGTTTTCGTTCTCGAACTCGTCTGGATTCGACGGATGCAGCGACTCAAATGCGAGCGTTGACGTTGAAACGGTTGAATCATGAACTGAAGCTGTTGCGACCCTGGGTCACGATGGGGACATTTGTCGAGGCATTGCCAACACGCGATGAAAGGGCCCACGTTACCGTACTGCAGACTCGACGTTCGCGACTGGCGTTGGTGCTGGCGCGAGGAAGTGGTCAACAGCATGTGTTGGCGCCGATGACGCCGGGCCTGCTGGCGTTTGATTTGTATGGGATTCCGGCGACGGACCGCCTGTATGGATTGTCAGCGACGGGCCCCCGTGAACTACGCCGTCACCACGGTCCGAGAGTGACGCAGCAGGACCCGGATCGGGTTGGTTTGATTGCCCTCACAGAAGATTCAGCGGTTCGCAATCACATCGCCCAGTATATGTCACTGCATGGTCGGGAAATGGTCCAGCTACGCACCGAGTTATTGCGTGGGGGACTCAGTCAGACGCGGCTGGTCGACCAGTCGATCACGGCTGCGGGACAGGGTGACACCCAGCTCTCTCAGTCTCTGGTGACGGTTGATTCCCACGTGCAGCGTGCCACGCAAATGTGGCTGGCAGGTGACGTGGCGTCGGCAGACGGGCTGGCGCGACGCGGAGAGCAATTGTTGGATCAGGTGCGGCAAACGCACTGGCGTAAGGCGTCGGAGGTGTTGCCGTCGGTGACTACCAGCCCGTATTGCCTGTTATTCAGGTCGTTGCCATCACACTGGCGCTGGCTCGCCCGAATACGGACCGCCAAATGGAGTCCGAATGCGCTGGCGGCTGGGGATTTTGAGAGTCTACCGCAGATGTTGAGCAGCGGCTGGAAACAGCAGCGCGAACCTGTCATGGGACTGGCGGCGGCGGTTGAGTTGTCAGTGACGTCGCCTTGGCGTGGTCGCACGTCTCTCCACCTGCGCGTTTGGCCCGAGTCAACTGCGGAACCGCCGGAGGTGGTCGAAACAGCGCCTGTGGTTATCCATAGTGCTCCCGTGCCTGTGCGGGCATCCCAGTGGATTCGGATCCATGGGTGGGTGCATGTGCCTGAGGCGATTCGGGGCAGCCATGACGGCCTGGCGATCTATGATAATTTGGGTGGGTGGGATCTTGCCGAACGCGTTCGACAGGGAACAGGTTGGCGGGAATTTATGTTTTACCGAGCCTCCAAGGGAGACCGTCCTCTGGTGATTTCCTTTGCCCTGACCGGCATGGGGGAGGCCTGGATTGACGATCTTTCCGTTTCACTCTGGGATCAAGCGACGGGTCCTGTCGGGACTCCAACCCCAGACACCAACCCAGCGGGTTCGAGTGGAATATCCGATCTGCGTTTCCCCGCCGCGCGATGACTACGGGCTTTCCCAGGCACCGCTCTGTCCACTTCGCACCACTGCTTCCAGCACCTTCATGTTGGCCACGGCATCTTCGATGGGGGTGGGGACAGGGGTGTCGTTGAGGATGGCTTCTGAGAAAAGGTCGCCCTGAATCCCGTACTGGTCACAGATGTCAAACGCGATTTCCTCAGTTCCGCTGGCCGATTGATGCCATAACAGGCAGGGTTGATCCGGTGGTGCGTTGAAGGGGATTTCGATTTCAACGCGACCTTCGGTCCCGACGATATTCACACGCTGGTAAGGCGCGAGCTGCGTCGAACAAGTGAGCGTTGAAAAGCCGGATTCAAACTGCAGCACGGCAGTGGCCAGATTGTCAGTTCCAAATTGTTTATCGTACTCTACCAGCCCTAGAACCCGTTGCGGTTCACTGGCGAAGATGAATCGTGACAACGAAATCGGATAGCAGCCAATATCCATGAGACCGCCTCCACCAATGTCTGCCATATTGCGAATGTTGTCCGGGTCAACGTTGTGGTAGGAGAAAAACGATTGGATGGTACGAAGAGTGCCGACACTGCCTTGTTGGACCAGTTGTCGGGCTTTTTGCCACTGTGGGTGGTGGCGGTACATAAACGCTTCCATCAGCTTCAAATGCGGATGCTGTTGTCCTGCCTCTACGAGTTGTTGGCCTTCGTCAGACGACAATCCGATCGGTTTTTCGCACAACACATGTTTTCCGGCCTGCAGAGCCTGAATGGAAACGGGCACATGTAGATGGTTGGGGAGCGGGTTGTAGATCGCGTCGATGTCAGGGTCTGCCAGGAGCGCTTCATACGAGCCGTAGGCTTTAGGAATGCCCAGTGCCGAGGCCGTCTGATTGGCTTTCTCGAGGTCGCGTGATGCGATGCCCACGATGTCACAGTAGGCCGCCTTCTGCATCGCGGGAATCACTTTCTCGGTGCCTATCTTGGCAGTACTAACGATACCCCAGCGGACGCGCTGCATGCTGATCACCTGTGTACGATAAGGAGTTGCTGGAACAAATAAGGAAATAAACAGGGGCGCTTGAAAGCGTATCTTGAAATAGCAGAGTGGTGCACCCCGGTCAACCGGCGGACATCACTGCCTGGCAGGTGATTACTGTAGTACGGCGCGTTCGATAGTGCGCTCCGCCAGGCGGGATTCGACCGGTTCGGGAAGACTTTCGAAGGCCCTGACGTGTTGGATACCATTTGACTTTTCAAGTGCGACGGGCGGATGTCCCAGGTCTTCGTGGTAGAAACGCGCGCTGGGGAAGATATCCGCGGGATAAGTGAAATTGTCGAGCATGGACAGGGCCACACATTGTGCTGACCCGGTGGCGCTCTCGAGCATGCCGCCAACCCAGCAGGGAATACCTGCCTGTTGGCAGATGTCGTGGATTGCCACAGCATTCGTCAGGCCACCGACGCGACCCGGTTTAATGTTGACGAACTGACAGCTTTTCATGCTGATTGCCTGTTCGGCGCGGCGTGGTGTTGTCATGCTCTCGTCGAGACAGACGGGGGTCTTGATCTGGGCCTGCAGGGTGGCGTGATCGATCAGGTCGTCGTGTTGCAGTGGCTGTTCAACCATAGCCAATTGAAAGCGGTCAACCTGCTGGAACAGATCTGTGTCGTCGAGGCGATAGCCACTATTGCAGTCGATATGAAAGGGATGGTCTGGGAAATGGTTGCGAATGGCCTCCAGCATCGGCAGGTCCCAGCCAGGACGGAATTTCAGTTTGACGCGGGGAAAGCCGTCTGCCACAGCTTCCTGGACTGATTGCAGCAGGTCATCGATGGAATCCATGACGCCAAAGTCAGCGCCTACTGGCACCAGGTCGCGGGTTGCGCCCAGAGCGACGTGCAAGGGGGTATTGGTGTGACGGCTGTAAAGACTCCACCAGGCGTTGTCGAGGGCGGCCTTGGCGAAGGGGTTGCCTTTAAAGTGAGCCAGGAGCTGTTGTAGTTCTTGGCCGGAGGCAATTTCCTGATGAAGGACAGCGGGTCCGAGCCAGTCTCGCAAAGTGGCAAATGCGCTACCGGCCCATTCCGGGCTATAGCAGGGGGCGGCAAAAGGGGCGCTTTCACCCCACCCATCGACCGACCCACTCGACATGCGGCAGAGGATGGCGTGAATCGCCGCGTCCTCACCGTAAGCAGTTCGCCAGGGATAAATCAAAGGCATTGCGACATGGATAAACTCAAGTCGATCAATTTTCATGGTCATCGGGAGGTGTCCGGAATGTTCGTCGGGTGATTTCTAACGGGCTTGTTTCTGAGCTGCGACCAGGTTCTGGAGTCCCTCGCCCGTCGGCACATTGATGAATAATGCCCCCAGCAATTCCTCGTCGTTGTCATTTCGCAACTCGTGTTCTATCGCTGGTGGAATATAGATAACGTCCCCGGTCGAGACAGCTTGAGTCGTGCCACCCAGGTCAATGACGCCGCGTCCGGCAGTGATGACGACCAGTTCTTCGGCGTCGGGGTGGATGTGCAATTCTTCGACGTGTCGGCCCGCTGGTGGAATAAACACATGGTGAACGAATTGAATCGTCTGCAGGCAGGTGCGTTCCTCTGTCGCCTCGGTTTCAAACAGACGGAGTACCGGTGCGGGAGTCGATGCGCGATCGATCCAGTTGCCGTCGGTATCACGGACACGGTATTCGACGACCCGGTGAGGGTTGTTGTATAGCAGACTCATGATCTTGCCGAAGACTTGTGTTTTCCAGTTCGCAGTTGTCATGGTGGTGCCTCGGTGATCGAGTTGTATGCCCTGATTTCATGTGTTTCTGGGGCACGTAAGGTTCCGTAGAGTCTGCCGTACGTCGAGTATACAAAAGGCAATCGGTCAGACTAACCCGCCCGTTTGGCGC
>MDTE01002380.1_pt1 | contig 10799 bp, 8 predicted proteins | sample 811231 | NCBI WGS metagenome assembly MDTE01 (sample SAMN05326651, study PRJNA326480) | marine metagenome | isolation source: seawater | place: Indian Ocean: Red Sea | collected 2010 | reverse complement strand
CTTTATTTTAAATCTATTTTTTTTAAGCAATACTGAAATTTTATTAAATTGCTCATTTCCAATTTCTATGGCGAGCGTACCTTTTATTTTCAAGATTTCTTTAGCTTTGTAGATAACTTTTTTAACAACGTCAAGACCATCATTTCCACCATCTAGAGCAACTATAGGCTCATATTTTCTAATATCATCATCTAAATTATTTAATGTTCTGCTCTCTAAATAGGGTGGATTTGATACAATCAAATCAAATTTTTGATTATGTAAATCAGTAAAAGACTTATTATAAAGTTTAATTTTATCATTCACATTATGTTTGAGAGAATTTTTTTTTGCTGCTGAAAGAGCTTTTTTGGAAATATCGATTCCAATTCCAAAGGATTTGTTAAGTTCACTAATTAAACTAATTAAAATACAACCCGAACCTGTTCCTATGTCCAAAAGAGTAATTTTTTTACTTTTAAACATTTTAACTAATTTTTCTACCATTAACTCTGTTTCTGGTCTTGGAATTAAAATACCTTTATCTATAACAAATTTTTTACTCCAAAACTCCTTTTCCTTAAGGATATAAGCAATAGGCTCTTTAAGCGATCTTCTTTCAATCAATTTCTCAAATTCTAAAATTTTATTCAATTCGATACTTTTGTCTAAGTTAATTAAAATTTCTTCCCTTTTTTTTTGTAAAACCTTCGAAAGTAGAATTTCAGAGTCGAGCTTGTGTGAAATTATTTTATTATACTTTAACTTGTGAGATCCTTTATTAATGAGTTCCAAAATATTCATTATAGGCTTTCTAATTGTAAGTTTTGTTCTTTAAGTCTTAATTCCTGGTTCATTTCTTCATGAATTTCACCACTCAAAAACTCATCTAGTTTATGAAGAGTGAGGTTGATTCTGTGATCTGTGACTCTTCCTTGTGGAAAATTATAAGTCCTTATTCTTTCAGACCGATCACCAGTGCCAATTTGATTTCTACGATTGTTAGATCTTTCTTGATCTTTTTTTCTTTTCTCAGCTTCATAAACTCTAGATCTTAAAATTTTAAGAGCTTTTGCTTTATTTTTATGTTGAGATTTTTCGTCTTGTTGGCTTACAACTACCCCACTAGGAATATGAGTAATTCTTACTGCGCTGTCAGTAGTGTTTACAGACTGACCACCAGGACCTCCAGCTCTGAAAACATCGATTCTTAAATCAGACTCCTTAATTTCAATATCAACATCCTCTGCTTCTGGTAAAACTGCTACTGTAGCTGCTGAAGTATGAACTCTACCTTGAGTTTCAGTTTTCGGTATTCTTTGTACTCTATGTACCCCTGACTCATATTTTAGATAAGAATAAATATCATTCCCATTCACAGAAAAAATTACTTCTTTAAAGCCTCCAGCTTCACTTTTAGAAATACTAATTAATTCTAATTGCCATTTTTTTTTAGAACACACTTTTTCATACATCTTAAAAAGGTCTGCACAAAATAAAGAGGCTTCTAGCCCCCCTGTTCCAGCTCTTATTTCAACAATTGCATTTTTATCGTCATCCTCATCCTTTGGTAAAAGAAAAATTTTTATTCTGTTTTCATACTTTTCTCTCTTTTCTATCAATTCATTTAGGTCTTTTTTAGCCATCTCTATCATTTCATTATCGTTAGTTTTATCGTGTAGGATTTGTTCTAAATCTTGTTTCTCATTTTCAAAATTTAAATATTCTCTTGCTATCGAAATAATATTTCCTAAATTAGAATATTCTTTAGATTTTTTAGCAAACAATTTTGGATCAATTTTTCCTGATGATAATTCACTTTCTAGATTATTATGTTGAGTAATTATATCTTTTACTTTCTGTAATGGTATCATTTTTAAATTTCTTTTACTTTTTTCTCTACCATCTCAACGACTTTTTCAATAATCTCGGAGCTTGCTACTTTTGTATGAGGAATTCCTGATATATATAATAAATTACTATCTTGCCCGCCTCCAGTTAAACCTATTTCAGTCTGAGAGGCCTCTCCAGGACCATTAACAACGCATCCAATTATAGATAAATTTATTGGTTTCTTTATATGAGACAACCTCTTTTCCAAAGTTTTTACAGTTTCGATAACTGGAAATGCTTGACGTGCACAAGATGGACATGAAATTATATTTACACCTCTTGATCTAATTCCAAGTGATTTTAGAATTTCATATCCTGCTTTTATTTCATCAATTGGGTCAGAAGATAGTGAGACTCTTATCGTATCACCTATTCCACTCATTAAAAGCTGTCCTATACCTATTGAGGATTTAATACTTCCAGTTAATAAACCGCCAGCTTCAGTTACACCAAGATGTAAAGGATAATCACAAATTTCTGAAAGTTGTTTATAAGCTTTCACGGTTAAAAAAATGTCTGATGATTTCACGCTTATTTTGAAATTAAAAAAATCATTATCCTCACATAACTTAATGTTATAATTAGCACTTTCCACTAAAGCCTCTGGACAAGGTTCTTTATATTTTTCTAAAAGAGATTTATCTAATGATCCAGCGTTTACGCCTATTCTTATAGAGCAATCATTATCTTTTGCTGCTTTAATAACTTCCAAAACTCTTTCTTTAGAACCTATATTTCCCGGATTAATTCTTAAACAACTTGCGCCCATTTTAGCCGCTTCAATAGCTCTTTTATAGTGAAAATGTATATCGGCAACAATAGGAACTTGTACACCTTTGACTATATCTTTTAATGCTTTAGTGGAGTCTTCATCGGGACAAGAAACTCTAACAATGTCTGCTCCTGCCTCCTCTAATAAATTAATTTGCTTAATGGTATTTTTTACATCAGTTGTTAAAGTATTAGTCATGGATTGGACTGTAATTGGAGAGTCCCCTCCAACGAAGACCTTTCCTACTTTTATTTTTTTAGTTTTCTTTCTTTTGATTATTCTATGTGGTCTTATTTCCATCTTAATCTAAATCAAAAATTGTATGCAATTTTTTCACAGCTTTTAAAGTATTGGACTCATCTATGATTACTGAAAGTTTAATTTCAGAGGTTGAGATAGCTAAAATATTTATTTTTTCATCAGCTAAGCCTTTGAACATCTTAAAAGTTACTCCAGGTGTTGACACCATACCAGCGCCTACTATAGAAACTTTTGATACTTTATCGTTATTTGTAATTTCATTATATTTAATATTTTTATTCTTTTTTAAAATTTCTATTGTTCTTGATAACTCATTTCTTTTAATTGTGAATGTAATATCTGTAGTTTTTTGATCAGATGAAATATTTTGTATTACCATATCTACATTAATTTGAGCCTTATTTAAAGGTTCAAATATATTAGCAGCTATTCCAGGTTTATCTTCCACACCAGTTATTGTTATCTTTGCATCATCTTTTGAATAGGCTACACCAGTGACACTTTTAGTATAGTCAATATTTTGTTGATCGAATATTTTTGTACCTTTTCTATTGGTAAAAGTTGATCTTACATCTATAGGAATATCATAAATCATAGCAGTTTGAACAGCTGACGATTGCATTACTTTTGCACCTAGTGAAGATAACTCAAGCATTTCTTCGTAAGAGATTTTATCAATTTTTTTAGCAACTGGAACTTTATTAGGATCAGAGGAAAAAACTCCGTCAACATCTGTATATATTTCACAAGCTTCAGCTTTAAATAATTTTGCTATTGCTACTGCTGTAGCATCAGATCCTCCTCTACCAATAGTAGTAACGTCTCCATTTTTTGAAATTCCTTGAAAACCAGGTATTATGGCAATACCATCTTTAATAAATTCATTTATTTTGCTTACGTTCATATTTATAATCCGAGAATTAGAATGTTCTCCCTCTGTTAAAATAGGAATTTGCCAATTCAACCAGGATCTAGCTTTTAAATTAAGTTTGATAAGAGCCCCACATAACAAAGCGCTTGTAACTTGTTCTCCGGTTGACAAAAGAACATCCAGCTCTCGTTTATCAAATTTGTCTGAAATTTCTTTTGAGAGTTGAATTAACTCGTTTGTTTTTCCGGACATAGCAGATACAACTGCGATTATTTGGTTGCCAGATACATATTCTTTTCTGATAATATTTGCCACATGTTGAATTCTTTCAATAGTTCCAACAGATGTACCGCCAAACTTTAATATTTTTTTAACCATTTTAGAATGTATTATAATAAAAAGATTTTAATGTATTTTAACTTTATTAAACAGATGTATGACTACTATAAATAAAGAGGAAATTCAAAAGTTTTCAAAATTAGCCAATGAATGGTGGGATGTTGAGGGAAAATTTAAACCTTTGCACATGTTTAACCCTATAAGAATTGAGTATATTTTAGAAAAAATAAGACTTAATTTTAATCTACCAAAGAATAAAAGTAACATTTTAAAAGAACTTAAAATTTTAGACATAGGATGTGGCGGAGGACTAATAAGTGAACCTATGGCACGATTAGGAGCAAAAGTTACTGGCATAGACGCATCTTCAAAAAATATAAGCGTTGCAAAAATCCATTCTAAAAAAAGTAACCTTTCCATAAATTATCTAAACAAATCTCCTGAACAGCTAAAAAATTACGGTGAGTATGATGTTATTTTAAATCTTGAAATAGTTGAACATGTTGAAAATGTGGAACTTTATGTTCAATCATGTCAAAAATTGCTTAAAAAAGATGGAATTATGTTTACTGCTACAATTAATAGAACATTAACATCTTACATTAAGGCAATAATTGGTGCTGAATACATTTTAAGGTGGTTGCCGATAGGAACTCATGATTGGAATAAGTTTTTAAAGCCAGAGGAAATGGAAAAATATTTATCTGACAGTAATTTCAAAACATTAGATGTATCTGGATTAGACTTTAATCCAATTTTAAGGAAATGGAAAAGATCTTCCAATCTCTCAGTCAATTATATTATTAGCAGCAAAAAGATTTAATTGTCTTTTTCAATCCAAGGAATACTTACTAAATCAATACCTTCCTCGGCTAGTTCTTTTCTTTCTTTTGGTGTTGTTGTTCCATAAATCTTCTTGTTATTCTTTTTATCGTAATAAACCTCCCTAACTTTTTGACTAAAGTTTTTTCCAACAAACTCAAAATTTTTTTCAATATAATTTCTAATTTTAATTAAGTTATCTTTATCTTTTCTGAAAATTTTATCTATTTTTTGGATATTTTCTCTATCTTTATTTGCAGCCAATAACATTGGAGCCATAATTGATTTTTTAATCTTTTTGGAAGGACAGTAAATACATTCTAGCAATTTTTGCTTATTCAATTTTTCAAACTCAGAAGAATCTGCAAACCAGCTTTCAAACTCATGGTTATTTGAACATTTAAGATTATATTTTATCATTTTCTAATTTCTATAATTTGCATTTATATCGATATAGTCATGAGTAAAGTCACAAGTATAACATTTGAAAGCGTCATTTCCCAATTTTAAATTTATTTCAACTTCAATTGAATCCCATTCCATATATTCTTTCAATTTTTTTTCATCATAATTATCAGAAATTTTTCCATTTTCCGCTACAACAAAATTTCCCATTTTGATTTTTAATTTTTTTGGATCTACTATCTCACCTGATTTTCCTATTCCCATTAATATTCTTCCCCAATTAGGATCCTCGCCTGCAACTGCAGTTTTTACTAAAGGAGAGTTAGCTATTGAGAATGCAATATTTTTTGCACTTCCAAGTGATTTTGCATTTATAACATTCACAGTTAAAAATTTTTTTGCCCCTTCACCGTCTACAACAACTTGCTTAGCAAGATTTAAGCACAGCTTTTTAAGGGCTAGTTCAAATTTTTGAATTACTTTATCATTTAGAGATAAATTTTGTCCGATTTTTAATGCTCTGGTAGAAAAGATGGATACCATGTCGTTGGTAGATTGATCACTATCAACTGTAATTGCATTAAATGAATTAGCAACTGCTCTTTTCAAAAGAGTTTTAAGTATATTTGAACTTATGTCTGCATTAGTAAATATAAATGACAACATAGTTGCTAGATTAGGGGCTATCATCCCAGAGCCTTTAGCAATACCGCAAATTCTAATTAATTCATCTCCAATGATGATTTCCTCATAAGCAATTTTAGGTTTAGTGTCTGTTGTCATAATTGCAGAAGCAATTTTTAACCAAACCATTTTATTGTGCTCAGTTCTTAATTTGTCAACTAGATCTTGTAATCTATCTTTAATCGGTTCTACAGGAAATTCTGCACCTATTACACCTGTAGAGGCAAAAATTAAATCTTTTACTTTTACTGTTTCGTTTGTACCTTTTTTTGATTTTGACTCTTTTATTGTCAAAATTCTTGATAAATTTTTTGCTAAAGTATCAATTCCCTCCTTGCCTTGTTTTCCTGTAAACGTGTTGGCATTTTTTGTATTAACTAATAGACCTTTTATTATTTTTTTATGAGAGTTATTATTCCATGGAATAAACTCTGAAGTAATTGTGTTAGTAGTAGTTAAAGTGGCATAATTTGCACCCTTTGAAAAATAAAATAAAGCAAGATCATCTCTCCCATCGCCATATAAATCAGCTGAAGTGGAGGACAGTTCTAACCCTTCGATTTGCTTCAGATTTTGAAACTCTCCCATTTTAGATAACTTAGATTTATCCTTCAGAAAATTTTTGATGTTTATTGTCATAATTGCTATTTAATATAAATTATAAATACATATATAGATGTATAATGAATTTATTTACAAGAACATTTAGTAAAATATTTAAAAGCTCTAATCAACAAGAATTAGATAAGATTCAAAATTTAATCTTAGCCATAAACGATAAAGAAAATGATACTAAACGTTTATCAGAAAGTGAAATAAAAGAAAAAACTGCAATACTCAAAAAAAATGTTCAAAATGGTTCTGTAAAACTAGAAAGTATAATACCAGAGAGTTTCGCATTGGTCAGGGAAGCAGCAAAAAGAACTTTGGGAGAGAGGCATTATGATGTTCAATTAGCTGGTGGTTTAATACTTCATAATGGTAAAATTGCGGAGATGAAAACTGGTGAGGGAAAAACTTTAGTTTCAACCTTACCTGCTTACTTAAATTCTCTCAAAGGAGAAGGTGTGCACGTTGTAACAGTAAATGATTATTTGGCACAAAGAGACTCGGAGTGGATGGGTAAAATTTTTAGTTATCTCGGAATCACTACAGGTTGTATTACAAATAGCCTTGACGATAGGGAAAGAAAAAAAAATTACGCATGTGATATTACTTATGCAACAAATAACGAACTTGGTTTTGATTATTTAAGAGATAATATGAAATATGAGCTCAGTGATATGGTGCAGAGAGGTCATAACTTTTGTATTGTGGATGAAGTTGACAGTATTTTGATAGATGAATCAAGAACCCCGCTAATAATCTCTGGTAGATTAGAAGATAAAACAACTTTATACACAACATCAAATGATTTTATAAAAATTTTACAAAAAACAGATTATGAGTTGGATGAAAAAAATAAAAATGTAATTCTTACAGATGCAGGTGTCGATAAAATTGAAAAGCTTGCATTACAAAAAAATATTTTAAAAAATGATAACTTCTATGACCCTTCTAACTTAGAAATCGTTCATCATACTAATCAAGCTTTAAAAGCAAATTTAATATTCAAAAAAGACAAAGATTACATTGTGAGAGATGGAAAAGTACAAATTATTGATGAATTTACGGGAAGAGTTTTAGGTGGAAGAAGATTTTCAGACGGTTTGCATCAAGCCATAGAGGCAAAGGAAAATGTAGAAATTGAAGGGGAGAATCAAACTCTTGCTTCAGTCACCTATCAAAATTATTTTAGACTATATAATAAATTAGCCGGAATGACAGGTACAGCTATGACAGAGTCTGAAGAATTTTATGATATCTATAAACTTAATGTTGTTTCAATTCCGACTAATAAAAAAATTTTGAGAAAAGATTTTAATGATCAAATTTTTAGGACTGAGCAAGAAAAATATAATGCAATCACGAAAAAGATTATAGAATGCAATTCTAAGGGCCAGCCAGTTTTAGTGGGGACAACAAGTATTGAAAAATCAGAAAAGATCTCAAATTTTCTTAATGAAAGAAACGTAAAACATAATATTTTAAATGCAAAACATCATGAAAAAGAGGCAAAAATTATAGCAGAGGCAGGTAAAATAGGTTCTGTTACAATTGCCACAAATATGGCTGGAAGGGGAACAGATATTAAGCTGGGTGGAAATAAAGATTTTAAGGAAGATGGAATTAATAAAAATTTAGATGAGCACAAAGAAAATGAATCAAAAGTAAAAAACTCAGGTGGGCTTTTTATAATAGGAACAGAGAGACATGAAAGCAGAAGGATTGATAACCAGTTGAGAGGAAGATCAGGTAGACAAGGAGATCCTGGTGCCACAATATTCTTTATAAGTTTGCAAGACGAATTAATGCGAATCTTTGGAGGAGACTCAATCGATGGAATGCTTAAAAAATTAGGCTTAAAGAAAAATGAGTCTATAGACCATCCTTGGATTAATAAGGCAATGGAGAGAGCTCAAAAAAAAGTTGAAACCAGGAATTTTGATATTAGAAAAACCCTTATAAAATTTGATGATGTTATGAATGATCAAAGACAAGTAATTTTTTCACAGAGACTAAGAATTTTAAAAGAAGATGATATAAGTAAGATATTAAATGATTTTTTTGAGGAAATTTTAAAAGAGATAGATGTTTCAATTAGTAACTATAAGAAATCGAACGATGAAAAATATTTAACAGAAATCAAGAATATCGCGGGAAAATCTATAAACGACGAAAAAATTCAGCAATTAGCATCAAAAGAAAAAGACGTATTTTTAAGTGAGATGCGTAATTTATTTGTTCAAAAGAGAAATTACAGGATAAAAATTCTAGGAGAAGACCAAAATAAATCTCTTGAGAAAAAAGTTTTGCTTCAAATTATAGACTTTTCATGGAGATCTCACCTACAATACTTAGAGCAATTAAGACAAGTAATTGGACTAAGACAATATGGACAAAAAGATCCACTGTCAGAATTTAAAAAAGAAGCGTTTGTTCTTTTTGAAGGTTTATTAGGAAAGATAAAAAATGATGTTATTAAATTACTTTTAAATTTAAATATTGTGGTTTCCTCTAATGAGGAAAAACAAGCGAGAGAAAGTGATGTAAAAAAAAAAGATATTGATTTCAAAAAAGTTGGTAGAAACGAAAAATGCCCATGTGGTTCAGGAAAAAAATTTAAATTTTGTCACGGTAATATATAAGATTAAATTTTTTTAAAAGCAGTTAAAGCTTTTACTCTTGCCTCTTCATGAATTACTATCGGAAATGGATAATCTATTCCAATTTTTAAAATATTTTCATCCTTTATTTCCCAAGGTTTGTGTAAATATTTTTTTGGTACTTTTTTCAATTCAGGAATCCATTTTTTTACATAAATTCCATCTCTATCAAATTTTTCTCCTTGTAGGATTGGATTAAATATTCTGAAGTAAGGAGCAGCATCTGCTCCACATCCTGCTACCCACTGCCAACCAGATACATTGTTAGCCTCATTATAATCTAACAAACATTTTTTAAAATATTTTTCACCTTCAATCCAATTTATTAGTAAATGTTTTACAAGAAAAGAACCGACTATCATTCTTACTCTATTATGCATCCAACCAGTTGAGTAAAGTTCTCGCATTCCAGCATCAACTATTGGATATCCTGTTAAACCTTTTTTCCATGCTTTTAAAAATTTTGAATTTTTTTTCCACGGAAATTTATCAAATTTTTTTGAATAATTTCCCTTAAGCATATGCGGAAAATGATTTATAAGAGAATGATTAAACTCTCTCCAACCGATTTCAGCTAGAAATTTACTTACTCCCTTCTTTTTAATTTTTAAACATTCCTCCCATATTGTTTCTACATGTATTTGACCATGTTTTATAAAAGGAGATAGTTTTGAAGTACCATGAATATAAGGAAAGTTTCTTCCATCAGAATAGTCTTCAAGTCCATTTAATTTAAAGTTTTTAAGCTCCTTTAGTGCACTCTCTTCACTTGGAGACCAATAATCTTCAAATTTTTTGAACCAATTTTTTTTTGGAAAAATTTCACTTTCATCGACTGTATTTTTGAAAAATGATATCTTCGATTTACATTTAGTAATTTTTTTTTCTTGAGGTGGAATTTTTTCCAAGTAAAATTTTTCTGCACTTCTCCAATAAGGAGTAAATACTTTAAAGGGAGTTCCATCAATCTTCTGTATTTGATCATATTCATTCAAAATATTCCCTTTAAAAACTTTAAAATTGACATTTTTTAATTTGAAATTTTTAGATAAATATTTATCGAATTCGATGTAGTTTGGTTCGTACGTTTTATTCCAATAAATTGAGAAATTTTTTTTATCAAATAATTTTTCAAAAAAATTTTTGTAAGTTTCGGTTTTTATTATTTCGAGATTAATGTTATATTCATGTAATTTCTTTTTGAATTCTGTTAAAGATTTACTGATCCACCATTTTTGTGCTTCTTGATCTTCAAATTTTTTTTTTTTAAATAGAAAAAAAGCAACTACCTGATTGTGATTTTTTGTAGCTTCTAATAGTGCATGATTTTTTTTAATCCTAAAATCATCTTTTAACCAAACTAGCCCTATATTTTTAATCATAGATAAATTTATCAAATTTACTTTTGAATATCGATGTGTTTAAATTACTCGGTGGTGGCCTTGGTAAGAATCGCACTTACGACACATACCTTTTCAGGGTACTGCTCTACTACTGAGCTACAAGG
>MDTE01185275.1_pt1 | contig 10800 bp, 9 predicted proteins | sample 811231 | NCBI WGS metagenome assembly MDTE01 (sample SAMN05326651, study PRJNA326480) | marine metagenome | isolation source: seawater | place: Indian Ocean: Red Sea | collected 2010 | reverse complement strand
TAAAAACTGAACATCCACTAATATATAAAGCAAAGGAGAAAGGTATACCATACTTAGAGTTAATGGAAAAATTAAATTATTTACAAAAATCTATTGATGATTTTGATGAAGAAAAAGTTATATCTACTTTGAATGAAATAGTTCCAGAATGGAAAAAAAGTTAAATTTGTGATGTATTTTTTAAAATAGTATGGCTAATTCAAAAAGAAAAATTATTGTTACTGGAGCAGCTGGTTTTATTGGTGCTGCGCTGTCAAAGAAGCTTATTCTCTCTGGAGACTCCGTAGTGGGAATAGACAATATGAATAATTACTATAATCCTAAATTGAAAAAAAGTAGATTAAAGGAAATTCAAAACATTGCAGAAAATAGAAATTGGAGATTTTTTAAGTTGGATCTGGAGCAATTTGAAGAATTGGATGAAGTTTTTAATGACTTTAAACCTGATGTTGTGATTAATTTGGCTGCTCAGGCAGGAGTAAGATATTCTCTAAAAAACCCAAGTTCGTATATAAAGAGTAATCTTGTTGGCTTCGGCAATATATTAGAACTATCAAAGAAATTTAATATAAAAAATCTTATATATGCCTCCAGTAGTTCAGTTTATGGCGGGAATCAAAAATTACCATTTTGTGAAACTGACCCAGTTAATCATCCTGTAAGCCTATACGCTGCCACTAAAAAAAGTAACGAATTAATGGCTAATGCTTATAGTCATATATATGGGTTGCCATGTACTGGTTTAAGGTTCTTTACAGTATACGGACCTTGGGGTAGACCAGATATGGCTCCAATGATTTTTGTAAAGTCAATTCTAGAATCCAAACCAATAAATATATTTAATTTTGGTGATATGAGTAGGGATTTTACTTATATAGATGATATCACTGAAGCAATTTATAAATGTACTAAAAAACCTGCAACTATAGACAATAGATTTGAAAGCTTAAATCCAAATCCATCAACATCAAATGCTCCTCATCGAGTATTTAACATTGGTAATAATAAGTCAGTTGATTTACTTTATTTTATCGACTTAATAGAGAAAAACTTAAATAAAAAGGCAATTAGGAATTTAATGCCTATTCAGCCAGGGGATGTTAAAGATACTTTTGCAGATACATCTCTTTTAGAGGAATGGATTAACTTTAGACCTACAACTTCCCTAGAGAATGGAATTGCAAATTTTATAAATTGGTATAAAAAATATCATAAAATTTCATAAAGTTATTTTGCTAAAAATTATATGAAAAGCTTCTTAAAGCTACTTAAATTATTCTAGTTTTAATTCTTCTATTGTTTTCTTGATTCCCTCATCTAAAGAGATTTTAGGTTGCCATCCTAAAGAGGATATTTGATCAATATTTAGTCTCTTCCTTGGAGTTCCATCAGGCTTAGTATTATCCCAAATTATTTTACCTTTGTAGTTTAGAATTTCGGCTATTTTAAATGATAAACCTTTTATAGAAATTTCTTCACCACTTCCAACATTTAAATATGTTAAGGGTCTTTTGTTTTGATCAATTGGAGCATTTTTTTTGTCGGGATACCAATTCTCAAGGACGAACAAAGCGGCTGACGCTAAGTCATCAACATGTAAAAATTCTCTTAAGGGACTTCCTGTGCCCCAGCATATTACTTCGTCAGAACAATTCTTTTTTGCATTAATGAATTTCATAATTAAAGATGCAATAACATGACTATTTTCGGGATGATAATTATCTCTAGGGCCATAAAGGTTTGTTGGCATTAATGAGATAGCATCAAATTTATATTGCTCTCTTAATGCTTGACACAATTTGATGCCTGCAATTTTTGCTATAGCATAATATTCGTTAGTCTGTTCTAACTCATCCGAAAGTAAGTATTCCTCTTTTATTGGCTGTTTAGAATTTTTTGGATAAATGCAGCTACTCCCAAGGAAAAGTAATCTTTTGCAACCGTATTTCCACGCAGACTCTATCACATTTGTTTGGATCTTTAAATTTTGAAGAATGAAATCAGCTGGCATTGTTGAATTTGCTAATATCCCCCCTACTTTTGCTGCGGCTAGAATAACAATTGAGGGTCTATTATCGTCAAACCATTTTTTAACTTTTTTTTCATCAAACAAATCTAATTGATTTCTATTGGGAGTTAATATTTTGCCTCCAAACCTCTCATCTTGATAACCTGCTTTTTTTAGAGCCCTTACAATAGAGCTGCCTACCATTCCCTCTGCACCTGCTATAAATATCTTTTCTTGTTTAGAAATCATTTTTTAATTAATATATATAAATTTTTTGGCTGAAGATGCTCAAAGCATTCTTTTGTTACCTTCTGAGTTTTTTTGTTTTAAAGTTAATTCGTTTAAAGCTTCTTTTTGATCTTCCTGAACCATCTCATGAATTAATTGCTCTAATGTTATCTTGGGTTTCCAGTTTAATTTTTTATGTGCTTTAGTCGAATCACCTTGAAGAAGATCAACTTCTGTTGGCCTAAAATATTTTGAATCTATTTTGATAACTATTTCATTGGTATCTGCTCTCCTTCCTATCTCTTCTGTACCTTCTCCTTCCCAAATGATTGAGTCTTTATTTGGGTTTTTATCGTTCCATTTTAATTCTTTTCCAGTGATTTCAATAAATTTTCTTACGCTTTCCATTCTACCAGTAGCAATTACAAAATCTTCTGGGACTTTTTGCTGCAACATAAGCCATTGCATTTCTACATAATCTTTTGCATGCCCCCAATCTCTTTTTGAATTTAAATTGCCCACATAAAGTTGTTTTTGTAATCCAAGATTTATACGAGTAAGGGCTCGCGTGATTTTTCTCGTAACAAATGTTTCGCCCCTTCGAGGGCTTTCATGATTAAATAAAATCCCGTTACATGCATAAATCCCATAAGCTTCTCGATAATTAATAATAATCCAATAAGCATATAATTTCGCTACTCCATAAGGACTTCTGGGGTAGAAAGGAGTTGTTTCTTTTTGTGGACTTTCAATTACCTTGCCGAACAACTCACTTGTACTAGCCTGATAGATTTTTGTCTTTTTTATTAAACCAAGAATTCTTATTGCTTCAAGTATTCTTAAAGTCCCTAGTGCGTCGCAATTAGCAGTATATTCAGGGCTCTCAAAACTTACTGCAACATGACTTTGGGCAGCAAGATTATAAATTTCATCAGGTTGAATTTCCTGTATTATTCTTATAAGGTTAGTTGTATCTGTAAGGTCTCCATAATGTAATCTAAAGTTTACATTTTCTTCATGAGGATCCTTATAAAGGTGATTAATTCTACCAGTATTAAAACTACTGGAGCGTCTGATTATTCCATGTACTTCATAATTTTTATTTAAAAGGAATTCGCTTAAATAACTTCCATCTTGTCCAGTAATCCCAGTTATTAATGCAACTTTTTTGGAATTTAATGATTTTGAATTATTTACCTCCTGCTTTTTTCTCATTTTAATTTTTTCATAAGTATTTAATCATACTATTTTTTTAAAACTTGGAGTTAATTTTTAAAATATATTATGAGATTGATTTGAATTTTTAATATAACTTATATTTGAGATGATTTTTTTGAATACAGTATATTTATGTAATTCTGAAGAATATTGAATTTTTTAATTTAATTATTTGGAGGAGATTGACTTTCATCTATGATGATCTGTATTAAATATAAATCATGCCACATATATTATTAACTGGAGGTTGTGGGTTCATTGGAAGTCATACTTGTATACCCTTATTGGAAAATGGATATAAATTAACAATAATTGATTCAAATATTAATAGCTCCAAGGAATCACTAAAAAGATTACTCTTGATAGTTAATAAAAAATTTAAAAAAAATATTTCATTTGAAAAAGGTGACATTAGAGATATCGATTTTTTAAGACAAGTTTTTAGGAAATGTAAAGAAAATGGGCATCCTCTCGAAGGAGTTATACATTTCGCAGGACTCAAGGCAGTAGGAGAATCTGTAAGAAAACCAAGAATGTATTGGGATGTGAATTTTAATGGTACCTATACGTTGTTGAAAGTAATGGAGGAATTTAATTGCTTTACAATAGTATTTAGTAGCAGTGCATCAATTTATGGTAGAAAATCATCTGAAAAATTAAAAGAAATAAGTGAAATTAAGCCAATAAATCCATATGGACATACAAAAGCAGCTATAGAGTTTTTACTGCAGGATATTTTTGAGAGTTCTAATAATATTTGGAGAATAGCAAATTTAAGATATTTTAATCCTATTGGAGCTCATCAGAGTGGCTTAATAGGAGAATCTGCAAATGGGCAATTTAACAATATTTTCCCACTCATTTGTTTAGTGGCTAGTGGAGGCCTAAAAAAAATAAGTGTCTTTGGGGATAATTGGGATACACCTGATGGTACAGGAGTTAGAGACTATATACATGTTATGGATTTAGCAGAAGCGCATTTCTCCACACTTGAATTTTTGTTAGGTAATAAGGCTCAACTTTTAAATTTAAATATTGGAACAGGAATTGGAACAAGTGTTTTAGATTTGATTAATAAGTTTTCTTTAGTAAATGATTGTATTATTCCGTTTGAAATAGTTGATAGACGGCCAGGGGATGTTGCAAGCTTAATAGCTGATAATCAAGAGGCTTTATCAACTTTAAATTGGGTACCAAAGAGAGATTTAAATAGTATGTGTGCTGATGGATGGAATTGGCAAAAAAGGAACCCTAATGGATATTAATTAAATGTTATGAGATTTAATAATAATTTGTATTTTCAAATATTATTAGTTTTTTGATCCATCTCCAATTCTCCAGAAATTAAGGTTAGAGCCCTCTATATTTTCGTCTGAAATTATTGATCTACAATCAAAAAGCCATGCTGGTTTTCTCATTACTTTTGCAGCGTTTGACCAATTAATATGAGCATATTCTTCCCATTCAGTTAAAATTACAATTGCATCAGATTCCTTAAATGCTTCTTGTAGAGTATTGGTAAAACACCATTCTCCTTCACTTGAATTTAAACTATTTTTTTTATTTATTAGATCTTGGTTTTCTTTTGAATCTAAATCTTTTGCTATTTGATCTGGAGTTACTTTGGGATCATGAATAAAAAGGACAGCACCTTCATCTAATAAATCCCTACAAATATTTATTGATGATGATTCTCTAGTGTCGTTAGTGTTTGCTTTAAAAGCGAAACCTAAGATACAAATTTTTTTTTCTGTAACGGTACCGAAGAGTTTTTTAACAATTAATTTTGAAATCCTGTGTTGATGCCAATTATTTAGGCTTACTACACTTTCCCAAAAACTTGCAACTTCATCTAGACCAAAATAATTTGATAAATAGACTAGATTTAATATATCTTTTTTAAAGCAACTTCCCCCAAAACCTGGACCAGAATTTAGAAATTTTGATCCTATTCTATTATCAGTCCCTATTGCCCTAGACACTTCTCTCACATTTGCACCTGTAGCTTCGCATATTGCTGCAATTGAATTTATAGAACTAATACGCTGTGCCAAGAATGCATTTGCTGTTAATTTGGCAAGCTCACTACTCCAAATATTTGTATGAAGTATTTTATCCTCAGGAACCCAATTCAAATATATATTAGTTAAGGCCTGCATCGCTAACTCGTTGTCGCCACCAATTAAAACTCTATCAGGCTTTTCAAGATCATTTATTGCTGTTCCTTCTGCAAGAAATTCTGGATTTGATAAAACATCAAAGCTAATCCCGTTATGATTATCGGATTGTAATTCGGCAGATGTAAGGATATTTTTAATGACTTCTGCTGTTCTTACTGGTAATGTACTTTTTTCTACAACTATTGTATGTTTTGATGCATATTTTGCTACTTGTCTTGCAGATGCTTCAACCCATTTAAGATCACTGGCTTTTCCTGCACCTACCCCATTTGTTTTTGTCGGGGTATTAACAGAAATGAAGATCATATCGGCTGAAGTAATATTATTTTCCACATCAGTAGAAAAAAATAAGTTTTCCCCCCTACATCTTTTTATGATGTCTTTTAGACCTGGTTCATATATTGGCAAATCTTCTAAGTTCTCGCTATTCCAAGCTTTAATTCTTTCAGGGTTAATGTCGACAACATTAACTGAAATTTCAGGACAATTATCAGCTATAACAGACATGGTTGGTCCCCCAACATAACCTGCTCCAATACAACAAATTTTTTTTATTTTTAAAACCATTTAAGGCATCTATTTTATTTAAATCATATTACTTAATTAATACTCAAAATAAATAAATTTAGAAAAAAATTTATCAATAAAGTCAATCTATTTATTACATTTATCGCCCATATTTATCTTTAAATCTAATGATGTCATCTTCTCCTACGTAAGAACCACTTTGTACTTCTACAATAATAAGAGGATCCATTCCTGTATTTGTTAAGCGATGTTTCGAACCTAGAGGAATGTAAGCACTTTGATTCTCTTTTAAATTTTTTATATTATTATTCACTTGCACTTTTGCTGTCCCTTTTACCACTACCCAATGTTCTGATCTATGATTATGCATTTGCAAAGAAAGTTGTTCGCCAGGTTTCACACTTATTAATTTGACTTGCCATTTTGAATCTTCTGCAATTGAAAGATAATAGCCCCATGGTCTATAAACTTTTTTATGCATTTGTCCTTCACTTATATTTTCTTCTTTTAATTTCCTAACAATATTTTTTACTTTTTGAGTTTGTTTTTTGTTCGAGATTAATATTGCATCTCCAGTTTCAACAATAATTAGATCTTCTAGACCTAATGCTACTAAAAGTCTATTCTCACTTCTGATATAACAATTTTTTGTTTCCTCAACAATAGTTTTCCCTTTCCTGAAATTCCCATTTTTGTCTTTATTTGATGTTTCCCAGATTGCTTCCCAACTTCCAATATCATTCCATCCTGCATTCAAAGGTAAAACTGTACCCTTATCTGTCTTTTCCATAACTGCAATATCTATTGATAGATTAGGACATTTCTTAAATTCAACTTTATTGAGTCTTTGAAAATCTAGATCATATTTACTATTCAACAAAGCATGTTGGCATATATTTATAATTTCAGGTTGATATTTTGTTATTTCATCTATAATTGTTTTTGCTTTAAACATGAACATTCCACTATTCCATGTGTATCGTTTTGTTTGCAAAAATTTCTTTGCAGTTTCTAGATCAGGTTTTTCTGTAAATTCTTCAATATTGTATCCTTTTGTTTTCTCGAAATCTAAGGAGTTAGAAGCCTTAATGTACCCATAACCAATATGAGGGGAGGTTGGCATAATTCCAAAGGTTACTAAGCGCCCATTCTCTGCAAATTTGAAGCCTTCTTTTATCGTATTGATAAACATTTTGTTATTTTTTATTTCGTGGTCAGATGAGAGTATTAGTAATATTGGATTAGATTGATTTTCCAAAGCTTTCATTGCAGCTAAGGCTATCGCAGGGGCTGTATTTCTTCCGAAAGGCTCAAGAAGTATAGAGTAAGGCTTTATATTTATTTCACGCATTTGCTCTGCAACAATAAATCTATGATCTTCATTACAAATTAAGATTGGCTCTAGAAGGTTCTTTATACTTGAAATTCTCTCTTGAGTGTTTTGGAGTAATGATTTTTTATTATCTGATATTAATGGTAAAAATTGTTTAGGGTAGCTTCCTCTTGATAGTGGCCAAAGCCTAGTACCTGAACCTCCACACAATATTACTGGAATAATGGAATTTTGAGTCATACTTTATCTTATCCATAACTTAAGATCCCTTTAAATATATTAACTTATGAATATTTTTTAAAATGTATATCGTTAAATATTTCTCTAATTTTTTAAAATAAAATTTAAATTTGACCTTTCTATTTTTGTTGTAATTACATCTGAAAATGCTCTTATGAGTGGTTTATTTTTAGTGAAAATATAACACCATAATCTTTCCATATAATGTCCCTCTATAGGATTTTTATGAATGCTTAATTTTGATAATAGGTTTGAATAAAAACTTATATCATATTTTCTAATTAATTCTTTTTTTATTGCGAAACATCCTCCATAAGAAGTCGCCACGATTCTAGGAATATCGGGGAAAAGATTTTTAGAAAATTTTCTGAAACCAATTGATGACCTTGAGATTTCAAAATTATCCCAACTTTTCTTATATTTTATATTATTTTCAATTCCCACATTATGTTTCCAATGAAATGGGCCAAGTAAGCCGTATCTACTAGCTGCGAATCCATATCTATTTATAACTTTAAGATACTGATTTGGATCTTTGTAAGCCATACAGTTTAAATCATCTATTCTGCCTTGAAGAAATATAGAGATATCATCTAAATGATGATAGTTATTAACTATGTGATAAAGCCATGTATGAGATTCTCTCCCAACGTTTTTTAAGTTTATTATATTATTAAGTTTATTATCTAATATCTTTTCGCCCTTATTGTAGATGTAGATCTTGAATTCTTTATGCTTTTTTAGCCAAGAAATGTCCTCATTAAATCTTGATATTATCAAGCCTTTTGACATTTGATAAAATAAACTATATTTTATTATACTAATTGAAAAAAAAATATAAAAAAGAAATTTTGGTTGTTGGCGCGGGCTTGGCTGGTGCAACAATTGCTAGGATTCTTGCAGAAAATTCACTTAATGTTCAAATAATTGATAAAAGGAATCATCTTGCAGGTAATGCTTTTGATTATGTAAATAGTAATAATGAAAGGATTCACAAATATGGACCTCATTTATTGCATTGCAATAAAAATGATAAAGCTTTATCCTTTCTTAGTAAATTTACAAGTTGGATTCCTTACGAACACAAAGTAAGAGCTCTTCTTGATGATGGGAGAACTACGCCCTTACCTGTAAACAAAAATACGTTGGAGGATGTTTATAAAAAAAAATTTAGAAGTGAAGAGGAAGTAAAGAAATTTTTGGATTCAATAAGAAATACAAATATTATCCCTAAAAATACTGATGAGTTTTTCGAAGCCAATGTTGGGAATAAATTAGCCGATTTGTTTTTTAGGCCATATACAAAAAAAATGTGGGGTCTAGACCCTAAAGAATTATCTGTAAGTATTGGTGCAAGGTTACCAATAAGAACTAATGAAGATGATAGATATTTTAATGATAGTTTTCAAGCATTACCTAAAGAAGGTTATACAAAAATGGTCGCAAAAATGGTTGAACATGAGAATATAAAAATTAAATTGGAAACTCATTTTAAAAAAGGGATGGAGCTTAATTTTGACCATTCATTTCTGTGCATACCTATTGATGAGTTTTATGATTTCAAGTTTGGCGTATTACCTTATAGATCTATAAAATTCGAAAATAGAGAAGAGGAATCTCTTAACCTTAAAACAGCTGTAATAAATTTCACTGATAAATCTCCTTATACGAGGAAAACACAATGGAACTTATTGCCTAATTCTGATAAATCTAATCAAAGTAAAAGTACTATTACTTATGAGATTCCTTGTTCAATGGAAGAAAATCCAAACGAATACTATTATCCTGTTCAAACACAGAAAGCAAAAAAAATATATGAAAAATATAAAAAACTCTCAAAGAAGCAAAAAAATATTACATTTTGCGGGAGAACGGGACTTTTTAAATATATTGATATGATTCCAGCAGTCACTATTCACCAAAAAATTGCTTATGAATTTCTTAGTCATTTATAGAAGATTGCTTTGAATAATAAATTAAAAATACTTATGATTTCCTCAAGTTCTAGTTTGGGCGGAGGAACAAAACATATGTTTACTTTGGGTGAAAATATTAATAATAATTTTGAAATATTTTATGCAATGCCTCAAAATAAAAATTTCTTAAATTATTTAAATAGTGAAAATTTTATTGAAATTTCAGAGAGAAAGATAAACTTGAAAGATATTTTTAATTTAATAGACTTTATAAAGTTAAATTCAATCGATATTATTCACGCGCATGGGAAAGGAGCGAGTGTTTTATCTAGAATTATAAAACTTTTCATAAATAAAAAATTAATCTACACTTTTCATGGAATTCATTTGCAATGCCATTCTTGGCCTAAAAGATTAATATACATAACTTATGAGTACTTAACTGGATGGCTAGATTCATATAAAATTCTTGTTTCTAAAAGTGAAAAAATTTATGCTATGAAATCTAAAATAAAATTAGGAAAGAAGTTTATGATAATAAATAATGGAGTAGAGGATAAGCCTATTAAAAATTTAAAAAAAATTAGTTTAGAAACTATATTTGTAATCTCAATATGCAGATTTGTTGAACAGAAAAATATTAAAGAAATTTTAAATATAGCTTCAAAATTACCTAATCTTAATTTTACTATTATTGGTAATGGACCATTATGGGATCAAATGAATTATTGGATTAAAAAGAATAATTTAGATAATGTTAGACTAATTGGGGAACAAAAAGATATATTTAAATATCTTTATCAATCAGATATTTATCTATCAACATCTTTATATGAAGGACTGCCAATAAGTATTCTAGAAGCGATGTCAATAGGACTACCCATTGTAGCGAGTAATGTTATTGGGAACTGCGATACAATTCAACAAGGAGTGTCTGGATTCCTATATCAATTAAATGATTCAAATACTGCAGTAAGTTATTTGGTAAAATTAGCAGAAAATGTTGATCTAAGAAGAAAAATTGGTAGTGCAGCTTTTAAAAGACAAAGAAAAATTTTTTCAAAGAATTCAATGATTCTCAATTATATCAATTTATATAAAAATCAAGTTTAAGAAAAAATATTGAAAAATATTTTTAGTTTTTTTGAG
>MDTE01157761.1_pt1 | contig 10800 bp, 13 predicted proteins | sample 811231 | NCBI WGS metagenome assembly MDTE01 (sample SAMN05326651, study PRJNA326480) | marine metagenome | isolation source: seawater | place: Indian Ocean: Red Sea | collected 2010 | reverse complement strand
GACTGAGTGCGCCGGATTCGTCCTCCACCAGCACCGAAAGGGTGTGTTTCATCGCTGCTGGTCGTTCCCGGCCGATCTCACCCACCCAAGTTACGGTCCAGCCACGGCAGCATCACCGCAACGATCTGATCCGGCCGTTCGTCATGGGGACAGTGGCCGCACGCATCGATCACCACCAGGTCGGTGTTAGGTCGGTAGGCATGGATCTTTCGGGTCACGCTCAGGGGCACAAACCGATCCTGCTGTCCCCAGATCAACAGCAGCGGACGTTTCAGTTGCTGCAGTAGGGCCGGGGCCGTTGCCCCCCGCGGTCGCAGGGCCATGCCCAGGCTCATCGCCCGCAGGGCTGGGGCCGCGGTAGGACGGCGCGCCGGTCGAGCAATCAGCTGCAGCAGCTCCTGGTCTGAAGCGATCGATTGGTGGTAAGCGCCCTGGAGGCCAGATCTGAGCAGACCTGTGCGGGCGATCAGAGGCACCAACAGCTCCAGGGGAAGCAGCCGCAACACCAATCCCAGTAGACGCCGTTGCCAACGGCGTCGCCAAGGAGGTCGCCGTGGCGGGATCGGTTGGATCAGAGCTGGGTCTGGCAGGGGTGCGGCCACCACAGCGCGGATCAGTTCCGGTTCGAGCACGGCGGCGGTCAGGGCCGTCAGGGCCCCCAGGGAATTGCCCAGCAGGACGGCAGGCCGCTGAACCACCTGTTCCACAAAGGCGTTCACCTGCCGTCCCCAGACGCGGTTGTCCAGAGGAATCGTTGGCTGGTCGGAGGCTCCGAAGCCCAACAGGTCGAGGCTGAACACCCGCCAGCCCGCCTTTGCCAAGCGTGGTGCCGTTCGGCGCCAGTGGGCGCTGGCCGCTCCGAAACCATGCAGCAACAGGATGGCCGGACCCTGTTCCGGACCCAGGACGCGCCAGTGGCAGGACCAACCCTTCCAACGCCAGAGGGCCTGGTCACCCCAGTCGGCAGTCTGGTGAGCAGTGGCGGTCAAAGCACTGGTCGATCCGGAACCTCACTATCGCGAGGGGGCGGCTGAGCTGCTGCTCGGCGACGGCTTCTTCCGTCGCGATTCCCGGCCGGCAAGGGATTGTTCGGTGCTGCTGGCCTGGTATCAAGCCCGATCAACAACCCGCGAACAACCCCTCCAGTGGCTTGATTTGATGGCCGGATGCGGTATCCGGGGGCTGCGCTGGGGGCTGGAGGCTGCGTCAGCCAGTCCGCTGCCAGCGCAGATCCTGGTGAATGATGCCGATGGCGATCGACGGCCTCTGCTGGAGCACAACCTCAGGCCTGTGGCGGCGGCAACCTGCAGCAGCGTTTCTGCAGAACGGTTGTTGTGTGAGGCCCAGCTCGAGGGGCGGCGCTTCGATCTGATCGACCTGGATGCTTTCGGCCATCCCGGTGCCCTGATCCAGCCCGCTTTGCAGGCCCTCGATACCGATGGAATTCTTGTGCTGGCCAGTACCGATGGTCGTTCTCCCACCGGCCATGACCGCCCCGGTGCGATCCGCAGCTTCGGAGCAGCGGCGCGGGTCCATCCCGCCAGCTGGGAGCTGGCCCTGCGGCAACAGCTGGGGTTGCTGGCCCGACAGGCCTGGTTGCTGGGCCGTGGAATTCAGCCGCTGCTGAGCTTCAGCGATGGCCGCACCTTTCGTCTGGCGATTCGTCTGACCCGTCAGCTCCAGTTTGGTGAGGAATCGCAACTGGGATTGCTCGCCCGTTGCGGGACCTGTGGGGCGCAACAACGCCAGCCGCTGTTGCAACTGCGCAACTGGTCCGCTTGTCACTGTCCTTCGGAACAGGGGCGCTGGGCCATCAGTGGACCGCTCTGGCTGGGTCCGTTGCAGCAGGTTGACCTGCTTGAGGCGCTGATGGCCAGTCCTCTGCCGGTGGCCCCAGCCACGCGGCGGCTGTTGCAGCGGCTCCAGGCCGACCCCGGAGGGTTGGGCTGCGTCTGGTCGACGGCTGAGCTGGCCCGTCGTTGCGGATCCGGTCCACCACCGCTGCGACGCCTTGTTGCAGCCCTTCGCGCCGAGGGATACCAGGCCTGGCCCAGTGGCGTGATGGCGGGTCAGGTGCGCACCGATGCCGATCTTCCCGAGCTGTTACAGGTCTGCTCCACCCTGCGCCTTGAAGGGCCTTTAATGGACCCCTCAACGACCTGACGACAGCATGGCTTCCGAAATTTTTGGTACGGCCGCCATTTTCTGGGTGTTGATTCCTGTGGGACTGGCCGGTGGTGCCCTTTTGCTTAAGCTTCAGGGGGACTGATCCCCCTCTTGTGACGCGAGCCACCTAGGCTCCACGACTTCTTGGCAAGAGCCCCATGCTGGTTCTGGTGTTGGGTGGCACGGGCACCCTTGGTCGACAGATTGCTCGCCGTGCCCTTGACGCTGGACACGATGTTCGCTGCATGGTTCGAACACCAAGGAAGGCATCATTTCTTCAGGAGTGGGGTTGTGAGCTGACCCGCGGCGATCTTCTACAGCCAGACAGTCTCGATTACGCCCTGGATGGTGTGGATGCCGTGATCGATGCGTCCACCAGCAGGCCAACAGATCCGATCAGTGTTTACGACACCGATTGGGATGGAAAGCTCAATCTGTTGCGGGCCTGCGAGCGGGCCGACGTCAAACGCTTTGTCTTTCTTTCTCTTCTGGGAGCCCATCGCTACCGCTCGGTGCCGTTGATGGACATCAAGGCCTGCACCGAGAACCTGCTGGAGTCGTCGGATTTCGACTACACGATCCTCCAGGGTGCAGCGTTTATGCAGGGGGTGATCAGTCAGTTCGCGATCCCAGTTCTGGAAAGTCAGACGGTGTGGGTCAGCGGCAGTCCCACAGCCATCGCCTACATGAATACCCAGGACATGGCGAGATTCGCTGTTGCCGCATTGGAGCGACAGGAGACCATTCGCGGGACCTATCCGGTGGTGGGTCCGAAGGCATGGAACACCGGTGAATTGGTACAGCTGTGTGAGCGCTGCAGCGGCAAGACGGCCCGGGTGTTCCGGGTGCAGCCGTTCCTGATCAAGTTGATGCAGGGACTGGCATCCTTCTTTGAGCCGGCCGTGAACGTGGCCGAGCGTCTCGCCTTCGCAGAGGTGACAGGCGGAGGCCAGACGTTGGACGCTTCGATGGATAACAGCTACGCCGCTTTTGGCCTGGACGCTTCGACGACCACTGATATGGAGAGTTACATCAGCGAGTACTACGACACGATCCTCAAGCGGCTGCGGGAGATGGAGGCCGATCTCGACAAGGACGCCAAGAAGAAGCTGCCGTTCTGAACATCCTTGCGGGCATTTAGTTCTTTTGTACTATTAAGGGGTCAGGGTTGGTTCGATGGCAGTCGCACAGTTGAAGAACCTGCAGCGCCGGCTGCAGTTGCTTTCCGATGAAGCGGAGCAGGGTTTGACCCGTTCCTGCGGCCATGAGTTATGGAAGAGCGTTGGCCCGGATGCGATCGATGGGCTGGAAGACCCCGCCCGACGTGCTGAAGCCAATTACTGGTATGGCCAGTGGAATGTGGTGCGTGAGCTTCAGGAGGCGTTCGGCTGATGGCGGAATCCTGCTGCGCTTCTCCAGAACCACTGGATCAGTCCGACGCCGTGGATGCCCGTTACGGTGCCGCCGCCCATGAGCGCGAGGCCTGTTTATGCACGCCGGTGGGCTTTGACCCCGCCCTGCTCCAGGTGATTCCGGATGCGGTGGTGGAACGCGACTACGGCTGCGGCGATCCGACCCGCTGGGTCCGCCCGGGTGACCGGGTGCTGGATCTGGGGAGTGGCAGTGGCAAGAATGCGTTCATCTGCTCCCAGGTGGTCGGAGTTGACGGAGCCGTGCTGGGGGTTGATCGCAATCCCGACATGCTGAGCCTCTCGCGTCAGGCCGCTCCGGTGGTGGCCGAGGCGATTGGCTATGGCAATGTCCGTTTCGTCGAAGGCGCGATTGAAGCGCTGGATGAGCCCGGCGACGGTGCTGGTCCGCTGGTGTCGGACGCCAGCATCGACGTGGTGCTGAGCAACTGCGTCCTCAACCTGGTGAATCCTTCGGCCCGCCAGCGGCTCCTGGCCAACATCCGCCGTGTTCTGGCCCCAGGTGGCCGTGTGGCCATCAGCGACATCGTTTCTGACAAAACGGTGCCGATCCATCTCCAGCAGGACCCTGACCTCTGGAGCGGCTGTATCAGCGGAGCCTGGCAGGAAGACGACTTTCTCGAGGATTTCCGTCAGCTCGGTCTGGAGCAGGTTTGCTTAGTGGATCGCAGCGAGCAGCCTTGGAAAACGCTTGAAGGGATTGAATTTCGTGCGGTCACGCTCGTCGGTCAGCTCCCCGACCAGCCTTCCGAGGTCGGTGCACCCTGCTGCTGAGCAGACGGTTCAGGCGGTGCTGTTCAGCGCTGGTCACTGACCGCCAACGCCCCACCGGTAGATCGCCCAGATCAAGCGCATCCCCACCGTCCATCAGGTCGATCCGACACCTCACCAGCCTGAGGGTTGGTAGACCAACGGCAGCAGTCATGCGGCGCACCTGGCGATTGCGGCCTTCCCTGAGGCTCAGCTCCAGCCAGCTGGTGGGAATAGTGGCGCGAACCCGAATCGGAGGATTCCGTTCTGGGAGGTCCGGCATCTCCTCTCCCTGCAGCCAGCGCACTTGGGCCGGCTTGGTCTGACGGCCTTGAATCTCGATCCCCTGCTGCAGCTGTTGCAACTGAGCGTCCTCCGGCTGTCCTTCCACCTGGACCCAGTAGCTGCGCCAGTGTCCGAAGCGTGGATCCGTCAGCCGTTGCTGCAGGCGACCCTGATCGGTGAGCAGTAACAGGCCCTCGCTGTCTGCATCCAGACGTCCTGCGGCGTAGACGCCAGGAACATCGATGTACTCAGCAAGACATCCCCAGCGGCTTGCTGCCTCCGGGGTGAACTGACTGAGCACGCCGTAGGGCTTGTTGAACAGCAGGGTGGTCAACCGGCGTTTTCGCGAGCCCTCCATAGGTTGACAACGCCGATGGAGATCAGCAGCAGGCCCAGGTCCATGGTGATCGGAGGCAGCAACACGGCAGGACGAGCAGAAGCCGCGGAGCCTAGAAGGATCAGCGGCCCAAGCGAGCCAGAAGGTGCCCTTTTAAAGTGTCGGTACTTCGGGTAAGCCACAGGCGCATGATCGAAACCTCGGGCGTGATCGAGAAGGAACAGGGAAATGGGTTCTATCTGGTCACCCTTGAGCAGCCTGCCGGTCATCAATGCCTGTGTCGGGCCGCAGGCAAACTCACCAAATTCCGCATCAAGCTGCTCGCTGGCGACAAGGTTCTGGTCGAGATCAGCCCCTATGACCTAACCCGTGGTCGGATCACCTATCGGGAACGCAATGCCGGCGCCCCCGGTGGACGGCCGGGTGGCAACCGTCCCGGGGGTCCGCGTCGTCGTTAAGCCACCAGGGTCTCAATCGCAGTCTTGAACTCACTGCGGGGCTTCACGCCTCGCCACTGCTGCACCATCGCCTTGTTGTGGAACAGCTGCACGGTCGGTGTTCCACTGACGCCGGCCTGCTCGGCGATCGCCTGATCCGCTTCGATGTCGATCACGACGGCCTGGGCTTGACCATCGAGCTCGTTGATCACGCGCTGAAGCTGTGGCTTGAGCACATGGCACGGTCCGCAGGTCGGTGAGGTGTAAACGACGAGCAGGGGCTTGTCGCTGTCGTGATAGAGCTTGCGGAGGGCGAAGCTGCCCTTCTGCCACAGGCCCTTGGGGTCGTAAGTCTCTTCAGTGGTCACGGCCACATTCACCGCTTTCTCTGCCTGGGCCGGCTCCACCGATGCCCTGGCGACGCGGCTGGCCAGGTTGTGGTGGGTCAGCCAGCGCTCTGCAGCCAGGGCCGCCTTGCAGCCACTGCCGGCGGCGGTGATGCCCTGCCGCCATTCAGCGTCGGCGACGTCTCCTGCTGAAAAGACACCGTCAACGGAGGTTTCCGGGCGGCCCGAGGCAGTGATCAGGTACCCCTTTTCATCCAACTCGATCTGATCTTTGAGCAGATCGGTGTTGGGGGTGTGTCCAATCGCATAAAACAGTCCTCGCACCGCAAGGGTTCTGGTCTCGCTGGTCACCCGGTTGCGGAGGGTGAGCGACTCCATCCACTCACCCCCTGCCACGTCCTCGATCTCACTGTTCCAGTGCACGGTGATCGCTGGATTGGCCATCACGCGATCGGCCATGGCGGCGCTGGCCCGGAATTGGTCCGAGCGCACGATCAGATGAACATGGCTGCCGTACTTGGTGAGATACACCGCCTCCTCGCAAGCGGAATCACCACCACCCACCACGGCAAGTTGTTCATCGCGGAACTGCGGGGTGGCCCCATCACAGATCGCACAGGCGCTGATGCCACTGCTCCAGTAGCGCTCCTCTGTGGGCAAGCCAAGCCGGTTGGCACTGGCACCGGTGGCGATGACCAGGGCATGGGCTTGAATCGTCTGTCCGTCCGCTTCGATGCGGAAGGGACGTTGACTGAGATCAATCCGGTCAGCGTCGGCTTCGATTAGATGGGTACCCCAGCGCACGGCCTGGGCCTTCATCAGATCCATGAGGTCAGGACCCAGAATTCCATCGGGGAACCCCGGAAAGTTCTCCACGTGGGTGGTTGTCATCAATTGGCCGCCGGGGATGCCTCCCCGCTGAAATCCTGTGACCAGAAGCGGTTGGAGGTTCGCCCGTGCGGCGTAAATGGCTGCGGTGTAGCCGGCAGGTCCTGATCCAACGATGACGAGATTCTCAATGTGCCCGGATGCGTCGGACATTCTCTAAAGCGGAGTGACTATGAGTTAAGTCTACGGCTGGTGCATCGATCGCCGAGGGCGGCAAGCCGATTAACGGCGATCCGTCGCAATCACCACGAAGAAAAGCTGTTATTTAATGAATTCTTCAGGTTTCCAGCTGAAAGTCGCTTGACAAGCTGTCGCGCATGCTTCCTCGCTTGCTTGGATTGCGCGGAACGGTCAGAACATTGTCTTCAAGCATGGCGTCGTTCTCGCCCATGCAAGTGATCCACTCGCGGAATTCCTCCGTCACCGCATAACTATCTTCATAACGCTCTTCCTTGTCCAGGACAGCGATTCGGGTGGAGGCCCAGCCGGTGGCAACGCTGACTCGACGTTCCATTGCAGCGTCCATGGTTGCCTCCCAATGAAAAACAGAATGAAGGGTCAAGGGCCCGGTGTAGGGCTTGATTTCGCAGAAATTCGCATTTTTCTCCGCAGAAAGATGTCGTCAACGCTGCAGAAAAGAAGGCAGTTGCGGCGTTTTCAGGCGAATCATGGCTCCTGCTCCGTCATTGACCGCCTCCAGCGGCAGGCTGGGACCTCGTCCACGACCTGGGGGATCGCTGAGGGGCATGGCGTCGCTGTCGACCGGAGAGAGCACGTAGGGCTCGGCCATAGACCAGGTGCGGGCGTAGCTCATCAGCAATGGGTCGGCAGGGGCGACCACGTAGGACGGGTTGCGGGGAACTGGCTCCTGTTCAGCCAGCTCCGGAGTCATGCGGACGGCTCGTGTGATGCCCTGCAGAAAGCGGCTGCGGGTGACCACCGTGGTCAGATAGGCCACCACCCGGAGGCGGGGTGCATCAAATCCTTCGGCGCACATGTCGATGCTCACCAGCCAGTCCGCTCCACCGGCCTGGAAACCATCGAGTCGAGCCGAGGCTTCCGGGTCCTGAGAATGGACCAGATCCACCTTGTCGCCATCGTCCTCCAACAAGCAGGCGATGGCTGAGGCATGGTCAATGTCGCGGGCGATCACCAGTCCTGCGGCATTGGGCTGCTGCTGTCGAACCCTGGAGAGTCGTCTCTGGGCCTGAAGAATCACCTGTTGACCGATGCAGCTGCTATCCGCCAGTCGGATGGCACGGCGAAGATTGCGGGCACGCCAGCTCTCGCGCTGCTCCTGGGAGAGGGGGGAGACATCACGATCGGGACGACCCACCTGGCTGTGCTCCACCCAGCCGTCCTGAAAGTGAAATTCCAGAGGCCGCACGTCTCCTGCGGCGATCAGTTCCCGCGGTTCCACGCAGAGATCGGGTTGGATCTGCTCCACCAGCTCGCCGTTCTGGACGGTTCGGATCCGGCGCGCCGCACAGAAGCCCAGGTTGTCAGCGCGGAACGGTGTTCCTGTCAATCCAAGGCGCAGTCGACAGTGTGAGGTCTGCTCCTCAAAGGCCTGGCTCCAGGCGGCTGCTCCGGGATCGTCGGGATCCACTCCGAGGTGGTGGGCTTCGTCCGCGATGGCGAGGAGGGACGTGGCGGGCCAGGGGGTGAGTGCGGTCGCCAGCTGCTGCGGCTGGCGTGCAGCACATTGGTATGTCAACAACAGGCCATCCGCACGGCTCAGCGCCTCCGGTTCACAGGGCCAGTTGACCAGCTCGAGACCCAACCGTGCAGCGGCCCGTTGCCATTGCTCCAGGATCGAGGTGCGGTGACAGAACACCAGGAAGCGCTGCAGACGTTGTTCCTGACGCATGCTGCGAAAGGCCAGCAGAGCGCCGAGGGTCTTTCCTGCCCCGGGCCCAGCAAAAACGAGCACGTCCTGTTCACTGATCGCTCCACCATCCAGTCGACGACGCAGCAGCTGGATGAGGTGGGTTTGCCACTGCCTGGGCTGGATCGTGGGTCTGGATCCAGAAGGGTCAACGTCGAAGCTGAAAGGAGAGATAGTGAACAGGGGAAAGATGAGTCTTTTTAACCATTTCGAACCTCTTCGGCATCTCTAGGTTCCGGCCATCAGCGTCTGTTCCGGATCACCAGCCGACTCCTGCCATGGCCAAGGGCCGCCCATCACCTGAGTTTCTCGATCAGCTGAGACGTCAGCTTGATCGGTGTTGGCAGAGTGACTGCGATATCGACCATCTGATCCTGCGGGCCCGGCAGCTGCGTCGCTGGGGACGCTGGCGGCAGGCCCGTTCCCTGGATCAGGAAGTGTTGCCGATCGTCTGACGTCAGAGCGCTTCAGCGTGGTTGATCACCAGACGCTCCACTTCGATCAGGGCGTCCTCCGCTGCAGTTCGTGCGGTTTCGAAGTCTCCTTTGGCTGCCTCCAGCAATTGATGGGCCAGTCGATCCAGCAGCTCCTGTCGCTTTTCAGCAAGCATCGCCACGATCTCCGTCTCCACCAGGGTGCGGACCGCCTTGATACGTAGATCGTCTTCGCTGGCTTCAGCGAAGGTGCCCTGTACCAGTTCCTGGATGAACAGACGGTGCACTTCACTGCTGCGCAGGAAGCTTTCGGTCGCGTTGATGATGCCGTCCACCAGGGTGCGATCCGGTTCCGACTGGCGCTCGTTGAGTTTGAACTCCCAGTCGAGGTGGCGACGCTGCCATCCCGCCGCATGCAGGCTCGGCATCACGCTCTGGGAGAAGCTGTCCACGGAGATCTCGTAGATCCGCTCCGCCAGTCGCTCGCACCAGTCGCGCCCGTGCTCCTCAAGGGTGGATTGCATGGTCCGACGTTCCACGGCATGACCGCCGTGGTGGCTGTGGCAGACGCCGTCGGGACACTCGATTGCGCTGAGACCCATGGGGAACACATGATTCAACTGTCCGATAGCCAGGGTTGTTCAACGACCTCAGCATTCTTCAGAAAAGTTCCGGGTGAGCAGAAGGCGACCTTCTAATCTCAGGCCGGTCGGTGGTTGTCTTCGTCTTGCCCAGACTTCTAATACCGGTGGAGTCGACACCGGGGGAAACCCGGGTCGCGGCGACGCCCGACACGGTGAAGAAATTCCTGTCCTTCGGCTGTGATGTGTTCGTCGAGCGCGGAGCCGGAACGTCGTCGGGATACCTCGATCAGGCCTATGCCGATCAAGGTGCGCAGTTGATCGAACCCGGTGATGCGGCGGGATGGTCCCAGGCCGACATTGTTCTCTGTGTGCAGACGCCCTCTGGGACCAGCCTCTCGCGCCTTCGTCAGGGTGCCCTGGTGGTTGGCCTGCTCTCTCCCTACGCCAATGGGGAGTTGACCGCCAGCCTCAAGGGAGGAGCTCTTTCGGCCATGGCTCTTGAGCTGTTGCCTCGCATCAGCCGGGCCCAGTCTGCAGATGCCCTGTCGTCTCAGGCCAACATCGCCGGCTACAAGTCGGTGCTGCTGGCCTCGGCCGCCCTCGACCGCTACTTCCCAATGCTGATGACGGCCGCCGGGACGGTTCAGCCCGCCAAGGTGGTGATTCTGGGAGCTGGGGTCGCAGGCCTGCAGGCCGTGGCGACAGCACGCCGCCTTGGAGCGGTTGTCTATGTCAGTGATATCCGCCCAGCTGTGAAGGAGCAGGTGGAATCCCTTGGTGCACGGTTTATCGAGCCACCCGAGATGGACGACAAGCCCTCGGAGTCCGGTGGTTATGCCAAGCAGGCCTCCGATGCCTTCCTGGCAGCTCAGCGTCAGCAACTGTCTGATCAACTCGCTGAAGCCGATGTGGCCATCTGCACAGCTCAGGTGCCTGGTCGCCGTGCCCCTCGTCTGATCAGTGAGGACATGCTCGATCGCATGCGTCCTGGAGCCGTGGTGGTGGACCTGGCGGTGGCCCAGGGCGGTAACTGTGCCAACACAGTTCCAGGCGAAACCGTGGATCGCAAGGGTGTGAAGCTGATCGGAGGCAACGATCTTCCCTGCAGCGTGCCCAATCACGCCAGTGCTCTTTACGCACGCAATCTCGTGGCACTGCTGGAGCCCACCCTCAAGGATGGTGATCTCAAGCTCGATCTCGAGGATGAGTTGATCGCCGGTTGTCTGATCGCCCAGGACGGCAGCATCCGTCGCG
>MDTE01117880.1_pt1 | contig 10800 bp, 7 predicted proteins | sample 811231 | NCBI WGS metagenome assembly MDTE01 (sample SAMN05326651, study PRJNA326480) | marine metagenome | isolation source: seawater | place: Indian Ocean: Red Sea | collected 2010 | reverse complement strand
GGTCTGCCCCATGGACCATAAACAGTAAAGAATCTTAATCCAATGCATTCTGTTCCATAAAGATTTGAATAAGCATGCGCCATTAATTCATTTGTTCTTTTAGATACGGCATAAAATTGAAGAGGGTGATCAACTCCATGTGATTCTTGAAAAGGTTGTCTAATATTTCCACCATAAACAGAGCTTGTAGATGCATATAACGTTCGAACCAAGTTTTTGTTATCTTTTGCAAATTCCATAATGTGCAAGAAAGAGTCGATATTAGCTTTTATATAATCCTCTGGACTTGTAATTGAATGTCGGACTCCTGCTTGTGCAGCAAGGTTTATAAATAATTCTGGACTTATCTCATGATATTTATTTTTAATTTCAACTTTTGATATATCTGCTTTAATGAAGTTAAAATTTTTATCTTGTTCTAATATTTTATTTCTATCTTCTTTTAGTTTTGGATCATAATAATGGTTAAGATTATCAATTCCATATACCTCAAACCCCTCCTTAAGGAATCTAAGTGCAGCATGAAAACCGATAAAACCTGCAGAACCTGTAATAATAACTTTTTTCATTAACTCTTTTTTTATGAAAGGGAATTATCACATGATAATCACTAAAAATGCAGAAAATTGAGTTAAATATGCTAATTTCTCTTACATAAACCCGTTTTAGAGGCTCATTTCATTGAGACTTTAAGGTTTAAGGTATAAAATCCACATACTATGCGACTTATACTTATTTTACTAACTTACTTTTTATCTCTTTCAGTTGTTGCACAAAATCTTTCACAGCAAAATTTAAATTATCTTAACATGTTGCCACCTGAAGCTAGAGCACAAGTTATTGGACAACTTACTGCTGGTGATGTTGCAGGCGCAGGGATGTTTGGAATGGGAATGGGAATAGGAGCTACAATGCCACCAGTGGCAAGCTCTCTTTTTGATAAAAGTGATAATGCCTATGCATCAACCTTGCTTGGCTCTAAAAGGAAGTTTGGTTATGACTTTTTCACAAAAACACCGAGCTCGTACGCTCCACTTATTGACTTACCAATCCCAAATACTTATCAAATTAATCCAGGTGACATTTTGGAAATAATGACTGTTGGAGCAGACCAGTTAAAAAGACAGCTTCGAGTTAGTTTAAATGGTGTCCTTCAGATGCCTGTAATAGGTGATGTACAGATAGCTGGATTAACTCTAGAGCAGGTAAACAAAAAAGTGAATGAAATCTATTCAAAAACTTCTCTAGGTACAGAAGTTATTATTTCGATGAGAGACTTGCAGCCATTTCAAGTCTATGTTTTAGGAGCTGCAAAGAACCCTGGAGCCTATACTGTTAATCCACTTACAACTGCATCAAATTTATTGATTCTTTCCGGTGGTGTTGAGGATTACGGATCATTACGAAATATGCAAATTAAACGTGGTGATGAAACCTATCCATACGACTTCTATGAGCAGCTGATTTTTGGTGATAGGTCTGGAGATAGAATGCTCAGACCTGGTGATACAGTTTTTATTCCTCCAGCCATTAATTTTGTAGAAGTCAAAGGTAAAGTTAATAGACCACTCACTTACGAAATAAAGAAATCAGATACAGTCAGAGATATTCTCATGTTTGCACAAGAGGCACTATTTGATGCAGATATGGATAGGTTAGTCATAAATTATATTGATGAGAACCAAATTACTAATAAACAAATAACTGTCACGGACGAATTTGAAGACGTCACTAAGATCTTGTCAATGGACATTAGGGGTAAGGGATTAGAGACAAATTTAAATCCAGTTGTAGTTGGTCCAGTTAAACAAAATGATTTTATTTATTCTGAAAATATTAAACTTAATGATCTTATCAAAAAACTTGAGTTTGCAGATAATGTTTATCCTTTTTTTGGCGTAGTTATGAATGATGTTGGAAATTTTAGCTTATCTCCATTTAGTTTAACTGATCCAGCAACTTACAAAAATATTGAGGTGAAGCCAAATTCGGTAATAAGATTTTTTGCTAATGAGGATATTAAAATTTTTAATGAGTTGTTAGAGGAATCTGTAGATGAACTGGACAATATAGAAAATAGACTTTTAAAAAGTTTTTTTGATGTAGTTTCAGTTGAATCCTCCTTAGAAACAGATTCGCTTGTACCTACAAAACCACAAACTTCAAATGCACTTAAGAGAGAAATTGAAAAGAGGTTTAATGAGAGCTTTATTGAGGATTCAGTTCAATCAAGACTTAAATCCCAAATTGTTGGTGAAGATGCTTTAGAGGATTATAAAAATCAAAGAGAACTTGAACAAAGAAAAATGGCTGATGCCAGCACAAAGCTTCTCAAATATGAATTTTTTCTTACAAATCCAGAAATTTTTAAGTTAGTAAAATCACATGCAGTAAAAGTTGAAGGAGAATTTACAAGAAACGGGTTATTTCCAGTATTTGGAGAGGTGGCAATAGGTAAAATCATAGAGTTCATTGGAGGATATACTCCAATGGCCGAGAAGGACATGGTTGAGTATATTGACTTATCAAATGATATTTCAGTTCTTTCACCAGAAAATAACTATATATTGAAGAACCCAATAAATGCATCTCTTACTGTCCCATCTATTAGTTCCAAATACGTTAAAGTTAAAGTAATAGGAGAAGTCAATAATCCTGGAGAATATACCTTACTTCCAGGAACTACTCTTGATGAGCTTTATAGAAGATCAGGAGGTTTGAAATCTACAGCATCGGAAAAATCAATTTTTCTTTCGAGAGCTTCTGTAAAAAGAGCTGAGAAAGAAGCTTTAGAAAATTCTAAGAAAAAGTTACTAGATGGAATCTTTTTTAGTTTAACAAATGCTAATTCAGCTCAAAGCAGTGGTTCTGTTGGTGAGCTTGTATCAATTTTTAACTTAGCTGATCAAACAGAGCCAATTGGACGAATAGTTGGCGACCTTTCCCCAGATAGCAAAACCTCAAGGGAATTAATTCTTGAACAGGATGACGAAATTTACGTTTTCAATAAACCACAAGTAATAAGCGTTATTGGCGAAGTGAATTCAAGTTCAACAATGATTTTTCAGGACAAGAAAAATTTGAAATATTATATTGATTCAACTGGTGGTTATACCAAGTATGCAAATAAAGGCGAAGTATATGTCATTTCTTCAGATGGAACAGCTAGACCAATAAGTGGAAATTATTTCTCCACTGAATTCTATAAGCTTGCTCCAGGAGACACTATTGTTGTTCCTAAAAAATTAGGTGGTATATCTGGTCTTCCATTAGTTCAAGTCATAACAAGGTCAGTTTCTGATATCGCTTTTGCAGCTGCATCATTGAATGCTATAAGTGACTAATTAGATAACAATAGAGTTTATGAAAAAAATAGCTGCCTTATTTTTATTGATTTTTAATATCAATTCAAACGAATATGTAACCGGTTCAATTGTTGATTACTCTGGCTTAATAAAAATGCCTAATGCTAGATTTAAAGTTGAGGGCACAACTTCATTTGTATACTCAAGATTTGAACCATATGGAAAGTATGTCTTTCAATTCTCTCCATTTGACTGGTTTGAAGGGTCACTTTTTTATACTGATATTAATTCTCTTGGCTATCCTGACTTTGAAAGGTCATCGGGTGGAGGACAATCTCAAAAAGATAAGGGATTTACTCTTAAAACAAGACTTATTAAAGAGGGAGAATGCTACGGATTTGGTTTTAGTTTTTGTGATTATTTACCAAACATTGCAGTAGGTCTTGTAGATTTTGCTGGAACTTCTTTATCATCATCAGAATACGTAGTTGCAAGTAAATCTGTTGGACGTTTTGATTTTACTGCTGGTATGGGTTGGGGCGCTTTAGGTAGCTCTGATAATTTAGGGGGCAATCCTTTTTCAGCAATTTCAGAAGAATTTAATAACCGCGGAAGTGGTTATAGTAGCGGTTTGATGGGAGGAGTGCCAGGAGTCTCATCTTGGTTTAAGGGCCCTACATCTATATTTGGAGGTTTAGAATATGTCATTCCAGTTAGCAGATATTCTCCTGTTAAATCAAAACTAAAAATAGAATATGACAGCATCGATCATGAGCTATCTGATTTTTGTAGAGAATGCGAGGGCAATAGATTTAAGGAACTTGAATCACCTATGAGTATTGGTTATGAAGTGATGTTAAATAAGAATTTAAATCTAGGTTTTTATTATGAAAATATGTCTCAATTTGCTTTTAGGTACCAAATAGGATTCAACTTTTCAAAACAAAAAGAGCCACTATTTTTAAAAACACAAGATTCTTACTCTGATTTTGAATATGAGGTCTATCTCTCTCTTCTAGAGGATTTAAATTCAAATGGCATATTTTTACAACAAGCTCAATATGAAAAAGAGACTGAAACACTTTATATCAATTTTACACAGGCTAAGTATAACGACGAAGATGATGCACGCCTTGTAGTAGAAGACTATGTAAGAAAAAAATATCCGTTTGTTAAAAATGTTGTAACAATTCCACAATTTGGACCGTATCTTTTATTAGCGCAAAATACTGATATTACTTATGACTATGAAACAAAGTTCGAAGATGGTTACAAGGCGAATAAAAAGATCAAAGACTTTAAGCCAATAATCGAATATCCAGTTGTTACTTATAGTATTGCACCAGGTTTTAAAACACATGTTGGTTCAGTTAACAAATTTGCATTTAAGGAATTATCTCTAAATATTAACTCTGCAATACTTTTAAAAAGAAATTTAGAATTGAATTTTTCTTACACTCATCCTATTACTGATGACTATAACACTCTGAATTATAATCCCGTACTCACAGATGTTGAGCCTGTACGTGTATATGTTCAAGAGTATCTCAAGCAAGGCAGAAAGGGCTTTGATTTCATTCAACTAGATTATGTTCAAGGTTTTCAAAATGGCCATTTTGTCTTCGCTACTTTAGGACATTTTGAAACAATGTTTGGAGGTGCAAGACTTGAATATTTATATAAGCCTTACAATAGTAGACTTGCTTTAGGCTTTGATACAGCAAGAGTAAAACAAAGAGCCTTTAATAAATCTTTCGATGGGTTCAGAGATTATGAAACAACAACATCTCATGTTAATTTTTATGCTAAAGAGCCTTTTTTTGGTCTTAATCTCAAACTTTCTTATGGAAAATACTTAGCTGGTGATATTGGATATACTGTTGATCTTTCACGTTACTTTAGTAATGGAGCAAGAATGGGTGCATTCTTTACAAGAACAGATTTAAGTTTTGAGGAATTTGGTGAAGGAAGTTTTGATAAAGGTATTTACATCCATATTCCAATAGATTTTTTTGCATTATTTAGATCTAAAAATTGGAGGCTTGCAGGTATTGCAGGAACAACCTATAAACCACTTACTAGAGATGGTGGTTCAAAGCTAGCAATGAATAGAGAACTTTATTTCATGGTCGAAGAGTCATCAATGTATGACTAAAAAAAAGAGCGTCCAAAGACGCTCTTTTAAAACAATCAATTAAGATTAATCACACTCTCCAATCGTACAATCATTACCAGCTGCATCTGAACTTGAAGTTGTTGATGTAGTTGTTGATGTAGTTGTAGTTGTAGTTGTAGTAGTTGTCGGTACAGGCGCTGGAGCCGGTGCCGGTGCCGGTGTTGGCGCTGGTGTCGGAGCCGGTGTAGGCGCTGGTGTTGGCGCTGGTGTTGGCGCTGGTGTAGGCGCTGGTGTCGGAGCCGGTGTAGGCGCTGGTGTAGGCGCTGGTGTCGGAGCCGGTGTAGGCGCTGGAGTTGGAGCCGGTGTAGGCGCTGGTGTAGGAGGTGGTGTAGGAGCTGGTGGAGCTGGTGTTGGAGCTGGTTCATCATCATCACCTAGTTGTGAAGCTGCTACCAGTCCTGCTAAGGCACCTGCTATTTGCCCTACTGAAAGGTTATCTAGTAAACCTCCCTCATTAGAATCCTCATCTACTTCTACCTCATCCTCAACAACCGCTTCATCGTTATTTGTTGCTGCTGCAGATGCTTCTTCGTCAGCTACTAGCTGTGCGTATGGCAAAAAAGCTATTGCCAAAATTATTCTTAAAAAGTCTTTCATTTGTTCAGTCTCCTAAGCTACCGTGTTTCTCCTAAACAACAGTTTATATCCTTATAGTTAGAATCGCAAATATTAAGTTGAAAAAACAAAAATGTAAATATTTTGCATCTACATCTATGTATTTGCCAACTATCCTCTAGCCCCCTAACAAGACGATATTTGTTCTATATTAGACATAATCAACAATATTGCAAGTAAATTGCTCGTAAAAAATAAATTACATTTTTGTGAATTTTAGATAGATTTGCTTGTATTAATTTTTTTTTTGTGCCCACTGCAATTATTTTTCTTTGATAAGTTATATTTATTATAATATTTCCATAATTCCAAGCTCTAAATTAGTTAAAATAAATTTTATTAAGAAAGATAAATGACAGTTTTTTTAATATCACTATTCGTTGCCAGTTCGTTAATTCTACTTGATATGCTGCTTGTACGTGTTGGAATAAAAAATCTTAGAGATTCTCCACAGACACTTCATGTTCAATCTGTTTCAAGATTTGGTGGAATTGCCATTTTTCTATCATTACTAATTGCCTCAAATTTATCCAATGAAAGCGAATATGAATTTTTAAGAAAGCTTCTTTTGTGTACTTCTCCAGTTTTTCTTGTTGGATTTATTGATGATATGAAAATCTCTATCCCTCCTATCATAAGATTAATGTTGATTATTCCGTCAGCACTGCTTTGCTATTATTTTCTTGGAACAAAGGCAGAAAATCTTGAAATTCCACTTTTGGACTATTTATTTCAGTTCGAATTGTTCGCAATAGTATTTATATGTATCGCATTATCAGGAATGATTAATGCGTTTAATATGCTAGATGGGATAAACGGTCTATTGCTTTTATTCTGTCTGTCAACTTGTATTTCCATTATTATTTTTCCACAAAGCTCAACTTCATTAGAGTTTTATTACTATCTTGTTGCTTTGTTTTCATCAATTTTAGGAATATTTATTTTAAATTTTCCTTTAGGAAGAATTTTCCTTGGAGACGGTGGTGCATATTTCTTAGGTGCCGCAATATCAGTTGGGCTAATCAAATACTATCAATCAAATGACTTATCACCCTGGTATGTGCTTTTAATGTTGATTTACCCATTGACCGATGTCATTTTTTCGATCGCAAGGAGAATCATATCTAAATATTCTGCTCTTGAACCAGACAACAAACATTTACATCATCTCATTTTAAGAAGGGTCGAAAAAATGAATTTCTCTTCCGAAAACTTAAATCATAGTTTAGTTACTATATTAACTTTCGTGCTTTATTTTCCTTTTTTGCTCGGGGCTAACTACTTTTCTCAAGACACTTTAGTGCTTCAAATTCTTTGTTTAATTTTCTTTATGTTTTATTTTTTTGTTTATTTTTTATTGGCGCCAAAGGATTTTTTTTCTAAAAAATGAATTTATTAGTAACAGGTGCTGCAGGCTATATTGGAGCATCATTTTCTTATGAGGCATTAAAAAAAGGCTTTAAAGTTTTTGGTTGTGACAACTTTATAAATTCGGATGAGACAAATATAAAAATATTAGAGGATAAGTTTCCAAGTGAATTTGTTTTTAAAAAAATTGATTTATCTACACAATCAGAAAAGATTAAAAATTTTATTTCAAACAAAAATATCGAATGTGTTATCCATTTTGCCTCGCTAAAATCGGTAGAGGAATCTGAAAAAATACCCCATGAATATTGGAGAAATAATCTTGATTCAACATTTAATGTTCTTCACGCAATGGAGAGTGAGGGAATAAAAGCTTTAGTTTTTTCTTCATCTGCATCAGTATACGGACATTCAAAAATACAGCCATTAAGTGAAGAAGCAGATCTTATTCCTGAGTCAACTTATGGTAAAACAAAGTTGGCAATTGAATCTGTTCTAAAAGATCTTGCAGAGAAAAAGCTTCTCAACGCTGTTAGTCTGAGATACTTCAACCCAGTTGGTTCTCACAAAGATGGTTTCATAGTTGAAAGCATTTCAGAGAATCAAAGCAATGTAATGCCAAAAATAGTACGAGTTGCCTTAGGACTTGAAAAAAAATTCACAATCTTTGGTAGTGATTACAAAACGGATGATGGAACGGCTGAAAGAGATTACATTCATATTGAAGATTTAATTTCTGGACATTTAGATGCAGTAAACTACGCTTTACAAAATAATGGATCTATTGAACTTAATTTGGGAACTGGTAGAAAAGTTTCAGTGTTGGAGTTGGTAAACACCTTTATGTCTACCAACAATGTTGATGTGCCTCTAGAATTTTCAACCCGAAGAATGGGTGATGTTCCAATATGTTATGCAGATCCAACTAAATCAAATAAGATAATTAATTGGAAAGCAAAATTTGGTCTTAAAGAAATGTGTGAAGACTCTTGGATGCCTTTCCTAAACAACAATGGATCTTGAACTAAATCTATGTATTGCTAAAAGCGCTGCACGAGCAGCTGGCAATTTTCTTCTTGAAAATAAAAATAAAAATAAAAAAATTTTTTCAGAACAGGGGAGAGATATCAAGCTTGAAATTGATAGATTAACAGAAGAAAAAATTACAAAAGAACTTAAAAAGACAGGCATTCCAATCCTAGGTGAAGAATTTGGTGGAGGATCAGTTTCAGATAATTCGTACTTATGGGTAATTGATCCCCTCGATGGAACTTCTAATTATTTCCGAGAACTTGATCAATCTTGTGTTTCAATTGCACTTCTAAATGGCACAGAGGGTTTAATAGGGGTTATATACAATTTTAATACTGATGAGATGTTTGAATCAGCAAAAGGAATGGGTGCATTCTTAAACGAAAAGGAAATAAAAGTCTCAAAAGTAACTAAAAGAGAAAAGGGATATTTAACCACAGGCTTCCCTTCATCAAAGGAAATGGAGGTAAAGGATGAGTTCATATCTTTGCTGAAAGAATTTAAGAAAGTAAGAATGTTTGGAAGCGCAGCTTTATCATGCGCATATATTGCTTCTGGAAAGTGTGATTTTTATACAGAAAAAGGAGTTTACATTTGGGATTTTGCTGCAGGAATATCTTTAATAGAAGAAGCAGGAGGATCAGTAAATTTTGAAGAGATTTCAGAAGGGAGATATTCTGTAATTTTTTCCAACGGTAAAATATGAAAATCGCTGTAATTGCTGATAAAAAGTCAGGCCATTTAACACAGTGTTTGGGATTAAGAGACATCATACAGGAATACAATCATGAAAAAGACGTTCTTTTTTTAGGAAAAGACTTTATTTCTTTACCAGGTTTTCTAGAAAAATTTTTTACTTTTTTTAAAGAAAATTTTTACTTATTTATTTTGAGATTGCTAAATCCAAATATTGGAGACAAAAAATATGATCTAGTTATATGCTCTGGTTCCAGAACTGTGATGCCTGCATATCTTGTATCTATAAAAACGAAGGCAAAAATTGTTTACATTGGCACTCCTAAATTTAGAGTGATGAAGAAATTTAATGGCATAATTTCAACAAAAGAAGATATCAGTTCTGCTTTTAAGGTAATTTCAACCGTAATTCCTCCTACAAAATTTAAACCTTATTCAAAAAAAATCGAACCCAAAAAACAAAGTTTAGTAATGCTTGGTGGTGATGGTAGTGGCTACGACTATGGTGAAAAAGATTGGTATAGACTCTCTTATGAATTTAAAAATATTAATACTACTTTTTTAAATTCACGCAGAACTCCAAAATTTGCATGGACGAATCTTAAAGAGAATGCTGGGAATAAACACGAATTTCTAGATCTAAAAGACACTTCATTTGAAATTTTACAAAATGCAATAGATTCACATTCCAATATATTTGTAACTGCTGATAGTACCAGTATGATTCTTGAAATTATATCAAGGGGTTATTTCGTAAATGTCATTGAACTTAGAGGCCCTTTAAAAAGAGAACATCACCACGACATAATTGAAGGTTTCGAAAAAAAAGGGATATTAAAAATCTTGAGACTGAATGAACTTCATCATTCAAAAGATAAGTATGAGGGTGGAGTTCATAATTTCGTTACTGAATATAGACAAAAGCTTAGAGAACAGTTAATAAAATTAGTATGAGATCAGTTTGTTGGTTCAGAAATGACCTTAGAGTTGAGGATAATCCTGCTCTTTATAATGCTTGTCTTACATCAAAATCAGTTATTGGAATTTTTATTGTTACTCAATTTCAATGGAAAGAGCACGATGATGCAAAAGTAAAAATTAATTTTTGGTTTAGGTCATTATTAAAACTTAGAGATAGCCTAGAGAAACTCAACATCCCGTTAGTTATTTTGGAAACTAAAGATTACAAGAATATAGCAGAAACAATTTTGAAATTTTCTCAGGATAATAAAGTAGATAATCTCTACTTTAATAACGAATATCCGATTAATGAGCTAAGAAGAGATAGAAAAGTTTTTTCTAAACTTAAAGAGCAAGGTATAGGAGTTTTTAATTATCATGACCAAGTAATACATGCTCCAGGAACTTTAAAAACACAAAGCGATACAAACTTTAGTGTCTACAGTCCTTTTAAAAGGAAGTGGTTTGCTGAACTTAAAGATGAGCAGCTTAAGCTCTTGCCAATACCTGAAAAAAAAGAAGCTTCAGATTTAAAAAGTTCAGACATTTCTGAATATATTTCTCAAAGTGATACTTCTAATTCTCATTACTGGGAAACTGGTGAAGAATTTATTCAAGAAAAAATTAAAAGTTTTCTTTCAACTAAAG
>MDTE01050253.1_pt1 | contig 10800 bp, 4 predicted proteins | sample 811231 | NCBI WGS metagenome assembly MDTE01 (sample SAMN05326651, study PRJNA326480) | marine metagenome | isolation source: seawater | place: Indian Ocean: Red Sea | collected 2010 | reverse complement strand
TTGCACCAGCTCCTCGAGACCGGCTTCATGCACAGCGACCCGCACCCGGGTAACCTGCTCGTTGCATCGGACGGCTCGCTCGTGTACCTGGACTTCGGCATGGTCGTGGAGGTTTCGCCGGGGACGAGGAGGGCGATGATACGCGGGTTGGTCGGGTTTGTCAACCGCGACGCGAACAGCCTCGTCGGAGATTTACGAACGTTGGATTTCCTCCCGCTCGACGTTGACCACGCCGCCGCGGGCGCGGCGCTGCGCGGCGTCTTCGAGGCGTCCGCGGGGGGCGCCGGCGCCGGGGAGGACGCCGGCGGCGGAGGGGTGGTGACGCTGCCGAGCGGGAGCGCGGTTCGCGGCACGAACGATTTCCTCGGAGTGGTGTCGCAGCTCTCCGCGGCGCTTCTCGTGCACGACTTTCGACTTCCGCCCTATTTCGCGAGGATCCTGAGGGCGCTCGCGGCTCTGGAGGGCACCGCGACCGGGATCGACAGGGAATTTAAGGTGATCGAGAGGGCGTACCCGTACGTGTTGGCGCAGTTACTCGCCGACAAGGACCCCGAGATGAGGGACATCCTGAGGCGGTTGGTGTTGGAGCCCTGCGGAACCAGCGTGCGGTGGTCGCGAGTGCGAAGGCTGCTCAACGCGTACGTGGAATCGGGCGGAGGCATCAGCGGGGCTAAGCGCAAGGCAAACGCGGCGGGCGCCGCGAGGTCCGAGCCGTTCGGTGGGTGCAGGGCGGCGGAGACCGCCGCGGGGTTGGCCGCGGGCGCGAGGGCGTTGGCATCGGGTCGGGAGTATTCGCGCCACGAGGACGACGACGCGGCGGCTGCGGCGGCGGCCGTGAGGGACGCGTTGGCGTACGTGATGTCCCCGTCCGGCGCGCCGCTGCGAGTGACGCTGGTGAGGGACTTCTTGGACGCGCTGGATGCGTACCTGGAGGTGATGGAGGAGGAGGAAGATCAGGGGTCCGGAGGCAGCGACCCGGAGGGTGACGCTTTTTTCAGCGCCGAGGACCTCAAGAGACTGGCGGAAACTGGACGCTCCGTGTACCTCCGCGCGCCCACGGCTTGGGCGCCCGTCGTGGTAAACGCGGTGATGCGTGAAGAGGCGTGCGAGATGGCGGGACGCGTGGCGCAGGGAGTGAGCGAGCGCGTGACGAGAGACAACACGAGGAGATTGGTGAAGCGAGTGGTTGAGAATTTTTTTGCCTCGAAGCCGTGAGAGACGGTGCGGGGTCCCACGCATGATTAGCGCGGTTACCAAATAGAAAACCTAGCAGCTAGCTACCAGCCTCGGCCTTCGCCCTTGGACCTCGTGGCTGTTCCCAGGAGTTTGGCCGCCCCAGAACGCACGGCATGTCTCGCCAGCCCGACGTCTCCGTCGGTGGGCACAGCTTCAGGCTATTCTTACTGTTCCTCGCGGCGATATGTGCGGTCACAGTCGCGTCAGGCGCTCGTGTCACAACCACCGGCGTCGTCCTGCGCAGGTTGCCGCTTCAGATACTCAAGGAGAGCGAGACTGACTTCGCGCCCGGCACGAGCGGTGGCGGCCCGACGTACTGGCTGTACCGCGACTTCCATCGCGAGGTACCCGCGCAGGTGGAGGCCACGGGATGGATACTGGCTGGTAACATGGCCGACAGAGCGGAGCGCGTCGCCACTCACCACGCGCTGTGGTCGGAATTTGCTCCTGATGACGACGACGCGCCACCGGCGTTGCCCAACGTTGCGAGGGCCAGTCTCCTCGAAAATATCGCCAGGCTTTTGACCAGTGTTTCTGCGGCTCAGTACTGACGCGCGGGTAGATCGCGTGGTTTTGTGTAAAGGTGTCTGATGATACTTTTATTACAACGTCCGGGCGGCGGGGTCTCCGGCGTCGGAGTTCTCGCCGCGTCGGCTCTGCTCACGGAGATACCCAATAGGAGGGCGACGACGGCGGGTCCGGCCTCTTTGACAGTCACGCGGCCATGGCCTCTGGGTTGGCCGGCGCGGCCGCCATGTAGCTGTCCAGATCCTTATCGAGATCCTCCGGTTTGTATTCGGGCTTGGCGGGTTTAGTCTTCTTCTTCTTGGGGGCCTTCTTGGCCTGTGTGGCCTTCTTGGCCGGCGCAGTCGTTCCCTTGGCCTTTGCCTTGCGCGCATCCTTCTTCGCCGCGAGCTTGGCCTTCTTCGCCGCGACGGTCACCTTCTTCTTGCCGACGGCGACGCCCTTCTTGGCGACGACAGTCTTTTTGCCCTTGCCCGCGACTGCGACGGGCGCCTGGGGGGGAAGAGGGGTCAGGGAGGGTCGCGCGGGGTCAGCGTCGTTTCGACTGGAAGAATTCTGCGCGATCCGACGTGTAATTCAATTTTCAGATCCGTGCCGAGTTGTCCCGAGTTGACGCGTCCGAGTTGGGGCGCCTCGTGCGTGTACTCACCGCGAACTTCTTGGCGCTCTGTCCGGTACGTTTCGCCATGGTCGCGGCGTAGCGCGCGGTGGTGCCGCGCTGCACCTGCTCGGCCCTTCGCTTGTTCATGGCGGTGAATCTGGCGTCGAGCGTCTTTGCGCCTCCCGTTTTGTTCTTGGCGCCGGGCTGGGGAGAGACCACCTGGACGACGCGACGGCCGTTGTTGCCGCCGCGGCCGCCCCTGCCGCCCCTGCCGTTACCGCGTCCTCCGCGTCCTCCTGCCATTGTGTGGATGTGTCTTGGGTTTTTTGTGCGTGTTGCGTCGCTGGGAGGGGAGAGTGATCGTCAGAGATCGCCGCTTGCTTGCGAAGAAGAGAGGCCGCGTCCCGTACGCGCGATTTTTGGCGATCATCCGCTTTGGATTTCCCTCGAAGATTTTGCACGAGATCTCACACGCGAACTAGATAAGGTTGCAAAGACTATTTACCGTTGCACATCTTACTGTTTGCCTGTGTCGGATTTCGGGAAAATCTGGGAGTGCCACGTCGATCTTCCCTTGTCGGTGCCCATCCACCGGAAACGACACGGTCCCCGAGAGCTGGGTGCGGGAGATCGATGTGCGGAGCGGTCATTGGAAAGCGCGCCGAGGATTAGAACCATGGCGACGCTCGGTGGGACCGCCGCGGCGACGGCGCTCGCGCCGCCGTCGTGCGGTGCGCGCTCGGGCGCGGGAGGGACCGGCGGCGGCGGGCGGCGGATGGAGAGGCAGTTATCCGGCTCGGTCGCGGCGTCGTCGGGAAAGGGGATGGGAGTGGGGTGCTCGCCCCGCGCTGGATCGAGGCGATGCGCGCGCGCGGTCTGGCGCGCGCGCCCGTGCGATCGCGACGTCAAGCTTCGCGCGGCGTCGGGCGACGGCGTGAGGGACGGCGACGCGGAGATGGACGGGGAAGCCCCCGAGCGCGAGGCGATCCAATCTGGCAGGGGTTCGCCGGGCGCCCGGGGAAGGAAGAACGGCGCGGGCGGGTCGTCGCCCTCCTCCGCGCTCGTCGCGTCCAACTCGCTCGCCTCGAGCAGCCGCGTCGTCGAGTTCGTCGCCGCGTGGGACGCGCTCTCCCCTCGGCTCGCCGCCGCCGCCGCGTCGGGAACCTCGTTCAGCGCGCGAACCCCACTCGGCGAGACCGTCCCGGTGAGCGCCGCGGGAAACCGAGAGATGCTCCTGTCGGCGCTCAAGCTCGCGATCCCGCGCCTGCAGATGATCCCGGGCCAGCAGACGAGTCCCGGCGAGCGCCCCGTGCACGAGAGGGCGGTGGAGGTGACCCTCGCGCTCGTGGACATCGGCATGGACGCCGAGTGCATGAGCGCGGGCTTACTCAGGGAGGCGCTGGTGGCGGGCACCGTGTCCCTCGACGAGATCGAGTCGCACCTCGGCGCCGGCGTCATGCGACTCGCGCACGACTGCGCCAGGCTCCACGCGCTGCCAAGACGCGTGGGCTCGTACGACGACGGCGCCGCGGAGAAGCTCAGGACGTTCTGCTTGACCTTTCACGACGTGAGAGCCGTCGTGGTGGAGCTCGCGTACCGAGCGGATCAGCTCAGGCGAGCCGAGTCCCTTGCGCCCGTGAGACGCACCGCGCTCGCGCTCGAGACGATGCAATTGTACGCCCCGATGGCGCACGCCCTCGACGCCGGGCCCCTGTGCGCGGAGCTGGAGGACCTGTCGCTGCAGTGGCTGTTCCCGAGCTCGTACAAATCGCTGGAGCAGTGGCTGCGCGGGGAGGGCCCGGCTGATCGAAGCGCGCTGGATCGCGCCAGGGAGTGGCTCATCGAGGCGCTGTGCGCGGATCCGGGCCTCATGACCCTCGTGGGCGGACCCGCGGGCGTCGCCGTCAAGGCTCGAAGGAAGAGCCTGTTCAGCACCATGCGCAAGGTGCTGCGCGACGGTCGGGCGCGAGAGGACGTGCACGACCTGCTGGGCATGCGCGTGATCATCACGCCCCAGCCCGGCGCGCCGTCGCACTCTCGCGCGGGCGAGACCAACGAGGACGACGTGGCGGCGGCCGAACGCAGCGCGATGGCGGCGTGCTACCGCGCGCAGCAGATTGCGCACGGACTCTTCGACGTCGTCGCGGGCCGAACGAAAGATTACCTCCAGCGGCCCAAGTCCAACGGATACAGGTCCCTGCACAGCACCCTGACCTTACCCGAAGACTGGACGAACGCCGACGGTACCGTCAACAACGCGGGGGGTGGATCGAAGGTGGAGGACGAGCCGGGGGTGGACGCCAACGGCAAGATCAAGGAGAGATCCAAGGAGAAGTCCGGCGAGGGCGGCAAGGAGGGACGGAGGGTCGAGCTTCAGGTTCGCACCGCCGCCATGCACGCCGCCGCCGAGATGGGATCCGCGGCGCACACCGCGTACAAAGGCGGGTTCAAGGAGGACCCGGGCGCGGCGGACGCGCTGGCGGAGCTGGTCAACGCGGCCAACGCCGCGGCGGAGGAGCGATTCGGGAGCTTCACCGAGGCTGGCCTCACGGACGCCGCGGGCTCAGACGCCGACCGCATGTTCCGTATGTTCGATCTCAACGGCGACGGCGTGGTGACGCGCGAGGAGCTCAGGTCGGTCATCGGCGACATGTGGCAGGGCACCGCCGGGGACGGGGAGGAGTCCGAGCTGAGGCACAGCGCGGATGAGCTCATCGAGCTCCTGGACGTGGACGAGGACGGGACGGTTTCGCGGGAGGAGTTTGCCAAATTTCGCACCTCCGTCGCGGTGCTGGGCTCGTTACCGGACGCGGACGCGGCGACCGCGGCGGCGATCGAGTGCAAGTTCACGCCCCGCGTCGAGGCTGAGATAGTCGAGGACGAAGACGACGTGGACGTGGACGAAGACGACGACGACATCTCCGCGGCGGACATCTCCAAGATCAACTTTGAGGACGATACCGTCGCGGGACAGGCGTCTTGGACCACCGCGTCCGGCGCCGACGCACCCGCCGTGGACGTCTCGATCGTTTCGATGGAGAAGGCGATGTCGATGGCGGCTAAGATTGACGAAGAAGCCGACGAGGATAGCTCCTTCTCCGAGGATGAGGTCGAGGACGCCGTGGCGGCGTTTGCAGCCGCTCAGGCCATGTCGCCGCCGCCGTTACCTCCCGCGCCGCCCGCGGGCCGAATCCGTCCCGCGGACGAGACTTTGCGAGAGGCGTCCCGTCAGCTCAAGGACAAGCAGGGGGGCGAGGTTCAGTGGCAGCTCGTGTGGGATCTGATGCGAGCGGGGCGACCGGAGACGGCTCGCGAGCTCTTCTACCAGCGAACCACCAAGAATCCATCGTCCACGATGCTGTGGGAGCAGTGGGCGCGGTTCGAGCTCCTGCAGGGCGACGCGGAGCGCGCGCGCGGCCTCTACCGCGCCGCGCTACTCCACGCGGAGGGCAGGCCGAGGGCCAGGGCCGAGAGCCTGAGGAAGTGGGGCGTGATGGAATTCGGGGCGGGCGAGTCCGCCAACGCCGTCGGCCTCTTCGAGCGAGCTCTGAACGTCCTTCAGGACGCCGAAGAAGCCGCCGCCGCCGCGGAGGAGGCCGAGACCGTCGAGCACCTCGGAACCGGCAGCGCCTCCTCTAGCACGGACGCCTCCTCCGACTGGAGCGACGGCATCGGCGAGACGGGCGCCGACGCGTGCTCCGACCTCGAGTGCGTCCCGTCGCTGGAAACCTCCGAATCGTCCGCTTCACTCCGCCGCGCGCAAGCCGTCGTGCTGTGCGCGTGGGCGCAGGTGGCGTCGCGCGCAGGGGACGTCGACGCCGCCCACGCGCTCCTCGAGGACGCGCGCGCCCGCGACGCGGACAACGTCAGGGTCCTGCACGCGTCGGCTCAGTTGGCGGAGGCTCGAGGCGACGTCGAGGGAGCGCGCGAGATCTTCGCCGCCGCGGCTGAGAGGGACCCGCGAGATCCGTACGTGGCGCTGTCGCGCGCGAGGCTGCAGTGCTGGAAGTTGGACGATCCCGACGGCGCGCGCGAGATCTTCACCGCCGCCGCCGCGGCGAACCCCGAGAATTACCGCGTGCTGCAGGCGTGGGCGGTTATGGAATCGAGGCGCCCGCGCGGCGGCGGCGGCAAGTTGGCGGGCATGGCGGCGGCGCGACCGCTGTTCCAACGCGCCGCCGACGTCGCGCCGTGGGCCACCAAAGTCTGGGCTGCGTGGGCGCAGGCCGAGTTCGACGCCACCGGCGACGTGGACCGGGCCAGGGAGCTCTACACCCGCGGTTTAGCCTCCGATCCCACCAGCGTCGTGTGCCTGCGCGGGCTCGGCAAGGTGGAGCGGAGGGCGGAGCGGTTCTCGCAGGCGCGGGACTACCTCGAGCGCGCGTTGGACCTGGACCCCCGCAACCACATGTGCGTCCGCGAGCTCGCGATGATCGAAGAGGCGAGCGGGAACAAGGCGAGGGCGGCGAGGTACTTCAACGTGGCCAAGGCGTTGGTCAGGGAGGAGAAAGCCGCGATGGACAAGAAGGGCGAACCGCCGCCGCCGAAATCCGGTAAGGGCACGTGGGCACCCGCCGAGGCCGCCGCGGCGGCGCGCGGGTACGCCGCGATGGTCAAGTCTCAGTCGGCGAGCTACACGGTGCGCTACCCCGGCGGTGGCGAGGCCGGGGGCGGTTCGCACAGCTTCAGGTCGGTGCTCGCCGCCGCGAGGGGCGAGGCGGCGGCGGCTCGGCGAGACAAGGGCCGCGCGGGGGGAGCCGCGGCGCGACGTGGCCGGGCCGCGTACGTTCGCTCGCGAAGGATTCGCGGTACCCGTGAGGCGGAGTCGTCGACGGCGCCGGCTGACGGCGAGCGGGTGTGGAGCGGTCGGGTCGCCGGCCGCGCGCCGCTTCGCACCAGGTCCAGCGACGGGCCCGGGCCGGTTGGGAGCAGCCTGGACGGCCCGGGGTCGTCGCTCGATCCCCTGGGTTCGTCGCTGGACGCCAGCGGCAGCTTCGACATGGGCGCGAGTAGGGACGACGCGTACGCCGCGTACATGAGCGACGACGTCGAGGACAGCTTCGAGGATGATAGTTACGACGAGCAAGTAGCCAAGAGTATGCTGAGGGGATACGCAGATTAAGACGAGCAAGTTGGAGCAATACATCAGGTCTTGATTGATAGTAAGAGTACAACATAATAGTGAGTATTAAGGGAGAGCCACCGGCGCCGCGCTCTCGTCCGTCTTCACGTCCTCCTTGAACGACAAGTACTGCGAACCCACCGTCGCGACGACGATGAGACCCGCGCCCGCCCAACCGATTCCGCCCCACCGATCCCCCATGAAATGCCACGCAAACGCGGCGCCCCACAGCGGCTCCGCCGTGTAGATGAGCGCGGCTAACGACGCGGGGATGCTCTGGAACGCGATGAACTCGATGAACAGCGTGAATGCGGTGGTCACGACGCCCATGTACACCAGCGGGGCCCAAGGCACGTCTCCAGTCGTGGCGGGCACGTTGGCAATCACGGTCATCAGGTCAGGTCCGCCGTTAGCCGCCTCAAAGACAATCTCGCCGAGCTTGAATATGCCCGCCTCGACTCCAACCACGGTGAGCTGCATGGCGACGAAGGGAAGCTCCTGGTCCTCGAACTTCGGCGCGACGTTCCCACTGACGTGCATGTGGTAGCCAAAGACGGTGGCGGATAAGACGCAGAGCGCGTCGGCGTAGGTCGGGTCGCCGCCGCTGTTGGTCAGCAGCGCCACTCCGAACATGCCCATGAGCGACGCCGGCCACGTGTACCACGGCACCCGCTGGCCGCTCAGGTTAGCGAACACCGGGACGGATAGCACCGTGAACGTGGAGGTGAGCGCGCCGCGCGCCGCCGTCGTGCCGTCTAAGCCGATGATCTGCAGCAGGTACCCTATCGCCAACAGAGTTCCGAGCTGAAACGAAGCCGCCGCCATCTGCCCCCCTTGCGGCGACCTCGCACCCTTCCACACGAAAGGCAACAGCATGAACGACGCGATGCCGAAGCGTAGGAACATCTGCGTGAAGTCGTCCAAACCCGAGTCTGTCACTTGCTTGATCACCACCTGGTTGCTGCCGAACAGGAGCGAACACAGGTTCATGAAGACGACGCCCCTGACAAACGGCGTCACGCCAAACGGGTACGATCCGGCGTTGTCCTCCTCCTTGGCCTGCATGGTCTCGAAGTCGATGCTGGCGTTCATGGTGGCCCAGTTGAGCCGCTTGGCTTCCGCCTTGGCGTCCGCCACCTCACTCACCGCGTCGGTGAGCTCCGTGAACATGTCCTCGTACGTCGAATCGGAATCGGAGAGGGCGTCGACGGCCAGGTTGACATCCGCCATCCTCGCGCTCACCGCTCGCATCCTAGCCTCCGCCGCCATCAACCGCTCCGTCTTCCCGATCTGACCAGGGCCGAACGGCGCCGGCTGCCGTCTGTTGCTGACGAACCGCCCGCCCGAGCGCGTCTTGAGCCAGTCGCGCTCCTCCGAGGTCCAGCACGCGGAGAGCACCTGCAGGGAAACCGGCCCAAACTCCTCCTCTTCCAGCCTGCCGCCGATGATGATGCCCGAGTTGCCGTCGTCCCTGTCCTGCCTACGCACGAATAGCGTGTTGCGCACTATTCCGTCGTCGCCGGTGGATATGATCCCGCTGACGATGGATATCTCCATGCGCGCCAAGGAGGTGCAGAGCGATCCGAGCAGGTTGGCTCGATCGGTCCCCCGCACCTCGAGCTTGGTCATCCCAGCCGGCGCGTCCGTGTTGCTGAGGTAGACGTTGAACCTGTTGCCGTCCTGGTCGGAGTACTCGTTGAGCATCCCGGGGGGTTCGATCTGGTCGATACTGGAGGTGGACTCCATGTCGAGCAAGGGCGAAGAGGGACCGACGGGGGCCTGTATCTTTCCCGCCAGCTCCTCGATCTGCGCCTGCGCGACATCCCCGTTCAGCGCCGCGTCGGCCAGGATGAGCCACCGCCCGTCGTCGCGCTTTGACCAACGCGCGGGTGCGCGGTGGATGATCGATCCGCGTCCTCGGTTGCTCCTCAGGGGACCCACCGCCTCGGCGACGCTCTCGCGGACAAAGGCGCCGAGGGGCTCGGGGACCCGATCGCGCCCGACTCTTTTCCCTCCGCGCGGATTTTTACGCGGACTGTTACCCACCGCTTCGAAGTACCTGGGTTCCTCGGCCACCGCGAGGGTTTGACGCCGCCGCCTCGGCCCGGGGGGGCGTTGGCGGGCGACTGCCCATGCTCCAGCCGCAGCCTGCATGCTGGCAGCCCGCGCTGGGCTTGTGATCAGCCGCCAGTTCATTCAACATCTTGAAAAGTCACGAAAAGGCCTGACAAAATATCCGGGAGGGCACCTACTAGATTTGACGGTCTATTTTTTGCGGGATTTCTTGAGTTGGGTCCAGTCACCACGCGCCGCGTTCGCGCCATCTCAGAGACTTTTTGACCTCGCTTCCGAGATGCCGGCGTGAGTCACCAAGGACGAGGCGCCAAAGTCACCGGCACCGGAGTGGTCGCGCGAGGAGGAAGGTTTCTCGGGGCGCGAGGGTGTCGAGTGGAAGTTTAGGAGGGGCACGCGCGGGTTCGGACGCGTCTGGTAGGGCGTGAGCGCGGGGAGCGCCCTCGCTCGGCGGTTGTTGAGGGGGTGCCTCGCTCAGAGGTTGAGCGGCGCGGCTGACGACCGCCATGGCGGCGGAGGAGGGAGATTGGGAGTGCTCGCTCTGGTGCGTGACCAGCTCCTCGCGAGGTTTTTCACCGTACAAATGGGCTACTCGTCGCGCGATGCGGTCACACGCGTACGCAGACGCGACTCGGTCCACGCTATCCTCTCCGCTTTCTCGCCTTTCGCTTTTCTCTGTCTCCTCGGCCAGGGTGACTGGCAGCCATGACCCGAGGACGACCGACGACCGGGTGCATCGCGACCCGACCCGACAGCGCCCTGACCGATACTTTCCCGACATCATTTCCAACCCAACGCAGCACGCTCCTCAACTCGGCGGGCAGCAGGATATGCGAGGCGTGCACGAACCCGCGCGCTTCCGGCGGCGACGGAGCCGATGCGTCACCGCCGGAAGTTGCGGAGGAGGCGCCGCCCGAGAACATGTGGTGCTGCGCCGTGTGCACCTATCACAACGCCATGTTCTCGTCCCGCTGCGTCATATGCACGCAGGTGAGTCAGTCTCTCGGAATCCGCGGCCAAACGCCGCGCCAAACCCGTCGCACCGCCGCCGACGCGCCGTCTCCCCGCGCGACGACACGCGAGCCGGAATCTCAGAAAGTTTGCACCCCTCCCGGACCACCCACAACCTGACCTTGTCTCCTGTTCAAACCCACCACAGGGCACGCGACCGGAGCACCTGACCGGTGATGCGACGCAAGTGGACCCCGCCGCGGAGTTCACGCGCGTGTTCGGCGACGCCGAC
>MDTE01177649.1_pt1 | contig 10801 bp, 11 predicted proteins | sample 811231 | NCBI WGS metagenome assembly MDTE01 (sample SAMN05326651, study PRJNA326480) | marine metagenome | isolation source: seawater | place: Indian Ocean: Red Sea | collected 2010 | reverse complement strand
TTTGATAGACGCAACAGCAAGTAATTCACTTGCCGATGGTTTAGAAATAGAATTATCAAAATTGCATGATATTTTCGCGACAAATGATGCATTAGAAGGGCTATCTGCTCTAATCGAAGGACGGCGGCCAACGTACAATAATTCTTGATTAAGCCCACTTTTTCTGCATTAATACTATGCTTTGTACTAATTCCTCTAGATTTAGGTGTACTTTATTTTCTTGAGCTAATTTTATCCCACTTCTCACAGCTTCGACCAATTCACGATTGGGTCTTTCATGAATGATATCTGTGATCACTTGCTCTATTGTCCGTCCTTTACCGTTCAAAATAGCTAGTCTCGCTCTTGCTAATTCTTCATCATCTTTTGGTTCTCTTACTCCAGTCATACGATCTTCTCCATAACGGTGTTATCTTGTAAAGACTGATACCATTGTTTCCAGCCAATTATCTCTTCATCAGTCCATTGATTGAGTGGACCAAATTGTGAAATTTTCTTATTATTTTCCTCCAATACACAAAATTCTGAGTTTCTACTTTTCTTGATTCCGGGGGCTCCAAGAACTAACGCGGTTTCAATTATTGTAGAGCCTAATGCTAGACTATTTGTGTCTGTTGAACTCCAATAAGCCGTGAAACCAGGGTGGGTATGAACCCATAGTTTGAATGGTGCCATGAATCCATGAGGGGCTTTGAGAATGACTCTTCCAGGGTCGCCCCAATCTATTGAAATGTTATCTTCACAATCAATTAAAACAGATGTTTCAAGGCCAGCAAGTAGAGATAATGAATATACAACATCCCATCTATTCAACGATGAAGCAGTCCGTTGAACATCCAGTAGTACTGGACTTTCTATCTCTCGGTTTTTTGCTAATTGACAAACGTCAAACCACTCATTTTGTGTTAGTCCTAGTTGTTCTAAATTTGGAATTTCTATCATTGTGTCACCTTCTGTATTTTTTTTACCTTTGGAAAACTCAATTCTCCAAAATTCATTGAACCCATACTTTGAACTGGCGCCGGGCAATTCCTAAGTTTCTGTAATGCCCATTGTGCTCCATATGAAGCAGCAATGGCAAACCCAAATTCTAGATTTCCAATTTCTAGCGCACCATCATGTTGACAACTCTTGGGCTTATGGTCTGGAGTCATTTGTGCAACAAGCTCTTTTTCAGACTCCGAAGACATGACTAAATATCCATCACCACCACATCGCAAATCAATCCAAGGTATCTCTAGTGAGTGTACAAGTCTTCTTGGTTCTGGTCTATCAACACAAATAATCACTAAATTTGAATTATTTAATTGATCAATAGTTCGAAAATTTTCTGCAATACCTCTTACGATTATATCATCATTTAGTGCGGACGAATACTTTGCTTCCAAGCACTTTACTTTCGGACTACCAATATCCGATTCAGTGTATTTTTGATGTCCTAAATTTGTATTTTCAACAATATCTCCATCCATGATTACAATTTCACATCTTTGTTTAACCCTCCTGAGTGCTGGAATTAGAAGGTCTATGGCTTGACTACCAATACCTCCAGCACCAATAATAGTTAGAATAGGGCGATTATTATCACGAGACATGCAATATTATCAATTCTACAGCATTTAAACAATTAACATTGAAAATCTTCGCCGACATTTGAAAAGGAGAATGCCTACGCAGGGTTATGTCCGGCAAGGTGGCTATGATTACAGGTGTAACAGGCCAAGATGGTTCCTATCTTGCAGAATTATTACTTTCAAAAGGATATATTGTATATGGCTTAGTTAGGCGCGTATCGCAACCTGCTCTAGGAAGAAGTCTAATCAATCACTTGATTGATAATGATAATTTTCATTTGATGAATGGTGACTTAGCAGACCAGAATTCTATTGATAATGCTGTTTCAACTACCCAGCCTGATGAATTTTACAATTTAGGTGCGATGTCTTTTGTTCCTGAATCTTGGAGGTCTCCAATGATGACTGCAGATATAACAGGATTAGGAGCCTTGAGGTGCCTTGAGGCAATTCGTAAACACGCTCCAGAGTGTAAATTCTACCAAGCAGGGTCTTCTGAGCAATATGGAAAGGTAAGGGATGTGCCCCAAACTGAGAAAACGCCATTCCACCCGAGATCTCCATATGGGTGTGCAAAAGTTTTCGCTTTTGAGATAACAAGAAATTATCGTGAATCATATGATATGTTTGCGTGCACTGGAATTCTTTTCAATCATGAAAGTCCTAGAAGAGGGCTTGAGTTTGTAACTAGAAAAGTTACTATGACAGCAGCCAGAATTGCTCATGGATTTGACCAATGCTTATGGATTGGAAATGTTGAAGCCAAAAGGGATTGGGGATTTGCCGGAGACTATGTTGAAATGCAGTGGAGAATGCTTCAACAAGAAAAGCCAGGAGATTATGTAGTTGCTACGGGAAGAACACACAGTGTCAGAGACATGATTTCACTGGCCTTCTCTCACGTAGGTATCAATTTGACTTGGTCTGGAGAAGGAGTTGATACTATAGCAACAGATCAAAATGGAGAGGTCAGAGTTAGAACTAACCCGAAATTTTTCCGCCCTGCAGAAGTTGATTTATTGATAGGTGACGCGTCACTATCAGAGAAAGAACTCGGCTGGGTTCCTGAAACTTCATTTGAAGAACTAGTGTCTATGATGGTCGATTCAGACATGAAAATAGTACAAGAAGCAGTAGATGGAGGATATGCACCTCCAACACCTCCAGAGTGATGGAGGCCTAGAAATGTCGGATCATCCAATCTTGTACAGTTTCAGAAGATGCCCTTATGCTATGAGAGCAAGGATGTCAATAATCAGAACCGAATATAAGGTTGAACATCGAGAAGTCGTTCTACGTGAAAGACCTCAACATATGATGGAAATATCACCGAAAGGAACAGTACCTGTACTTCAGTTAACCGACCAAAGCGTAATTGAGGAAAGTCTTGAGATTATGCAACATGTCCTCGAGTGGGAACTCAGTGAAGTTGAAAGTGATTGGGTCTCAAGGAATGATAACGAATTCAAATATCATCTTGACAGATATAAGTACCCTAATCGATATGATAATGTCGATAGTATTCAACATCGTCAAAAAGCATCGGCTTATCTTAATGATTTAGATGAATTTCTAGAGAGTGACGAACTAACTACGGCCTTAAGCGATGCACTTTTTCCATTTGTCCGTCAATTCGCTAACCATGATAGAGATTGGTTCGATTCTCAAGAGTGGAAGAATATTCATGACTGGCTTTCCGGTAATTTAGAGAGCGCAGAATTTCGTATCTGTATGAAAAAATACAAACAGTGGCACCATGGAGATGAGGAAGTTTTTTTCCCGATTATTGAATAATTGGAAGATGTTTTACTGGCGGGGCAATACCCAAGTCTTCCGGGAAGAACATAGTTGGTTCTGGTATTGGAATTGGTGTAATCTTGTGCCCAACTAGTGCAACTCTACTTGGCTTAGAGTCGGATAAAATCTTCCTTCCAGTAAGTGGAGCAATCTTGGCTGAGAAATCCATGATATCATCATGACTTGGCATATTTTCTGCACTTAGATTTTCTCTACTATGTCCAACAAAGACATAACCTTTGTTTTCAATGAAGTCTGGTTCTGCTCTGTTATCCAGAGCAGCAAATTGTTCAATGTGCTTATCGCTCATATTGATACCTTTCATCAATGTATGCCGGCAAACAATTCTAGTGTCTAGAGATGGCAATAGATCAATCGTTTTTTCAAATTGTTCCCAGGCTCTTGAATTCCATTTCGGTTTACATACATTATCGAACACTTCCTTATTTGGAGCATCTACAGAAACATATAGCTGAGTTGGTAAAGTGTCTAGATTTTCTAGTACTTTAGGAAAAGTTCCATTTGTAACCAGCATTGTAGTCATTCCATGTTTGTGACATAGGTCCATGTATTCGGCCAGTCTAGTGTATAGGGTAGGCTCACCATTCAAGGAGATTGCAACGTGCTTAGGGTTTTGAGCATCTAGCCATTTTTCTCTAGGAACTTTAGGATTTCCACCGAAGCCAGAAAGTAGTCGACGTTGCGCCCTAACTGATTCATACAGCAACTCCATAGGATCTTGGTCAGTTAGTTCAAGAGTGTCCATGTGTGGCTCTCTCCAACAATATGTACAAGCAAGATTACACTGGTCTACTACTGGTGAAGTTTGCATACAATTATGGCTTTGAATCCCGTAGAATTTTCCTTTGTAACATTGTCTATCTCTTAGAAGGGATTCTTTAGTCCAGTGACAGGTTTTAACACCGCCATGCTCTCCTACAATGTGGTATCTCTGCTTTTGCAACTTTGCTTTTAATGCTAGGTCCATGCCCATTTGACACACTCTCCTAAGCCGTCTACCTCTGTCCCACAGGTGGTGTCGGGTTAGGCTCGGATAAACTACCCAGAAGTAACCTTTTTATCAATGGCGCGCATGGTTATCTTGCAAGTTCATGGCTGATTCATATAAACTCAGTAAGGTTGTTTTTACTACACTTAATTTATTTTTTACATCTATGTGTTGGCTTTCTTACCGCTTATTAATATATGACGGGTTCCTAATTTACACTGAACAACAATAGTAGTTGAGGTGTAATTAATGGATAAAGAATTAGAGAATTTTGTGGAAGAAATAATGGAAAAACAAGTTTACCGAAATGGTATATTCACTAGTTGGATAGACAGAGTAGTACAGGCAATGTCAGATTTTCGTGCAAATTCTGATAATCGTGGTATGTATGGAATCAGAGGTGGAAACTGATGGATAGATACTTAGATCAATATGTTGAAATCGTAATTGAATCTCAACAATTTCGAGATGGAATTAAGTTCACTCCGTCATGGATTTCTAGATTCTTTAAGCGTAAATAGTAATTCTATCAATACTAAGTTCCTTAACTGACCAGTCTATCGTGTGTCATGGTTCGGTGGGCATATCACCTTCTAGGATTACTTACACCACTGGTTACTATCCTAGGTATTTATCTTGGCGGATGGTGGATGGGGTCGACAATTTTCCTAGCGCTTGGCCTATATCCGATTTTAGACTACATTTCCGGAACTAGTTCAGAAGTACCTTCTGTGGAGAATCGTCGACCATTTGATATCATTGTGCACATCCATGGTTTCTTTGTTCCGATTGTCATACTTGTTTTATTTTGGAAAATTCTGACCTCTCCCCCAGATACCTTCTTCTTACTACTAGGGATAATTTCTGTAGGGCTCAGTTCAGGTGCATCAGGAATTGTCACCGCTCATGAATTAGGTCATAGAAAGCCTAAATCGTTCAGTTGGTGGCTTGCAAGACTTGATTTACTGTGTGTAAATTATCTACACTTCACAGTTGAGCATAATCATACCCATCACAAGCACTGGGCGCGCCCTATCGATCCGACCTCAGCACCAATTGGCAGAAGCGTGTATTATCATTTTTTGCGTACTATCCCTCTGCAGATAATGGGAGCCTACAAAGCCAGACCAAAGGATGTGAAAATATCCTTTTTTGTTGAAGCACTACTACTAGTATCATTATTTTTGATTTCAGAAATCGTATTTTTGGCATTCATTGGGCAGGCAATTGTCGCAATTTACTTACTAGAGTTTGTTAATTATTTACAGCATTACGGCCTGTCACGGGGAATGGATGAAAGAGCCAATGCAACTCATGCATGGGAAAGTAGGCATAGATGGTCTAGGTGGACATTGATGGAGTTGCCCTTACATCCTTCACATCACCTGAAGTCTAGCACAAATTACCATGATTTATCAGTGCACGATGAGTCACCGCAATTGCCAAATGGATACTATGTTATGTTTTGGACAGCGCTAATTCCTCCACTGTTCCACAGGCGAATGAAAAGGGCGCTAAGATAACGTTTTGAAACATTCATATATATATGAAAACCTAATGATATCACTTATAAGTGACAGCGATGTTAGAAATTAATCAATTAACAAAATCATTTGGAGTTGGTTCTAACAAACTCCAGGTTTTGAAAGGAATAGACATGGAAATGAAAACAGGGGAACTTGTTGCCTTAATGGGGCCATCAGGTTGTGGTAAGTCCACACTTCTCAACATCATAGGTGGATTACTGCCTGGAGATAGTGGAAAAATCACCTTGAAAGCCAAAGATTACGGCCTAAAAGGGCCTTCAAGTGTGGTTGATGTTAGAAGGGAATTAGTTGGCTGGATATTCCAAGATTTCCATTTATTGAATCACCTCTCTGCTTTGGATAATGTGGCGATGGCTCTAGAATTGTCAGGCATAGAGTCTAAAGTCGCAGAAAATAGAGCAGCTGAAGCGCTTAACAAAGTTGGCTTAGGAGACCGAATGCATCATATTCCTGAGCAGTTATCTGGAGGTCAACAACAAAGAGTTGCTATTGCAAGGGCTATTGCTGGAAATCGTCCTTTACTTCTTGCTGATGAACCAACAGGAAATCTAGATATTGCCAGTGGCAAAGAGGTATTACAACTTTTCAAGGATTTATGCCATGATGAAGAAAACCCAATTTCTATTCTTATGGTAACCCATGATCCTGAATTAGCATCGAATGCAGATAGAATGCTTCTATTAACAGATGGTAAAACCAAGGCTTCAGACATTAGAAGTGCTTGGGGGATTGACGATTCTGAAGGTGAAGAAGAATGAGTTCGCAATCTGATGATACGGTCTTTGACGCCTTCACTGTCGAAGAGGTTCCTAAGGTTAATTTCATAGAAAAATGGCGCCGAAGAATTCGTGATGCTCCAGAAAATATCAGACTTGCCTCACAGAGTGCTTGGCGGGGAAGAGAGAGGGGATTAGCCGTAGTTGCTGGAGTTTTCCTTGCATCTTTAGTTATCACAACGGTATTTTCTTACGGAGTAGGTTTGTCTCAGATTTTTTTTGATGAATCATTAAGTGGTGAGCCAATTGATGCTAAGATAGAATATGCTCGAGAACCAGTAGAAGGTGCAGATGGATGGTCAAACAACACCACTACTATGCAGAATGTCTGTACAGAATTAATGGAAAAGTACTCCGAAGAATTGAGTGATTGTGCCTTAATTTTCGGTCGTCAAGGAATTCATAGTGGTGGATTTTTTAATGAAGACTTTGTTTTTGCTCAACCACTTGAAATGAGGTCTATCACAGATGATGAAAACCCATTTTGGCTAAATGTTAGTTTTAGTTATCCTGAACTTGACGATGCTGGCCCGCCAATATCCGAAATGCGTTCTATACGATTAATGGGTCCAGAGGCTTTCGACGGTGAACTCGCTAGTAGATATGGAGAGAGAATTATTCAGGGTCAGGGTGAATGGCCAGATCCAGAAAATATGTCTTCACAAAGAGGTGTGATTCTACCATCAAATATCGCTTCACAAGCCAAAGCAGAGGTTGGAGATGTATTAGAAACTGTAGAGTTTGTTTACGTGATAGATAGCGAATTTTTCGATTCTGGCGGTGTTGAATTAGTAGAATCATGTCCGGGTGTTGCTTCTGCATCTCCTAACGGGAAGATATACTGCCGTCAATCAATAATCATGACAAACATGACAGTTGTTGGAATATATCAGCCATGGGATTTAGGAAATCCGACACTTGCACCAAATCCAATTTTCACCACTTGGACGGCTCTTGATGAAAGCCAAAGAGCGACTTTGATGGATTATGACCACATGTATCTTGGTGTTACAATCGATAGAAGCCAGTTGCCAACTTCATCAACCGCTGACGCCCAAGATTGGCTTAACGTTTTGAAAAGTGACATTATGGATGATAACTATACATCCGAGGGGGTAGAATTATTCTACACAGACATTGTTGGTGGAACGATAACCTTCCTCAATATTTTCCTTGGTTTAATTCAAACCTTCGATTATATCATCATGGTGCCTATCGTTGTAATGTCGTTGGCCGTACTAGTTTACGGATTGATATTATCACTTGAACAACGTCGTAAGGAGATTAGTATTCACAGGGTAATTGGTGCTGATAGCGCTGGCCTTCAAGGTATGGTTTTATTGGAGTTAGCAGTGTTTTCCTCCGTTGCTTGGATTGCGGGTTATCTACTGGCAATGTTTTCTGTACCAATTGTTCTTTCAGCCGTTGGATTTATGGAGTTTAGAACCGGTGAATATGATATTGATCCTGCATTAAGCTTCGGCTCGACACTGTTCACTGCTCTTTCTACCCTTGGCCTTGCGCTCCTTTTCGGTAGAAAGCGTTCACAGAAGTTCATAGAATTAGAAATCGAAGAGGGAGTAAAAAGTACGATGCAAGCAGCAGAACCAAAAAGATGGCTTCACTGGTTATGTTTCATATTTGGTTTGATTTCTGTTATTGACACTTGGTTGGAAATGAATGGAAGCGAGGATGGAATAGTTTCTAATTTCTTCTTTGAAGGTCTACTTGGAATCTTTGGCCCATTCCTACTCTGGATCGGTGGGGCATTATTATTAGGAAGAATTGGAGCCAAAGGACCTCAAATTATGCAATTATTATTTGGCCGTTCTCGATTATTAAAAGATGTCAAAAGAGGCCTAAAAGGCTCGGGTTCTACTGAATCAGTCAACAGGTTAGCCGTAATTATGCTATTGACTCTCTCAATTGTAACACTTGCTGCAGTACAAGGATATACAGGTACTCTTGTTGATGAAAGAACTGTAGATGCTACGGTTGGTTCAGATATTCAAGTTACCTTCGAAAATCCTCAAAACCAGTCTCAAGCACTTTCGATATTCAATGAAATATACGAGGGTAGCTCTACAGCAGTTGCCACTACCGTTCCAAGTCTACTGCTGAAACCTACTGACGGTGGAGACACATTGCTGACTTGGGTTATCTTAGATGATAGTGATGAAGTGCTGAAATGGAATGAGCAATCTCTGCCAGGAACCGAGGTATCAGATGCTTTAGATGCCTATTCGAAACTTGGTTTTACAGCGGGAGAAGATTCCGCTTATACTTTGAAACTTGCAGGCCCAGATGGAGGAAAAGGAGGTAATTTAGATGACATTCTTTTGCAAGAAGGTGATGACCAATTCGAACAATTAGAATTTACTTGGGAGGAGATTTCATTCAGATTCCTGAACAGCACAGACGATATTGACCCCTTCGATTTATTTTTACAGTATACAGAACTAATGAATCTCGATTTGAGCAGTGTTGATTTTTCAGGACAAGATTTGAGTTACAGAAATCTCAGTCGTTTAGATTTCAGTGGGGCTAACTTGTCGGGGACTAATCTTCAAGGTTCAAACCTTAGCGAATCCATTTTAGTAGGGACCAATTTAGATAACGCTAATCTTCAGGATACTAATTTAGTCAATACAATAATTGTTGAACTTTCGGAAGGCTCAATGCTGCAAGCAAACCTTACTGGCTCTGATATGACTGGATTATTCGGTGAAGTTGACTTTTCTCAAGCAATTCTTGGTAATGCCACTTGCCCAGATGAAAGCATGGCAAATGTGACAGGATGTGTTTCAGGTGGTTCATTTATTCCAACTCCCTTAGCGGCACCAATTTTTGCTGCTGGAGTACAGGTAGAATTTATTGTAACACCACACAATATTACGTTAGATTATATGGGCCTTCACAGATTTTTACCGGGTATTTCAACAACTACTATTGATAGTGAGTTAGTTATTGGAGAATCTTCTTGGAGAACATTAGTTGGAGATAGCAGGTGGTCAAATCATAATTCTACGACATGGATGTTTAGAATAGATGGAGTCGAAGGGGAAGACTTAGAGGCTTTAGGATCAAACATTGAGGCAGACTTTAGAGTTGCAGGAGTAATTGATTGGGCAAGCCAACACAAGACCGTCGAAAGAAATGGGGGGTTGATTTTTGGAACACCTGGACTATTATCACTTCAATTCGTAGTGGCCAGCATTGCAGCAGTTGCCTCCAGTTTCGTGTTCTTATCATTGGTTCTAAATCAGAGGAAGAAAGAGTTGGCAGTGCTACAAGCTATTGGAGCTAGTCCTAACCAAATTCTGCGATTAGTTCTGTTTGAAATCTTATCAATAGTAGTGGTCTCGATGGTATTAGGGTTGATTCTTGGAATTGGTCTCGCATTTTCTTTCAACGGATTCTTTGACGTTTTCGGGTTTATTTTCGGAATATTTGGAGGTACTTCTACAAGTATACGCAGAGAGTTAGTTTATCCTTGGTTACAACTTGGATTTGTATCCTTATCTGTTTTTGCAGCAGTAGTAATGGCATTACTAGTTACTACACGTAGAGCGCTAAAGTCTGACCTAGCAATGGTCCTAAAGGGGGAGTAGTAATGGTAGATAGTATTCTAAAAGCACAAGCACTGTATCATGTCTATGAATCTAAGGCTGAGGATGGTAACGTTGTCGCACTTAGAGGTCTTCATATAGATGTCAAAGAAGGTGAAGCGATTGCTGTAGTTGGACCGTCTGGTTCTGGTAAATCAACTTTAATGAAATGTTTAGGTGGATTGATGAAAGCCAGTGCTGGTTCAGTTTTCCTTGCTGGTAAAAATATGACTCGCCTAAGCGGTCCTGAACTAGTTCACCTTAGACAGAAAACGGTATCATTTATTTTCCAAGATGGTAATTTACTACCTAATATGAATGCTAGAGACAATGTTGCACAACCACTTAGACACCAAGGAATGTCTTCTAGAAAGGCGTTAAAATTAGCCGATGAGATGTTAGATAAACTTGGAATTTTACACCGTGCAAAAGCTTTGCCAATGAAATTAAGTGGTGGAGAGCAACAGAGAGTTGCGATTGCTAGAGCACT
>MDTE01159549.1_pt1 | contig 10801 bp, 12 predicted proteins | sample 811231 | NCBI WGS metagenome assembly MDTE01 (sample SAMN05326651, study PRJNA326480) | marine metagenome | isolation source: seawater | place: Indian Ocean: Red Sea | collected 2010 | reverse complement strand
TCTGAAACAACAACATCTATAGGACATGTAATTTTACAGTTATATTTTTTGGAATTTTCTAAAATTTCTTTTATTAAATAGTCGCAATCTTTTTCGAATATTGATTTTCCTACTTTTGAGCCAGTATGTTTTAACATCGTATTGGCCATACCACCTACAATAATTATATTATTAAATTTTTTTATTAAATTATTAATAATTTTAATCTTTGTTGAAATTTTAGAACCTCCAATAATAAGAGTTACTGGTTTTTTTATTTCTGAAGTGATTTTTCTTAGTGCATTAATTTCTTCGGTAATTTGTAAACCAAAATATGATGGAATATATTTTGTAATACCTTCAACAGAGGCATGAAATCTATGGGAACAAGAAAAAGCATCGTTTACGTAAATATCTCCTAAACTAGACAGTTTTTTTGCAAATTTGCTGTCATTTAACTCTTCTCCTTGATTAAAACGAATATTTTCCAACATAATTATAGAGCCATTTTTAATTTTATTTACTTCATTTTTTGTTTTTTCATCAACAATATTTTCATTAAACAAAACTTCTTTACCCAACAATGAAGATAGTTTTTTTGAAATTGGTTCTAATGACATTCCTTTAATAACTTTACCCTTAGGTCTTCCTATGTGAGATAAAATTATTATTTTTGCTTGTTTTGCAATTAATAAATTAATTGTTGGTATTATTTTTTCTATTCTAGATGATTCAGTTATCGATCCATTTTGCATAGGAACATTTAAATCAACTCTAAGAAGAACTTTTTTACCTTTTAAATCTAAATTTTGATCTGAAATATTTTTCATAAAAAACTAAATTTTATGAATATATTCTGACAAGTCACACATTCTTGATGCAAAACCCCATTCATTGTCATACCATGCAGATATTTTTCCCATTTTGTCTCCAACGACATTTGTTAATGACAAATCTACTACTGCAGAACTTGAGTTGTGATTAAAGTCAATTGAGACCAATTTTTCTTCAGTTGTTTCAAGAACATTTTTTAATTCTTTTTTAGAAATTTTTTTAAAAGAGTCATTGATTTTTTGTATAGATAATTTTTTCTCAGAAATAAAAACTAAATCAATCAAAGAAACATTGGGAGTAGGCACTCTCATAGCCAAACCTTCGAGCTTACCTTTTAGCTCTGGTATAATTTCCCCAAGTGCTTTTGAAGCACCTGTAGAAGTTGGAACAATAGATTGAGCTGCTGATCTAGCTCTTCTAGGATCCTTATGAGAATTATCCAAAAGTCTTTGGTCGGTTGTGTAAGAATGAATGGTCGTCATGAAACCTTTTTCTATTTTAAAATTTTTATTTAGCGCGTATGCAACTGGAGCAAGACAATTTGTAGTACAAGATGCAGCAGAAATTACTAAATCATTTTTGTTTATTAGTTTATGATTTACACCATATACAATGGTTTTGTCAGCATTTTTGCAAGGCGCTGAAACAATGACTTTTTTTACGCCATTTTTAATATGTTGAATAGATTTTTCTTTTGAATTGTTTTTTCCAGTACATTCTAAAACAATATCTACTTTGTTTTTTTTCCAATTAATTTTATTTAATTCTGTTTCTCTAGAAAAAGAAATTTGCTTATTATTAATAAATAAATTTTTTTCATTAAATTTTATATCTGCATTAAATTTTCCATGTACGGAATCGTATTTTAGTAATTGTGCACTATTTTTTGAATCAGTTCTATTATTGATATGTTTAATTTCTATATTTTTATTTTTATTTTCTATAATTGATCTAATAACCATTCTGCCAATTCTACCTAAGCCATTTATTCCAATTTTTACTGTCATTCTTAAATAATTACCTTCTCTTTTATTTTTTCAATTATGTTATCAGTTGTTAAACCAAAGTGTTTATAAATATCTTTATGTGGTGCGCTTTTACCAAAGGTATCAATGCCAAAAGTTAAACCATTTTCTCCGACCAGTTTTTTCCAAAATTCAGTTGAAGCTGCCTCAATTGACACTTTATATTTAGTTTCATTTAAAATTTTTTCCTTATATTCGTCAGTCTGTTTTTCGAAAAAACTAAAACATGGTACAGATATAACTTTTGAATAAATGTTTTGTGTGGCTAATTTATGACTAACGTCAAGGGCTATATTAACTTCCGATCCACTTGCAAGTATTGTTAAAATTATTTTTTCATTATTTCTTGATAATTCATATGCACCTTTAAGGCACAAGTTTTCTTTAACAAATTCTTTTCTAACTTGATTTAATTTTTGTCTGGTTAAAGCTATAACGCTTGGAGTATTCGAACTTTCCAAAGCTATCTGCCAGCATTCTAGTGTTTCCGTTGTATCAGCGGGTCTCAAAACATTTAAATTAGGAATAGATCTTAAACCAGATAGTTGTTCTATTGGTTGATGAGTTGGGCCATCTTCACCTAAACCAATCGAGTCATGGGACATGATGTAAATAACTTTTTGTTTCATTAGAGCTGACAATCTTATTGAAGGTTTGCAATAGTCGCTAAAAATAAGAAATGTTCCTCCATATGGTATTAATCCACTATGAAGAGCGAGACCATTCATAATTCCACTCATAGCATGCTCTCTAACACCATAGTGTATGTAATTTCCTTTAAAGTTTCCAGCTTTTATTATTTTATGGTTTTTTGTTTTTGTATTGTTAGATCCCGACAAGTCAGCAGAACCTCCTATTAGATTATCCATTTTTTTAACTAAAAAATCTAATATTTTTTCTGAAGATTTTCTAGTAGCTATTGGTTCAAGTGTTTTTATTATATTCTTTTTTTCATTTTCGAAAATTTTATTAAAATTTTCTGAAAAAATTTTCTTTAAAAGGTTTTTTTTTGATTTATTCTTTTTTAACCAACTTTTTTCTTTAAAAGAACCTTTTTTTCCAATTTCTTTCCATTCTGAAAGAATATTTTTTGGTATTTCAAAGGGCTTATAATTCCATTTTAGTTTTTTTCTGACTAGTGCTATTTCATCTTTTCCTAAAGGACTTCCATGAGCTGAAGCGGTGCCAGATTTATTAGGGGAGCCAAATCCTATAGTAGTCTTACAAGATATTGTGGTTGGTTTTTTGGCTTTTTGAACTTTTTTTAAGGCTTTATAAATTTGTTTTTCATTATGTCCATCAATTTCAATATAATCCCAACCATAGCTATTAAATCTTTTTTTAAAATTATCCGAAACAGATAGATTTGTTGGTCCATCAATTGAAATTGAATTATTATCAAACAACATTACGAGGTTATTAAGCTTAAGATGTCCTGCTAAGCTCAAAGCTTCATGGCTTATACCTTCCATTAAACAACCATCCCCAGCTAAAACATAAGTTTTATGATTAATAGTATTTTTACCAAATTTACTTTTTAAAATTTCTTCTGCTAAAGCAAACCCAACAGCATTTGCTATTCCTTGTCCTAGTGGACCTGTAGTTGTTTCAATACCAGTATTTTCTTCATACTCAGGGTGTCCAGCGCATATAGAATTAAGTTGTCTAAAATTTTTAATACTATCTATCGATATACTTTTATAACCAACTAGATGAAGCAATGAATAAAGAAGCATTGACCCATGACCTGCAGATAAAACGAATCTATCTCTATTAATCCAGCCAGGATTTTGTGGATTAAACTTAAGGTAGTATTTAAAAAGTATAGTTACAACATCTGCCATTCCCATTGGTAGGCCTGGGTGGCCGGAGTTTGCTTTTTCTACAGCATCAATTGATAAAAATCTAATTGCGTTGGCCAAATCTCTATTTTGCTTATTCAAAAATTATCCTATCTAGACTAAGAAGATTCGATTTTATATTATATGTATATATATATGAAAACTTCTAGCGAAAAACAAAAAAAACTTGATATTGCGTTAGGTAAATTAAATAATTTAAATTTAAATACAAATCTCAAAGAAAATTTACAAAATTTAAATAATCAAAAAAATCAATTAGAAATTGAAAAGAAAGAAATTTTAAATAAATATGAAGAACTTTCTCAAGAGCATGAAAAAATTAAACAAGAGTACGAAAACTTTAAGGATGAAAAAAAAGGAGAAAAATCAAAAGTTATAGAATTTTCTGAAAAAATAGATGAATTAAATCAAGAAACAGATACTTTACTAGAGGAAATTGATAAATGGCAAATGTAAACATAACATTTAATGGTAAAGAGTTTCTTCTATCTTGCGATGATGGTCAAGAAGAACACTTAATTGAACTTTCTGAACAATTAAATAAGAAATTTGTGGAATTAAAATCACAGCTTGGAAACATTGGTGAAAATAAGTTGTTACTTATAACCTCAATTAAAATAATTGATGAATATTTTGAAACTAGAAAGAAAATTGAAGAAAAAAAGAAAGAACTAATAAATTTATCTGAGAGATTTAAAGAACTTAAGTCCTTAGTTTACCAATACAAAGATGATAAAGAAAAAGAAATTGAAACGTTAAGTAAAAATCAAGAAAACATTAAAGGCGAAATAGAAAAGAATAAAGAAATTTATGAAAAAATAATTGACGAAACAGCAGAAAAGATCGAAACTTTTATTAAAAAAGCAAATTCAGATAATCAAATTCAATAATAAACTGTGCTGAAATCAAAAATTAGAAAAAAAATTCTAAAAATTAGATCAAACAAAAGCCATGAAAAAATTTTAATAAAATTTGATAAAATTTATAATTTAATAAGAAAAATAAAAAATTTTAAAAAGAAAATTGTAGGTGGCTATTACCCAGTAAATAATGAAGTAGACGATTTAGCAATACTAAAAGAATTAGAAAAAAAAAAAATAAAAATTGCACTACCATTAATAAAAAAAAATTATAAGATGAACTTTATTCAATGTTCATTAAAAAATCCTTTTATCATTAATAAATATGGTATTCCCGAACCTAGTCACGGCAAAATAGTTTTTCCCGATATTTTAATTGTACCATTGGTAGCTTTTGATAAAAATCTAAATCGTTTAGGTTATGGAGGGGGTTTTTATGATAGAATTATCCATTCGATAAAAAAAAAGAAAGAAATCATTACAATTGGACTAGCTTTTGAATTTCAAGAAGTAAACTTATTACCTATTTCTAAACATGATCAGAAATTAGATTTTATAGTAACAAACAATAAAATTTTAAAATGAATATTCTTTTTTTAGGAGATATAGTGGGAAACTCTGGATGTGAAGCTATAAAAAAACATTTGCCAAAAAAAATAGAAGAATTAGAAATTGATTTTGTTATTGCAAATGGTGAAAATGCCGCAAATGAAGGAGTTGGAATTACAGAAGAAATAACAAATAATTTATTTAAATATGGTGTAGATGTAATAACAACCGGTAATCATGTTTGGGATCAAAAAGAAACAATAAAACATATTGATAGAGAAAAAAGATTATTAAGACCAATAAATTTACCTGAACTTTCACCTGGAAAAGGTTTTGGTGTTTATAACTCAAAAAAAGGATTAAAGATAGGTGTACTAAATTTGATGGGAAATATTTTTATGAAAAAATGTGATGATGTTTTTGAAGCAGCAAAAAAATTTACTTTAAAAAATAATCTAAAAAAAGATTTTGATATTTTAGTTGTTGATTTTCATGGAGAAATCACAAGTGAAAAAATGGCTATGGGTCATTTCTTTGATGGTAAAGCTACTTTAGTAGTTGGCACACACACTCATGTTCCTACATCTGATTTAATGATTTTAAACAAGGGTACCGCATATCAAAGTGATGCAGGAATGTGCGGAGATTACAATTCTGTAATAGGCATGAATAAAGAAAACTCTTTAAATAAATTTTTAAAAGAAAATTTTCAAAAGCATTATCCAGCAAAAGGCGAAGCTAGTTTATGTGGCTTAATTATAGAATGTGATGAAAAAACTGGACTTGCAAAAAATATAAACCAATTCATACACGGGGGAATTTTAAAAAATTCACATTAGAATAACATGGCGGGACATTCACACTGGGCAGGTATAAAACATAAAAAAGGTAAAGCGGATAAAATTAGATCAAATCTTTTTTCAAAACTTTCAAGAGAAATAACTGTTGCTGCAAAAATAGGAGATAGAGATCCAGACATGAATCCAAGACTAAGATCTGCAATTCAAGCTGCAAGATCAGCCAATATGCCAAAAGACAACATAGAAAGGGCTATAGAAAAATCTTCAAATGATGTGAATGAAAAATTTGAAAATTTAAGATATGAGGGTTTTGGTCCAAGCAAAATTGCAGTTATAATTGAAACTCTTACTGATAATAAAAATAGGACAGCATCAAGCATTAGAACTATATTTCATAAGTATGGAGGTAACCTTGGAACACAAGGTTCAGCTTCACATAATTTTACGCAAACTGGTGTTATTAAAATTGATAAAAAAGAAATTTCGAATGAGGAAATTTTTGAATTAGCTATAGATTCTGGTGCACAAGAATGTATATCAAACAATGAGTTACATGAAATACAATGTGATAAGAATGACATTTATAGTGTTAAAAAAAAAATTGAAACAAAAATCAAAAATTTTATTTCAACAAATATTGAATGGAAACCATTAAATAGTGTGATTGCAAACAAAGATAGCATGGTTACTATAACAGAATTTTTAGAAAATTTAGAAAATAACGATGATGTGCAAAAAGTGTATACTAACTTACAGCTTGGAAAAAATTAATGTTAATCATAGGAATAGACCCAGGAATATCGGGTTCAATTTGTTTTTTTAAGGATGGTAAAATAACAGATGTAATTGAGATGCCAAGTATGGCTGACGGAAAAAAAAATAAAAGACAAGTTAATGGTTCTCAAGTTTATAACGAAATTTCTTTAAGAATTAAAAACTTAAATAAAAATGAAGTAAAAGTTGTAATAGAACAAGTTTCTGCAATGCCAGGACAAGGAGTAACCAGCATGTTTAATTTTGGACAATCGTTTGGTATTTTGAAAGGAATTTGTTCTGCTATGCAACTTTCAATGTATTTTGTAAGACCAGCAAAATGGAAAAAATATTTTAATCTTATAAATTCAGAGAAAGATGCTAGCAGAACCAAAGCAATTGAGATTTTTCCGTATATATCTTCAGAATTGTCTAAAAAAAAAGACGCAAATAAAGCAGATGCTATATTATTAGCCAGTTTTTTCTTTGAAACTCAGCAATTAAAAGATTTATAATAAATATTATAGACAAAATCATGACACATTTTAGTGTGAACTATCTCTAATGGAAGCTGATATATCAACACAAGCAGTTGGCTTAGCGAGCAACGCAGATTTTTCTATATTAAACTTATTTCTTCGAGCAGATGTAATAGTTAAAAGTGTGATAATTATTTTAATTGCTAGTTCAATTTATTCTTGGGCAATTATTATTGAAAAAATAAAAATGTTTAAAAAAATAAGCAAAAGCACAGAAGATTTTGAAAATAAATTTTGGAAATCAAAATCGGCTGAAACTTTTTACAATAATTTGCCTTCTACTGTTCAAGACCCTATGGCAAATTTATTTAGAGATTCAATGGCGGTAATGCTAAAATCTAGAAGAAGTTCTAATTTAAATGATAAAATGTCTAGAATATTAGAAATAAATATTGAACAACAAATGGAAAAAATTGAAAAAAATTATACATTCTTAGCAACAGTAGGGTCTACAGCACCTTTTATAGGTTTATTCGGAACAGTCTGGGGAATTATGAATTCTTTTCAGTCGATAGCAATTTCAAGAAATACAAGCCTAGCAATTGTAGCGCCAGGTATAGCGGAAGCATTATTTGCTACTGCACTAGGACTTCTTGCTGCTATACCAGCGGTAGTAGCATTTAATAAGTTTAATAGTGACGCAAAAAAATATTCCCAAAAACTAGAAAATTTTTCTAAAAGACTTTTATCAATAATTTAAAATGGCATTTAAATTAAAACACTCTTCAAGAGAACCAATGAGTGAAATTAATGTCACTCCATTCGTTGATGTTATGTTGGTTTTACTAATAATATTTATGGTAACCGCACCTTTGTTAACTGTTGGAGTTCAAGTAGATCTTCCAGAAAGTTCAGCAGACTCTTTGCCAGAAGAGCAAGAGCCTTTAACTTTAACTATTAACGCAAAAGGAGAAATTTTTATACAGGAATCAAAAGTAGATTATGAAAAAATTATTGCGAAAATATTAGCTGTTTCAAAAAATAGAACCGACACAAGAATATACGTAAGAGGAGACAAAACAATTAACTATGGAAGAGTTTTAGAAATAATGGGGATGCTTTCTGGTTCAGGATTTACTAAGGTTGCTTTAATTTCTGAACCTTACAAAGAGAGGTAAAACTTGTATAGAAATATTGCCATTTCAACTGGTTTTCATATTTTAATAGTTGTCGCAGGAACTTTAACTTTGCCTTTTTTGATAAAAAAACCTATTCAGTTGCCACCCATAGTATCTATTGAACTTATTCAAATAACTGACAAAACAAATATACCATTTGCTCCAAAAGCAAAAAAAATAATTGAAAAGGTTAAAAAAAAGGAAGAAGAAAGAATTGTTTCAGAACAAGCTCCACCAAAAAAAATTAAAAAAGAAAAACCAGATGTTGTGCCTTTACCAGATGAAAAAATAGAAAAAGTTAAAAAAATAGAAGAAAAAAAACAGAATCCAGAAAAAATAGATACTGAAGTTAAGCAAGTTTCAGAGTTTGAGAAAAAAGAATTATTTGACCCAAATAATATTGCAGCATTAATTGATAAATCCAAAGAAGATTTAGCTGAAACAACACAAACAACAAAAAAAATTACTCAATCACAAGATAAAAATGCAGAACCAAGTGGACTTTCATTAAGCGAAGAGGATGCTCTTAAAGCTCAGATTTTTGGATGTTGGAGCATACCTTTAGGTTTGCCTTATAATGAAAATTTACTCGTTCGTATAAAATTGCAATTAAAACCAGATGGAACAGTTGCAAAATCAGAAATATTGGATCATGCGAGAATGAATAAGCCTGGACAAGGATTTTATAAAGTGTTAGCAGAAAGTGCATTAAGAGCTGTAAGATTATGTCAACCATTAAGAGTGCCAACTACAGGATATGAAAGATGGAAAGATTTACAGCTAAATTTTGATGCAAGAGAAATGTTAGAAGGATAAAAAATTGAACTTATTAAGAATATTATTACTATTTTTTCTACTACAACTTAAAGCTTATGCTTTAATTGAAGTAGATATTACAAGAGGTAATTTAAGCCCTCTTCCAATAGCAGTTTCACCATTATCAGCAAATAAAGAATCTCTTACAAAATTTGAAAATATTTTAAAAAAGAAAGACTTAGGATCAGAAATATCTTTAATTGTTGAAAATAATTTGAGGTTAACTGGTCTTTTTAACCCACTTAAGAAAGATGCTTTTTTACAAAAACCAGAAATTGCTCATTTAAAACCAAGATTTGAAGATTGGTCATTAATAAAAGCACAAGCATTAATAACAGGCAAGGTTGAAATTATAGATGAAAAATTAAGAGTTGAATTTAGACTGTGGGATGTTTTGGCAGCAAAAGAAATGCTTGCTTTGGCTTTTACAACAGTTCCGTCTAATTGGAGAAGAGTAGGACATATAATTACAGACAAAGTTTATGAACGACTAACTGGAGAAAAAGGTTATTTTGATACAAGAATAATATATGTATCTGAAGAAGGACCTAAAACAAAAAGAATAAAAAAATTAGCAATAATGGATCAAGATGGTTTTAATTTAAAATATCTAACTTTGGGAAATGAATTAGTTTTAACTCCTAGGTTTAATCCTACAAATCAAATGGTTACTTATCTTTCATACTTTAGAAACTTGCCAAGAGTCTATCTTTTGGATATAGAAACCGGCATACAAGAAGTTGTAGGAGATTTTCCAGGAATGACATTCGCTCCAAGATTTTCTCCAGACGGAAAAAAAATAATAATGAGTTTTGCTACTGGAGGAAATTCCGATATTTACACTATGGATTTAGAAAATAGAGTTGTTGAACGAATTACCAATCATTCTTCTATAGATACTTCGCCTTCTTATTCTCCTGATGGAAAATATATTTGTTTTAATTCTGACCGAAGCGGCTATCAACAAATTTATGTTATGAAAAGCGATGGTTCGGATGTTAAAAGAATTTCATTTGGGAAAGGTCTATATGGAACACCAGTATGGTCACCAAGAGGGGACTTGATAGCATTCACAAAACTACATAAAGGAAAATTTTACATAGGTGTAATGAGAACTGATGGATCAGGAGAAAGACTTTTAACAGAAAACTTCTACCAAGAAGCACCTTCTTGGTCGCCAAACGGTAGAGTTCTAATTTTTTATAGAGAAACAAAAACTGATGAAAAAGGAGAAGGATTTAGTGCAAAACTGTGGTCTATTGACTTAACTGGCTATAATGAGAGGAAAGTCCCCACTAAAACTGACGCTTCTGACCCATCCTGGTCGTCTTTATTAAGTAATTAGTATATTTTTCAATAAAATATATTGATTTTTATCCTTGTAAGATCTATTTAGGTGTGAAAAAGTTATAAAAATTAAGATTTAAGGAGCAGCAATGAATTTAGGGAAAATTTACAATAACGTATTGTTAGTGATTATTTTGGGTTTTGTGTTATCTGCATGTGCAACACAAACTACAAAAATCGACTCACAATTGCAAGGTGATGTATATACAGGGACCGATACAGTCGAGTACTTAGCTGACGGTGTTCCAGATAGAGTTTTCTTTGCAACAAATGAATCAGTTTTAACAACTGCTTCTAGAGAAACTTTGAGAAAACAAGC
>MDTE01119104.1_pt1 | contig 10801 bp, 10 predicted proteins | sample 811231 | NCBI WGS metagenome assembly MDTE01 (sample SAMN05326651, study PRJNA326480) | marine metagenome | isolation source: seawater | place: Indian Ocean: Red Sea | collected 2010 | reverse complement strand
GCTATGATGATGGGAACAGCTTCATTACCACACGTAATGATGAGGTTCTTTACAACTCCAAGTGTGAAAGCAGCTAGAAAATCAGTAGGTTGGTCAGTATTCTTTATCTTCCTACTATATTCTTCTGCACCAATGTTAGCGACACTTTCAAAACTTGCTTTAATTGACCCTAACTTACCAACAGGTATTATAGGTAAATCAATTGCAGAAGTTCAAGCGATCGACTGGTATCAAAACTGGAACCAAGCGAATCTGATGTTCGTCAGCGACTTTAACGGAAATGGAACTGTTGAATTAAACGAGTTCTTCATGGCTGGTAAGGCTGTTGTATTAGCAACACCAGAAGTAGCAGGATTACCATATGTAATCTCAGGTCTAGTAGCTGCTGGAGGTATGGCTGCTGCTATGTCTACTGCAGATGGTTTGATTCTTGCAATCGCTAATGCAATCTCTCACGACGTTTATTATAAAATGATAGACCCGAAAGCAGAGACTGCAAAAAGACTATTGGTTGCAAGGGTGCTACTTGTGATTATTGGTTTTGCTGGTGCAACTATAGCAGCAATGGAAATCCAAGGTATCCTAGGTTCAGTAATATGGGCTTTTGACTTTGCGATGTCTGGATTGTTCTGGCCACTAGTACTAGGTGTATGGTGGAAGAGAGCTAATAAAGAAGGTGCTATAGCTGGTATGGTATTAGGACTAGTTTCTGGTTTTGCGTATCTAATTTGGGTACGAAGCGGTGGAAGTGGTTTCCTAGGAATTACTCAGTTAACTTTTGGTATCTTCGGATCGACTGTTAGTTTAGTTGCGATGATCGTTGTAAGTTTAGCTACTGCAGCGCCTAACACTGCAACTCAGAAAATGGTTGACGACGCTAGAGTACCTGCGGGTCAACAAGTAATAAGTCAAAGATAAAAACTTTAATAAAGGGGCGAAATTAATCGCCCCTTTAACTTCTTTTCATTATCAAATATAACTCTTAAATAATGTCTGCAAACTTTCATCCTTTAGTTTATATAATTGACTATATTCTTGGCATTATAATGTGGACCTTAGTTGGAAGAGTTGCAATGAATATATTCCAGAGAGAGGACTCTCAATTTTTTTTCATGAGAGTTTTTGTTAAGTTTACTAATCCTTTGTTAAATATTTTTAGACCTGTAACACCATCATTTATTATTCAACCACTCGTGCCACTTTATGTTGCTTGGTTTTTTTTTATGATCAGATTCTATCTGATGCCTTATATCTTGGGATACTCAGTAATGGGCATGCTTTCTTTTCCACTTGAAAGTGAGATATCAAGGCAAATTTATCAATTTTATAATTCAATAAAGTTTTAAAAATTGATACTAATTATTTCACTATTCAATGAAAAAAATACAAATATCTCCATCAATTTTATCTGCTGATTTTAGTCAGCTTGGTAAAGAAATAAAAAGACTAGAAGAGGCCGGCGCAGATTTAATTCATGTTGATGTTATGGATGGTCATTTTGTTCCAAATTTAACGATAGGACCACCTGTAATTAAGGCTTTAAAAAAAGATTGTTCAATAAAGTTTGATGTTCACTTAATGATTTCACCAGTTCACAAATTTATTGATGCTTATTCAGATGCTGGAGCTGATATAATTACCATTCACCCAGAAGCAACTGATGATTTATCTGCTTCAATTAAAAAAATCAAAGATTTAGGCAAAAAGGTAGGTGTATCTTTAAATCCAGAAACTAAGGTTAATGTAATAAAAAATTATCTAGAAGAAATTGATTTAGTTTTAATCATGAGCGTTAATCCTGGTTTTGGTGGACAAAAATTTATGCCCAAAGTTCTCGATAAAATTAAAGAACTCAAAAAAATGCAAAATGAAAAAAATATAGATTTTGATATTGAAATTGATGGAGGTATTAATTTTGAAAATTCAAAAATTGCAATTGAGGCAGGTGCCAATATTTTAGTCTCAGGAACTACAATTTTTAAAAGCAATAACGGGGATATCAAAAAAAACATCAAATTACTAAAATCAAAATAACTCAATGATTTTAAGACACTTCTTAAATTCAATTAGTGAATTTATAGATAATATTAAAAAAAAATTAGAGATTTTTATTTGAATTCGAGCATCTATGAAAAAAAAATCTCAAAAACTTTTTACGAAGAATTAATATACAAACCAAGTCCACATTTACTTTCATCTCTTATTCAATATCAAACCAAAAAAATAAATATCAACGATATATCAGCAGATAATTTATGGGAAAATAAACATATCAATGATAAAAATTATAAAAAATTAAATAATTTTTATTGGTTTTTTAGTTTAGACTTAAAATCGTCAAAAAAAAATACTCAAAAAATAATATCTGATTGGATTAATAAAAATTTCAAATATAATTCTGAATCTTGGGAATTTGACTTAACCTCGAAAAGAATTATAGCGTGGCTCTCTAATCACACTTTAACAATAGATGAAGCTGATAAAGACTACCTAGATAAATTCAATAACATGGTCCAAAAACAAACAAATCATTTGATAAATGAAACAAATTATTCAAAAAAAATTGAAAACAAAATGATTGGATGTGCTGCAATAATTCTTGTTGGTCTTATATATAAAGATGAAAAAAAATACCTTTCTTATGGTTTAAGCTTACTAAAAAAAATATCTAATTCTGTATTTGATAATTATGGATTTACAAAATCAAGAAGTATAAAACAATTAATTTTTTATCTAAAATATTTTATTTTAATTAGAGAATGGTTTAAGGAATCACAGATTGAAATACCAGATCTCGTTAATGAAACAATTTATTATTTAGGTCAAGGTTATGCTTTTATTTGGCAAAATATTAAAAAAGATATTCTAATGAATGGAAATAATATCTCAGATAACAAAGAGTTTGATCACTATTTAAAAAGATTTGGATACAAATTTAAAAATGAAAATAAAGAATTTGGGGGATATGCAATATTAAATGATAAAAAAATTTCAATTGTAATGGATATTGGTCAACCTCCTTACTCAAATTTTTCATCAGAATATCAATCAGGTTCACTATCTTTTGAAATTATTTCAAATGGAAAAAAATTGATAAGTAATTGTGGATATTATGAAGGTAAAAATGAAAAACTAATGAAATTATCTAAATCAACCGCAACTCATAATACATTGGCTATTGACGATAATTCTTCTTGTAGATTTAAAAGAAGAAATAAAGATTATTTACTAAAAGATAGTTTAAAAATTTTGAAAAAAGATATAGTTTTTGAAAAAAATTATTGGAAAATCAGTTCTTCACATGATGGGTATTACAAAAAATATAATCTAATTCATGAAAGAGATATAGAATACTATCCTGACAAGTCAAAATTCATTGGAACAGATAAAATATTATTCAAAAAATCAAATTCAAATATAAAATTCGATATAAGATTTCATTTAGAACCAAATGTAAAGTTAATGAAAACTCAGGATAATAAAACAATTCTTATTGAACTCGAAGATGAAGGTTGGAAGTTTACCTGTAAAAACTTTAATATAAACATTGATAATGGGTTATATTTCGGTAATAAAAATTCATATACACAAAATCAAAATATTTTTATTTCTGGCATTACAAATAGTAAAAATGAAAATATCATATGGCAAATAAATAAAATTTAATGAAAAAAATTAAAAGAGCTTTAATCTCAGTATCCGATAAAAAAAACCTTAAATCTTTATTAGATACTTTAAAGAAATATAAAATTGAAATTGTTAGTTCTGGCGGGACTTATAAAGAAATCAAAAAATTAAAGCACAAATGCACTGAAGTTTCAAATTATACAAAAACTAAAGAAATCTTAGATGGAAGAGTTAAAACATTACATCCTAATATTTACGCAGGAATTCTTAATAAAAGAAAAAATAAATCCCACCAAAAAGATTTGGTTAATAACAATTTCAAAAATATAGATTTAGTGATAGTGAATTTTTATCCCTTTGAGGAAACTTTAAGAAATTCAACTAATCATAAAAAAATAATTGAAAATATTGATGTTGGAGGACCAGCTATGGTAAGAGCAGCAGCAAAAAATTATGATGACGTAACTGTTATTACATCAATTGTTCAATATGCAGAATTAATAAACCAATTAAAGAAATTTAAAGGATCAACATCCCAAGAATTTAGAAGAAGAATGTCTCAAATAGCTTTTGCAGAAACAGCCTATTATGACTCTAAAATTTCAGATTATTTCAATCAAATTACAAAAAATAACTTTCCAGATAAAAAAACTATTTCTGCCAATATGATTGAAAAATTAAGATATGGAGAAAATCCCCATCAAGAAAGTGCGATTTATTCACAAAATAAATCATCAAAAATCAAACAGTTAAATGGAAAGCAATTAAGTTATAATAACTATAATGATATTTTTGCAGCGCTTAAAATTTCCAAATCTCTGCCAAAGAATACAGGACTAGTAATAATTAAACATGCAAATCCTTGTGGCGTTTCTATTTTAAAAAATGCTATTGAATGTTACAAATCAGCACTTGCTTGTGATCCAATAAGTGCTTTTGGAGGAATAGTATCATGTAATTTTAAAGTAAATAAAAAATTAGCTGAAGAGTTAAACAAAACATTTCTTGAAGTAATTATAGGCAAAAATTTTGATAATGGTGCTTTAAAGATTTTAAAAAAAAAGAAAAACCTAAGATTAATTGATACTGCTGACTTTTATCCAAAAGAAACTTTAAAATTTTCATCTTCTGATGAACATATATTAATACAATCGGAGGATAGTTACATCTTTAATAGAAAAGATTTCAAAATTGTATCAAAAAAAAAACCAACTAAATCTCAATTTGATGATTTAATATTTGCATTTAATGTTTGTAGATACGTAAAATCGAATGCTATTGTTCTAGCATCTAATAAATCAACTATTGGTATTGGATCAGGTCAACCAAGTAGATTAGATAGTTGTCAAATTGCAATTGACAAAATGAAAAAATTTATAAATCCAAAATTAGATATTGTTGCTGCTTCTGATGCTTTTTTTCCATTTGTTGATGGAATTGAAAAACTAGTACAATCAGGTGTCAAAGCAGTAATTCAACCCTCTGGATCAATTAATGATAAAAAAATTATAAAATTTGCAAATGAGACCGATACTGTTTTAATTTTCTCAAGAACAAGACATTTTAAACATTAATAATTTCATCAATTTTAGCTGCTAAAATAAAATCATTTTCTGATAAGCCTTCAATGGCATGGGTAGTTATATTTATTTTCGCATAACCCCAACCAAAATTAATATCTGGATGATGTCCTTCATCCTCAGAAATTTTAGCAACTTCATTTACAAAATCTTGGCTTTTTTTGAAATTTTTAAATTTAAAATTTTTTTCCAAAAAATAAATATTTTTATCATTTTTTATTACATCCCAACCATCTACTTTTTTTTGATATTTATGTATCTCTGATATATTAAAAGGAATTGCTCCTCCCTCACAAGGCACACATTTTTTATTAAGTAAATCACTCATAATTTTGGAGCGGGCAAAGGGGGTCGAACCCTCGACCTTCTCGTTGGCAACGAGACGCTCTACCACTGAGCTATGCCCGCATATGAGACATTATAGTAAGCTATTTTTTTTGATTCAAGCAATATTAAATGTGATATATTTTTTAATTATGAAAAAAGAAGAATTACCAAACACAATTCCTGTATTTCCTTTAAGTAATTTTATTATATTTCCCAAAACTACTGTTCCTTTGAATATTTTTGAACCTCGTTATATTTCAATGATTAATGATAGCATGAGAACCAATAAATTAATCGGTATGATACAACCAAGATCAATTAATGATGAAAAATTATCAATTCCTTCATTACATAAAATAGGTTGCTTAGGAAAAATAACAAGTTTTTCAGAGACAGAAGATGGAAGATATCTTATTGATTTAAAGGGAATAATTAGGTTTAAAATTTTACAAGAAAAAAAAACTGAAAACCTTTATAGAACCTGTGTAGTAAACTTCGACGATTTTTTAAATGATCTTAATGATAAAAAAGAAAATCTAAAGTTCTCTGATCTAGAATTAATATTCAGAGATTTAAAACAATTATTTGAAAAAAGAGGATTTATTATCAACTGGAAAGCTTTAGAGAAACAAAACTTGGATGAAATTGTTAATGCATTAGCTATGGCTTCACCATTTAGTTTAGAGGAGAAACAAGTATTATTAGAGTCCGTCAATTTAGATTTAAGAAAAAATAAAATTGCGGAAATATTATCAACATATACATCCGATGAGTATAATAATACAACTCTTCAGTAAATTTTTAATATCTTATACCACTATCAGCAAAATTTTTTAGAAACGTATTTACAAATTTATTGTTACCAATAAAATTAATCGACTTATTAAATAAGTTAATATTAATTTTACTTTGTAAATTAAATAATTCATAGATCCAATCAATACCTGATAAAAAGATAAAATTTTTACTCTGAGATTTTTTTTGGAATTCACGGCATAATGAGGAATCTAAATCCAAACCCAGGTTAATTTTTTTATCTATCAATTCCGATAACAACTTTATATCACGTAAAGACATATTAAATCCTTGACCAGCTAGCGGATGAATCTTATGAAGCAAATCTCCAAATGCTAAAATGTTATCCTTATAGTAATTTCTTAAACAAGAAGATTTTAATTTAAAACTACTCCATTGATCTATCTTTTTAATAGAATAAATTGGATTATACTTTTTAACTAAATCGTCCATTTGAAAATTATTTTTTTTTTTCATAGATTTAAAAGAATAAACTATAGAAGTTTCTGAGTTTGAAATTGGTAAAAAGGCTATTGGTCCATTTTTTGTAAAATTTTGATAAGCAGTATTATTTTTAATTTTTTTGTGAATAATAGAGGTTGTATAAGCATAACTATTATAATCTTTTTCAATTTTATTTGAAAAAAATTTTTTTATATATGAGTGTGTTGGATCAGAATTAATTACTAATTTATATTTTTCTTTATTAATATCAAAATTTTTTTTAAACTTAATTAATTTATTTTTTTTCAAATTTTTAAGTAACAATTTTTGTAATTTGTAATTTCGAACTATTGAAAAAATTTCATTATTTTTATTATCAAATTTAAGTAATTCTTTTTTGCTGTCTTTTTCAGTAAAAATTTTAATATTTTGGATTTTCCATGAAACATTATCAATATTAGTTATTTCATTATTTAAGTAATCTATATTAGATTTTGATATACCGAGGGTTCTAGACTGATTATACAAAGTATTTTTTTTTGCACTATAAATATCTACAAATATATCTTTTTGAACTAGAACATTTGCTAAAGTTAAACTAGCTAATCCATCACCAATGATACAAATTTTCATAACAAATTAATTTTAACAATAAAAATTAGATGATACAAAGTGTTAAATTTGATTCATCAAAATGAAATTAAAAAAAATAGTTATTACTTCTCTTCAATTTATAGTCAACAGGTTAATTGAAATCATAGGTATAACTATATCCATATTTGGTATTTTACTTTTTATTGCACTAATTTCTTATTCTCCAACTGACCCTAATTTTATATTTCCAGAAAACAGACAAATTCAAAATATTTTAGGATATCAGGGCAGTTATGTTTCTGACTTATTTTTTCAATCTATTGGGATTATTTCATATCTAGTATCAATTACTTACCTGATGACTGGGATAAATATTTTCAAGACCAAGGATTTATTTTTAATTATAGAAAATACATTTTTTTCAGTTATATATTGTATCATAGGTAGCATATTTTTTACTTTTTTTTATCAAGACACATTTAAACTTTATATCAATGGAAATGGTGGTTTCATTGGACAGTTTTTAAATAAAACATTTCTTGTTAATTTACTTAATTTACAGACATTAGTTTCTTATTATTTCCTATTATTTTTGATTGTTGTCTTTTTTTTAATTAGTCTTAATTTTAGACCTAAGGGTATTTTGGACTTTATAAAAAAGTTATTTAATTACATTAATAGAGATAAAAACAAACCTTACACCGATAAGAGTGAAATCATAAGTGAATATATTCCTCAAGAAGAAATTAAAAATTTAATTCAAGAAGATCTTCCTTTTATTAAAGCTGAAAAACTTAAAGAAAGTGAAAAAACTAAATTTAAACTACCGAGTTTAGATTTATTGAAAGTGCCAACAAAAAAAGAAAGAGAAAATTCTCATAAAGAAGAAAGTGATGATCCTACGTTTCTTGAAAAAATTTTGTTAGATTTTGGTGTTAACGGTAATATAAAAAAAATAAGTCATGGGCCTGTTGTTACTTTAAATGAATTTGAACCAGCTGCAGGTGTCAAAGTCTCAAAAATAATTAATCTATCAGATGATATAGCAAGAAATACGAGTTCAGAATCTGCAAGAATAGCTACTATACCTGGTAGTAATACAGTTGGTATTGAGCTACCAAATTTGTCTAGAGAGAACGTATATCTTAGTGAAATATTAAATAATTCAGATTTCAAAAAAAAAGAAATAAAATTACCTATAGCTCTTGGAAAAAATATTTCAGGCACTCCAATAGTAGGTGATCTTGCATCAATGCCTCACTTATTAATAGCAGGTACAACTGGATCTGGTAAATCAGTCTGTATCAATACCATTATTTTATCTCTTCTATACAGACAAACCCCTGAGAAATGTAAATTTATTTTAATTGATCCTAAAATGTTAGAACTTTCTACTTATGAAGGTATCCCTCACCTCATATGCCCTGTTATCACAGAAGCAAAAAAAGCAGCCTCAGTTCTAGGCTGGGTAGTTAAAGAGATGGAAAGCAGATATCGTTTAATGACAAAAGAAGGTGTTAGAAATATTGACGGGTATAATGCAAAACATAAATTAACAATGCCATATATTGTTGTCATTGTTGATGAAATGTCTGATCTGATGTTGGTGGCAGGCAAAGAAATAGAAAATTACATTCAAAAATTATCTCAAATGGCGAGAGCTGCTGGAATTCACATTATAATGGCTACCCAAAGACCAAGTGTAGATGTGATTACAGGAACAATTAAAGCCAATTTTCCAACTAGAATTTCATTTCAGGTAACTTCAAAAATTGATAGCAGGACCATTTTAGGTGAACAAGGTGCAGAACAACTTCTTGGTAAAGGTGATATGCTGTATATGTCTTCAGCTAACAGAATTTTAAGGATACACGCCCCTTTCGTCTCTGACAACGAAATAGAAAAAATTAATAATTTTTTAAGATCACAAGCAGAACCAGACTATGTTGACGAAATTTTAAATTTTGCTGATGAAAAAGAAATTAGTGGTGGAACTGCAAGCAATGGAGATAAAGATGAGCTTTATAAAACTGCACTTGAAATAATTAAATCTGAGGGCAAAGCGTCAACATCTTTTTTACAGAGAAAACTTCAAATTGGTTATAATAGAGCAGCAAGAATAATTGATATGATGGAGGCAGAAGGTGTTGTGAGTAAAGCAAATCATGTTGGTAAAAGAGATGTTCTTTAATGAAAAAAATTTTAATAATTCTAATTATAATTATCCTTCATAATTTTGCTCATGCATCACCTAAAGAAAATATAATTAAAAATTTAAAAAATATAAATAATTTAAGTTTTGATTTTGAACAAAATGTGAACGGTAAAATTGAAAATGGAAATTGTATTATAGAATATCCTAAAAAAATATTTTGCAATTATAATAATTTAAATAATAAACTTTTAGTGTCTAACGGTAAATCTCTAGTTATTAAGACTAAGGGAGGAAGTTACTATAGATACTCTATAAAAAAAACTCCTCTAAATTATATCTTAGATAAAAATTTTTTAATAAATGAAATTGAAAATCTTAAAGGAAGGATAATTGATGATAAATTTATAAACTTTAAAATTTTAAAAGATGATAATGAGATAAATATATTTTTTGACAATATTAATTATAATCTAATTGGGTGGCAAACATTGGATATCTACCAAAATTTAAGTATTACTTATATTTATTCTTTAAAGATAAATCGAATATTAGATAAAAATACTTTTAAAATACCAACCTCAAATTAAATTTTTACAGTTTCTTTTTTATAAACTTTCATTCCTCTAGCTATGTAATTTTTTAATGCATTTTTATGATCAAAAGTACAGGTATGAACCCAAACTCTTTTTATGTTTTTTTTAGAAAATGATTTTTTAATTGCATCAGACAGTAAGTAGCCACCTAATTTTTTATTTTGATATTCCTCTAATAAACCAAAATATGCTATTTCAATTTCTTTAGAATCTTTGTGTATTATTAATTCAAAGTAACCAGCAAGATCACCATTTATTTTCAAAATATAAGTTTCTACACTTGAATTTGAAACATATTTTATCCAATCACTATCAGACCAAACAAGACGATCAATCCATCTGTGCTTTTTTCCTATATTTTTATAAAAAAATTTATTTAATTGAAAATCAATAGGATTTACTAAGTCAATAGAATGAGCAACTATTGGCAAGATACTCTCATTTAAAGCATCAATAGATTTTATTTCTAAATAATTTCTATCAATTATTTCTGTCACTCAACCATTTTTCCTACTTTTTCACCACCGAACAAATGAAAGTGTAAATGAGGAACCTCTTGCCCTCCATGCTCACTTATGTTTGCTAAAGCTCTATAACCTTGACCTACTTCTGTTGAAATACCGAGCTTTTTAGCAACTATATTAATACCCTTTAATAATCCAACCATCTCATTTGGTGATGCATTC
>MDTE01032014.1_pt1 | contig 10801 bp, 3 predicted proteins | sample 811231 | NCBI WGS metagenome assembly MDTE01 (sample SAMN05326651, study PRJNA326480) | marine metagenome | isolation source: seawater | place: Indian Ocean: Red Sea | collected 2010 | reverse complement strand
TTACTGTGTACCATATGCTTGAAATTCTAGTGTAATATAATGCATATATAATCTATCGTGATTGGCTATATTCTGGCGCTACAACGTTTACAAAGCATGGGAGCAAACAATGATTTTAGTGCGCCAACGTGGGCGAGATCTTGGCGTCATTCGAGACCAGTCGTCTGGTGATGTACGAAGCCACATCCAACAGTTGGAGCTCTTCTGAAGCTCCATCCACAAGACACAGGTCGGCGTGGCCGAGCCTCTCGCAGATCTGCCCCTTGACGGCGTCGCTGACGCCCTTCTTTGCTACAACGTCGTCATGCAGCTGTTGTAGCAGCATGGACATAGGGTAACCCTCGGCAATGATGTCCTGTACAGCCTTTACAACCGTGTCGAGGCCATTATTTGACTCCATGGCTGTCCACAAAGCACCCATCACATTGTCTGGCACCTGCCCACTGACATCGATCACAGTCTCCGTGGTCACTTCATCTCCCCCTGACAACTGCGCGGCAGACTGTAGGAACGTCACGGCTTTGCGCATATCTCCACAACTAGTTTTCAATATAGTATCAATAGCCGGTGTCTGAATATTCACATTTTCCTGCTGCGCGATGAACACTACGCGGTCCCTCATGCTCTCTCCCGGCAAGGGACGGAAGCGGAACTTGGCGCAACGACTAGCCAAAGGCTCAATTACCCTTGTCACGTAGTTACAAATCAAGCAAAAACGCGTGACTTTCGAATAGGCTTCAATGACACGACGAAGAGCAGACTGGGCATCAGCTGTCATGGTGTCGGCCTCGTCCAAAATGATCAATTTGAACTTCGGGCATGGATATCCCGCCTCCCGCTGGCTGCCCACAGCAGCAGCAGCAAAAACCTTCACCTTATCTCGAATCACACTGATGCCACGCTCATCCGAAGCGTTCAATTCTAAAATTCGATCTTTGCACAGTGTGGGGCCATACAGCGCGCGTGCCACCGCCAGAATCGTAGTCGTCTTGCCAGTGCCTGGAGGGCCATGAAACAACAAGTGAGGCAGACTACCCTGCTCAATGCTCGTCTTCAGCGTCTGCACCACCTCTGCTTGATGGGAGACATCCTCGACATTCTGAGGACGCCATTTTTCCACCCAAGGCTTGCTCACAGGAGCCTTCTCTTTCTTGGAGGCGGCGGATCCAACTACATCCATGAAATTGCTCATTGAGATGATTGGCGATTCCGTGTCAATCGCTACAGGACCGGAGAGTCATAGAAATTTGAGAGTCTGCTGCGAAATCGGTCAAACATATAGTAGAAGCACTCAGTGGGTCCTAAGCTTCTATAAAGGACTATACTTTGTAAATCTTGTGGCGGCTAGGAACATCTATTCTGCCGAATTTGGCGCTTGAAGGGTAGATTTCGTGGCCTCAACCTATTCAGTATGACGAGCCTCTTGCAGAGCCTCCTGCTGGTACTGGTGGTGATCTTTCTGGCCAGTTATGGAGCCATGGCAAAGAAGATGAAAGAGGGTCGGGTTTCTTCACGATCTCGCAGGTCGAGTCTCAAAGAAAAGCGCTTATCAAAGCGCGAGCTTCAGACAATAGAAAGCATCGTGACCTTGGGGAATGAATCGGAACAACACGTCTACATCGAAGCGGCAGCGACTCGATCAAGAGCATCAGATACGCTATTTACTTGCATGGGGCCGGATGGAGAGCGCATTCTGACTGTGTGGGGTCTTTTGCTGGCTGGCTCGATTGCGAGATCGGCAGCCGCGACTGCAGTGCACCCGTTGAATGTGATGAAGATTATGCTGCAAAGAAGGGAGGGGAAGATGCCCGAGTTTACCTGGGATGGACTTATGCGTGGAAGTGGTAGCCAGCTGTTGTGGTCGATACCCCATGGCGCATTCAGCTTCACAGTGATAGAGAACACCAAGAAGCAGCTGAGCTACTGGAGTGAGAAGCTAGAACTAGAGAAGGTCATCCCCAAACACATTTTGACGCCTATGATGGACTTTTTATCGTCCTGTGTTTCTACTTTCATCTGCTCTGTGATCAGTACTCCCCAGATGGTCACTACGGACAGAATCATGGCCAAAGTGTACCCGAATCTGCCCCGGGCCATCCAGCGAATCTTCGAGACAGAGGGTTTACGGGGCTTCTATGCAGGATGGCTGCCAGCCTTAATGCAAAAAATTCCTTCCTATGCATTGACGTGGATGCTTTTCCAGCAGCTCAAACTTGTTTTTAATCGGGTCAATGGCAGGGCTGGCACAGCTTTTGAGAACACATGCCTGGGATCGTGTGCAGCAGCCGGGGCATGCTGCATCATGATACCTATAGATACAATCAAGACACGTATTGTCACACAACATCCAGGGGAGGAAAAGCTATATGTGGGGGTAATACAAACCTTCTTAAAGATTTTGAATAGCGAGGGAATCGGTGCCTTTTATCGTGCCTTGCCACCGAGGTTGCTAGCAGTGGTCCCCATGATTGGGATCCAATTCAGCACATACGAGGTGATGAAGAAGGCCTTATTAGGAGGGCAACCAGCGAAGAAGAAGTAGTAGTAGTCGTAGTAATAGAGTAATAGTAGTAGTAGTAGTCGTAGTGTGACCTGGCAGTTGTTAGTTGTTTTATTTATCATATATTATTATGCTAAACCCTCCTCTCTTCCTTCTCCCTGAACAAGGGCAAGGCTATTGACGCAGCGTGACGTAGACTGATATCCTGTCAGCCCTTCTGCCCTTTACTATGGACAAAAATAGCATTGGCAGGATGACTGACTTTGTCTCCTGACTATAGACACATGCATATGGACCTGATTGCTTTGGCCCCTGCTATTGCCCTAATGAGCAGTAGTGGGCCTTCTTCTAGGCACGACGAGGGTGGTGTCGGCTCCATAGTCGACTGCCATGAGCCACGCAATGTCATTCTGCTTGTGCAACACGGCACTCTGAAGGGGCGTATGAAGAGGGCCACGACGTCCAGGTGAGTTTGGATTGGCCCCAGCCTTCAAGAGCAGCTCGGAGATTTCAGTGTGACCGCCATGAACAGCCACATGGAGAGGGCTCACATTCAAATGATTCTTGACGTTGACCTCAGCACCGTATTCGTCCAGCAAGCAGGACACGACGTCACCCTGGCCAAGGGCACATGCACGAAGCAAGGGGGTGTCACCAACTAGGTTGGTAGCGTTGATATCAACCGTGTCTGCATCCTTGCTGTCCATGAGCAGGCGCACGATGCGAGCATGCCCCTCAAATGAAGCATAGTGAAGAGGGGTGTTACCCTGGTAGTTGACTGCATTGACACTAGCTCCTGTTTTGAGCAATGATTCCGCCGCCTTATGGCGTCCAAATCTGGCACAAAGGTGCAGGGGAGTATCACCGTAGTCATCCTCGACATCCAGGGAGCATCCCAAGTGGGAGACACAGAACTTGATCATGTCTAGCTGATTAAAGAGGGTGGCGTTGTGCAGGACAGTGCGCCCAGTTGGGTCACTGTGATCTGCATGAATGCCTACGTCCATACGCAGCACCATCTCCATAGCCAAAGGCGCCTTGCGTGCTGCGGCAGCGAACCAGAGGTTGGACGGAGTAGAGACACCCTCCATCTCAAACGTACACCCTCTCGCGTGCTCCTTTCGTACTCCTGCTAGATCTCTGCTCACGCTCCACTCCAGCGTCTTCAAGTCCTTGAATCTCTCTCTGTGCACAAAAGAAGCGTCGACCTCCTTTAGGCACGCTAATAGCTTAGGGCGGAAGTCTGTGTTGCAGCACGCAAAGTCCAGCTGCATCACATCCTCAAGACTGAGCATGCCACCAATTATCTGGTGCTGTGCGAGGTCGTCAGGCAGATCCAAGATGAGACCAAGCCCCATCTCGCGAGACTCCAGGGAAACTGAGTCCTGAAGGAGACCCTCTGTCAAGCTAGCCAAGTCGCGTGACTCGTGGGAGCTTGACCCGCCCCCTAGTAGGTTGAGCCCCAACTGGCGTGGCTCTGACATGGCAGCGTCCTGAAGGAGACTCTCTGTCAAAATAGGCCCCATAGAAGGCTGTTCCTCTGTGCTATCGCTGCGTAATCTGAAATCCTCGTGACGAACTTCGACCCCAAGGGATCGACGGATCCTGGCTAGTATGGTCGTTAAGAGAAGATCGTAAATACGCCGTGCGACTCGCACTACCAATAAGCTGATGCTCATGGTGTCTCTAAAAGCTTAGCTCAGTGTGATGTGCCTTTTCAGGTCAACTTATAGGGGTTTTCCAGTAGAATAACTTTCATTTGCTCTGGCGCAATATCTGGTGTGTGAGCGTTGTTTTAGAAAGATTGATAGTTAATAGAAGGTCTTAGTTGGCCCGTAGTACGAGTTTTGCGTATATCGAAGCCCATTTGAGGGCTTCTTTTGACCGAGGAAAATGTCGGACGCTGTCGGCTCGATCTCGCACATCCTCAAGACTGCCTTCAAGGATGTGTACGCAGATGAGGACAGGCGCAAAGAAGAGAATGTCGAAGCTAGCGCCTCACCAGCCAAGGAGGCCGTGGAAGCGAAGGAGGACGAGGGAGAGGACGAGATGGAGATCGACGAACCGGCGGATCCTCCAGCGGGGGAAGAAGCTCCAACTGAAGGTGACGGTGAAGAGAAGGACGATAATGGGATCAATGAAGAGGATGCTCCTGAACCTACAGCCGAGCCCTTCCCTGAAAAACTGGCTATTTTGCCTCATTTGCAGGAAGAGTTGGTAGCTCGACAAAAGGCCATTGATGAAGTGACGAGTGACAAGTCGGTGAAAGCTGCTGAATTGGCTTCTTATTTGCAAGTGGAGAAGAAGAAGGCTGCAGAGGCTGAGGAGCTGGAAGAGGAGACGCTGAAGAAGCAGGGAATCATGGTGGGGCAACATATTCCCCCTTTGCCATCCAAGCTCGATATCAACGCGGGCCAGTTACAGAGTTATGGCGATTACAGCAATAACCTCATCATCGCCAAGGAGTTTGTGGAAGCAAACAAGGTCAATAATTTACGTCGCACAGGCAATCTACCCATCTCGGAGCTGGCAGAGCAGAAAATTAAAGAGAGGGCAAGGAAGGCGGCAGCACGACCTGTGGATATCCCTGGTTATGCGCAAATGAACAAGGCTAGTGATATTAAGCGCAAGCTCATGGATGATAGATATGCGGCTGTCGCTCAGGTACGCAAATTGGAGGAGACAGAGAAATTTGCAGCTACGGGAGGAGTTAAACCGAAATACGAAGCAAAGTACGAAAAAGTGAAGAATCAGCTTACAGGGCATGAAAAGGAAGTTAATCGGGACATTTTGAAAGGAATGCAGCATAAAATGAACTACTTGAGAAACCCACACAATGCACAAGGTACTGTGGGGCGAATGCTGACTCGCAATGATGATGCGTACGACCGGCACGAGGCATTTAGAGCAACAAAAAACGGTAGAGGGGGCACGCGTATCGCCAACAAGGGTGGCGGTGCAACGAGAGCTGTAGCTATGGGTGGCGTGCCCCCTGGAGGTGGGCTGGCCAATTCTGTGGAATTGAGTGGCGTAGGGGCGAGCTTGAGTCTGCACGAGCAGTCAAGCTCATTGAGCATACCTGAGGCTGGCGTTCGAGAGAAGGGAAGCAAGGCGAGTAAAGGGGGAGCAGGGAAGGGAGGACATGGCATTAAAATCAGCATGAATGGTGGCAATGATGTCCCTTCTCCCTTATTCATCGCTGATCCGCCTGAATTGGTCATCTCTCAATACGAAGTAGGCAAGCCCGTCACCCTGCCCATAGCTTTCCGGAACGTGAGCAGTATAAGTAGAATGGTCCGTATTATTCCACCTGGTGGAGACTTGTTCGCTATGGCGGCCTTGAAATATCCTCCTAATAGTGCTGGGGGTTATTGTGCCCCCGGTATGGGGGTTACTACTACCATTACATTTAACCCTGTATCACTAGGAGACGCTGAGGACTTTTTAGAGGTAGAGACAGAAGGAGGAAACTTCACCGTGCCAATCAAAGCCCATAGAGATGGGCCTCGCCTGTCTCTTCCTCCTATTATTAATGTGGGGTCGTGTATGGTAGGTGATGCTATGCGTGTACAAGTGCACTGTGAAAACAAGGGTGGCCCAGGGAAGTTCCGACTCGTCTCAGAGGAAACCTATAATAAGGGGCTGAGGCTATACACAGATTGCAATGAGGAAGAATATGCTGTTATGGGCTGTCTGAGACTGGCCCCTTTTACTGTTTATCCAGTTGAATTCTCATTGGATACAGGGGACGCTGTAAGCATCATTCTTGAATATGTCCCTCTCACTCTCGCCACCTCGTATCAGAAAATATATGCACTATGTGACAATACTCAGGTATTTGAATATACGTTGCAAGCAGACAGCAAGCAATTGGATCTCAAAGTAGTGGAGATAAACGAGGTTTCCTTTGACACTCAAAATGACTTCGTCCGCAGGGATTGTTTCTTCAACGCGGCTAACTTGGGTATTGAACAAACCCAAGAAATCATGGTCAGTAATGACAGTGGGCTTCCCGTAGAATATGAATGGGTTTGGCTTGATAAACATGCTCATGAAGGAGAATTTACTACTTTAGGTAATCAAGCCTTAGCAAAGAGAGACAATGCTGATGCTATGCGTGCTAATGGAGCTGGCTTTACCCCCGCTTGGGGAATGATGGGGGACAATGGTGACCCCAGTCACCAGGGTCTGGGTGGAGGTGTAGGAGAAAAAAGTGGAAGTGTTGCATTGAATAAGGATCCTCAGCTACGTGGTCTTGGTGACGTCAGTAAGCCTCCCACTGCTGTGGCTAGCTCAGCTCAACCTGGTACTGCTGACACCAATCAGCCCCCAAGTACCGCTGGTTTTGGCGACTTTGGCCCTATGGCCGCTACAGAGAACACTGATGCTGCTCGTGCTGGAGCTATGGCTGCCAATGCTGACAATGGCATGCTTGGTACTATGACCTTACGCCCTTTATCAGGTTCACCTGATGATCAAGGCGCCAATAGAGTTCGAGAAGGGCCATTTCTCATATCTCCAGCTCGCGGCACTTTAGGAACTGACGGGTTGGAAAACTTTAAGATTAGTTTTGCTGCACGTCGTACAGATTTTGAGGCAATGAAAGCAGTGCTGATGTTGCGAAATGTACCACTGGCAGCATTGCAGGATGCTGCCCAACCTTCACGATTGAGCAGGCTCGCTCATGAAGGGCACGGACAATTTTGCCGTCTGTTGAGTTGGATTGAATCTATTGGCCTAGAAATGGAAGTACCTGATCCGGATGTGGCCCGTGAGCTTGCTAGTGAAAAGGAGGCTATGGAAATGGCTGAAAATGCTGAAGATGCCGAGCAAGGAATGTACAGTGGTGCAGGTGCCGAGGGGGAGAAGGACGAGGATTTCGATAATGGTAGCCTCGCTTCACAAACAGCTCCTGTTCTCGTGCGTGAGACTGTTGTTTCTTTGGCTGCAATTCGTAATTTAGTCTTCTCTCATGCCAATGGTACCGTTCTACCGAGCGATATCTTTGCGATTGAGGCGGCTTTGCGGTATGTTCTGGTGCACACCTACCACTGGATCAAGCACCAGGAGGAGGATGAAGAGGACGAGGAAAAGGTTGAGGAGGCTTTATCCCCAGAAGAGGAAGAAAAGAGGCTAGAAACCCTCGCTGCGGCCCGTGAAGAAGATATCAGCGACAAGTTGGCTATATTTTATCGCAACCCTGCCCCTTATTCGCCTTCCTCACGAGCCGCTTCCCCAGGCCGTCCTATCAGTAACCCTGGTCCTAGGCCGGTAGAACTAGTCGATCCTAGCTTTTCTTTGCGTCACAATCACATCAACCTGAACGAGGCGCTTGCGGAGCCCGTAAAGGCTACATCAGAGGACGAGAATGACAAGGTCGGTACTGCTGCAGGCAAGGCTGAGGCCGAGTTTAGAGCCGAAGAAGATGATGGTTACCTTAGATACAGTGTATCTTATCAGCAGGTGGAACCTGCAGATGACAAATTAGGTCGATTGTGTGCTCCTGGCCCTCTGTCAGAGCATTACGAGGAGCTCTGCGATAATATTTATCTCACGCCCAATGCAATCGTCAGGCTTTTAGGACGCTTTGTAGCCGAGGAATTGGACGGTCAAGTGAAACATGAAGCAGTAGATTATCTTCGTAACAAGGCCCTCGAGTCGTTTTCTTGTCTGGGTATCACTGTGGGTGGTGAGGGCAAGTCACAAAAGATAAGTTTGAGCCCTCCTCTGCTGTCTATTGGCGGTACTCTGCCGATGGAGAAGACCTGGACAGGCAAAGTCACCCTTAGCAACCCCAGCAATGCCATTGCAGAAGTAGAGTTCAATCAGGAACTTATGACAGTCACTAATGTGAACGCTGGAGCCATTGTGTTGAAGCCTGGAGATGTGGATGACAGCATTGCTCTTGAGGACGTGGATGATGGAGAGAAGGGCTTACCCGGTGTAGATGTCGTAGGTGAGGAGAATAACCCTGCCGTAGACCCCTCTTTCCTGTCTGCGCCTGACAGTGACACTGGTATTGTACGCTTGAACAAGCTGCAGGTGGAGCTGGACCCTCCTCGCCTGCTGTTGATGCCCAATGGGGAGGCTGATGTGTCAGTGAGCGTGACATCATTCTGCTTGGGAAAGTACAATATTTCTATCCCTTGTCGCAGTACCAGCAGCACAGCTACTCTAGTAGACCCATTGAACATCAGTGTTGACACTAGTGGCCCGAAACTTCGTTTTTTGCAACCAGAAGTGGACTTAGGCCTGGCCGGAGTAGGTGCTCAAGTGCAGGACACGTTGACGTTCACCAACGAGGGCGCCACTACTGCTTCCTTTCGGTTCCATGCTTTGACTGAAGAGGATATGCAGAAAGTGATGGCAGAAGCAGCACGTATAAATGAGGATGGTAGTTTGAAGACAGAGGATGGAGAGGGCGACGATGTGCCGATCAAGAGGACTGGTTCCTTCGAGTCCGAGCTCTCCACTGGCCTGAGTGGTGGAAACGGTGGAGCAGCAGTAGTAGCACCCTCATCAGAGATAGCAGGGGTATCATCTATGCTCAACAATGAGCCATCACAAGCTATAGGGTCTGCTGCTAGCCCTGGAGGACAGGGTGACTCGCTATTTAACCCGAGCAAGATGAGCGGATTCTCCGGGGTGCCACGTTATGCGGTGACCCGAGTAGTGCCTGCACAGGGAACTATTGAACCAGGAGAGACTGTGACAGTCACAGTCCATTGTCAAGGTGGTACTAATCCCCAAAGAGTGCGTGGCTCTTTGCGTATGCAGGTGGGTAGCGCCATGAAAGAGGTGGATCCGGTGCCAGATCAATTCCTATCTTTCCGTTGCGAAGTGCAAGCTCCCAAGACAGTCATGTACCCGATGGCTATAGATGTAGGCAAAGTGTACGTCGGAGTGCCAGTATACTTCGAGGTGACCACAGAGAATATTTGCAACCTTCCTGCTGCCTATAAGCTCGAGCGACCTGGCGGCCCTAGCTCTGCCTACAGCTTGAAATTTGACAGACCTGAGGGCCCATTGGGCGCCAAGGAGAAGGTCACAGTCAAAGCAGAATTCATTGCATTGCAGCCAGGTGCTATTGATGACATTATTGCCAATAAGATTCGTGGTGTTGCTTCTCCACTTGGTTTCGTCCTGACGGGCAGCGCCAAGACCGCCCTGGTGGACACTGTATACCTCGGCATGATGGACGATAAAACAGGCCACGATGGGCTCCACCACACCAGCGGGATCATCAATAACAATGATGGTCATGATGGTATAATGCCCGTCCCTGAGCCATTGGCACATCCATCATGCGCGAGGTTTCCCGACAATGGTGACCCCCCTGCTGCCATGCCACCCCGTGCCCTTGACTTTGGATCCGAGGTAGAACTATATGAACGAAAGATGACGAAGTTCGCAGTGCGCAATTTGTCCCCTATTCCGGTCATGTTTAATCTATCAGTAGCTAAATACGCTGTAAAAGGTGACATAGGTCCCGGGGCTTTGAGCGGACAAGAGGATGACGTCGTGGGGAAGGGGCATTATTCTGACCATCACAAGGGTACCGATAACGCCATACGTAACGGTCACGGCAAACATGGCCACGATCAGGGTCGTGGTGCACATGGTACTACAAAAGGCTCGTCTAGAGCCGGAACCTCTACTTCGCCAGGTAAAGGCACACGGAAGCTCCTGGTGCCGCACGAGGACGGTGCCAACAAGTTTTACAGTCACGACGGGCGTAAACATGCGGAGGCAAGTGTACAACGTAAAGAGAATCGTCTCTTTCTGACGAGTGGATTAGGTGCCAGCTATTTGGTCGATACCCATGGTGCAATGAGTGGAACAATCGAGCCTTGGGGTGTCACTACCGTCACAGTGAGAACTTTTAACGATATGCCTGGAGGCTACGACGATAGACTAGACTTATCCTTCGTTGACACAATTGGCATCGGTTGGAGCAAGACAGTCGCCATCCCCCTGAAAATGACGGTTACGGGCTGCCCTCTTGTCGTAGAAAAGAGTACTTACGGGATGACCGAGGAGAAAGAGGAGAAGGTCAAGTTCGAGGAAGGGCAAGACCCTGCCGCAACTGCTGCTGCTGCTGCTGCTGTGGTGGCGAAGGGAAAGAAGCAACAGATGCTTTCCTTTGGCTATACGCCTGTGGACAGTGACGCTGTGGAGAGAGACCTGGTCGTTATGAACAACGGGAGTATGCCAGGCAAGGTGGTGTGGAAAATAAGGGGGGTCACAGGCGAGCTGAATGGGCCTGTAAAAGTGTCAATCAATGTGGATGAGGAGGAAGTA
>MDTE01012676.1_pt1 | contig 10801 bp, 10 predicted proteins | sample 811231 | NCBI WGS metagenome assembly MDTE01 (sample SAMN05326651, study PRJNA326480) | marine metagenome | isolation source: seawater | place: Indian Ocean: Red Sea | collected 2010 | reverse complement strand
GGTGAAAGAGTTGGCAAAATGGTTGAGTGAATAAAAAAGTAGATAGAAATTATTTAGAAATACAATCAATTAGTGATCTGATTGAGTCAAAAATTTCTTCAGATGAATTGGTTGTAGAATTAATTAATCCCGCAAATTTTCATTTGAACAAATTTTTTTATAAAAATATTGGAAAAAAACATCATTGGATCGATAGACTAGTTTGGACTGATAAACAGTGGATAGAATATACTGAAAACAAAAAAGTAAAAACATTTGTCTTAAAAAAACAAAATGATCTTGTTGGATATTATGAACTTATCTTACATTCAGACCAAAATGAAACAGAAATAGCATACTTTGGAATTTTAGAAGAATATCAAAATCAAAGGTTTGGATCTTTTCTTCTTACATCTGCAATAAAGAATTCTTTTTCATACAATTCTAATAGAGTTTGGGTGCATACTTGTTCTTTAGATCATAAGAATGCACTAAATAATTATATTTCTAGAGGTATGAAAATTTTTAAAAAAGAAACTGTTTCAATTTAATTTTTCACCGGTAACTTAAACAAGTTTTTTTCTATTAACTGATTTTTTTTAATAGATGAAAGGTATGTAATGCTAAGGTTTTGATATATATCTAAAGTTTGCCATCCAATTAAATCTAAATTTTTTTTATCAAAAAAAACATTTATTTCATTATCATTTTCAATAAACCTGTAATTGATAAATTTGTTTTCAATATTTCTTTCATTTAAATTCTTAATTTTTCTCAAAAGAAATTTTTTATCTAATATTAGGTTTAAAGGTGTTTTTTCTAGAGGATATATGTAATAACTAGTCAAAGTTTTAATTACTAATGATCTTCCATTAGATACAAGTATTTTTTTATTATGCAGGTTATATTTACAAAAAATTTTTTTCGGATATTGGATAATGCAATTCCCATTTTCTATCTTGCCATTAATATTTTGTTCAAAATCAAAAGACAAATTTTCAATATTTTTTAAATTTGATATGATATTTTTTTTTATATTAGCAATAGCATTGTTAGAAATAAATAAGAAAAATAAAATTAAAAAAATTTTTTTCATTTAAGTACATCGCGTTTTCCAACATGATTAGCTTTGCTAACTATTCCGTCACTTTCCATCATATCAATAATTCTTGCAGCTCTATTATAGCCAATTTGAAGTTTTCTTTGCAAAAATGATGTTGAAGCTTTACCTTCTGATTTAATTATCTCTACTGCTGTTTGATAAAGTTCATCTTTATCTGATTGATTTTTTGAGGTTTCATTAATCTCTTTTTCATCAGCAAAATTTAATATCTCATCCACATATTCTGGTTCAGCTTGGGTTCTTAAGGAATTATTAATTTTTTCTATTTCATTATCAGAAACAAATGGTGCATGTATTCGAATAATACGATTTGCTGATGACATATAAAGCATATCACCTTTACCAAGCAATTGTTCAGCACCTTGTTCTCCTAGAATCGTTCGACTATCTATTTTAGATGTTACCTGAAAAGATATTCGAGTAGGAAAGTTTGCTTTTATTGTACCAGTTATTACATCAACACTTGGTCTTTGTGTTGCCATAATAATATGAATACCCGCAGCCCTTGCCATTTGTGATAATTTTTGAATATAATTTTCTATTTCCTTTCCAGCTACTAACATTAAATCTGACATTTCATCTACAACAACAACAATGTAGGGCATTGGAAGTTTATGTTTACTGTTGTAGCCATCAATATTTCTAACTCCCTCTTTAGTCATCAATCTATATCTACTTTCCATTTCTTTAACCACCCAACCAAGAACTGACGCAGCCTTTTTTGCTTCAGTAATTACAGGACAAATTAAATGAGGAATTCCTTCGTATGTTGATAGTTCAAGCATTTTTGGATCAATAAGAATAAATTTACATTTTTCTGGAGTATGACGATAGAGTAATGAAAGGATAATAGTATTAATACAAACTGATTTACCCGAACCGGTCGTTCCTGCAATAAGTAAATGGGGCATTGAAGCAAGATCACCAACTAAAGGTATACCTGAAATATTTTTACCTAATGCTATAGGCAATTTTATGTCTTTTTTCTTAAATTTAGCGTCATTAATTATCTCACTTAAAAAAACGTTTTCTCTTGAAGAATTAGGCAGCTCAATACCAATAGTATTACTTCCAGGTATAGTAGCAATTCGAGCAGACTCTGAACTTGTATTTCTAGCAATATCGTTCTCTAAATTAATTATTTTAGAAACTTTAATCCCAGCAGCAGGTTCAAATTCATTAAGGGTCACTACTGGCCCATGACTTACTTTTTTAATAATTCCATTTACACCAAAATCAAGTAAAATTTTTTCTAGAAATTTAGGATCATTATTTTCATTTTTTTCAAAATCTTTTTTATCTTTTTTCGATGGAAAATCTAATAAATCTATGGATGGTAATTTAAATTTATTTTTACTAAAAGTATTTTTTGCATCAGCCTTAATAAAAGGCAGGTCTTCTTGAATAAGATTTTTTATTTCTTCTTGAGGAATGTATTCATTAATTATCTCATTTTGATTGGTATAGTTTTTTTGTTTTTTATCTGAAATTTTATCAATAAAACTTTTTAAGAAGTTATAGAAACTTTTTAGATTAAATTGAATACTTAATAAAAAAAGTACAATTATTAATATAATTAAAATGAAATAACTTATATTTTCATTTAAGCTTATTAAATTATTTAAAAAAGTTTGATTTAAGTAATTCCCAACAAAACCACCATTGCCATTTATATAAAGATCAAATGAATCAACAAAGAAATAACTAAAAAATATCGAACCAATTAAAGAATATACAATCGTTAAGAAAAGGCTTTCAATAATTATAAATGACTGTTTTTTTTTTATAATATTAAAACCTATGAAAAAGAAAGTTAAAGATACTAAGTATGATATATATCCTAAAGTCTGTAAAAAAAGATCTGATGTATAACTACCTTGAAATCCCATTAAATTTTTAATTTCAGTGTTTTGAGGAAATATGAAATTAGGATCACTGGGTGAATATGTAATTAATGAAACAAATAAAAAAATTCCGATGAGTGAAATAGTTGCACCAATGACTTCCATTAATCTTTTTAATAGAAAAATTGATATTGAATTAGCTATCTTTTTAAAATTCATAATAGATGAATCGAATTTACACTTTGTATCATCTAATTTTTATTGTTAAAATTAAAAATATTATGAAAGTTTGTATACTTGGTAATGGATTAACTAGCTTAACACTTGCAAAAACTTTAGTTAATAAAGGCATATATGTTGATGTTTTATCTGATAAAAATTTTCAAAATTTCGATAAATTGAGAACAATTGGTATATCAAAATCAAATATCGAATATTTTAATAAATATATTTTAGATATTAGAAAGTTAATTTGGAAAATAAATAAAATAGAAGTTTTCAGTGAAAATCTCATAAATGAAAAAATATTAGATTTCAAAGATTATAAAAAACAACTTTTTGCTATAGTAAAAAATTATGAATTATCTGAGTTATTAATTTCAAAATTAAAAAAAAATAAATTTGTTAAATTTAAGAAAAATATATCAGTCAACGATTTGATTAAAAATAATTATGGGTTGGTTATTAACTGTGACTCAACTAGCTCTATAACAAAAAAATTTTTTTATAAAAAGATTAATAAAATTTATAATAGCTATGCTTACTCAACAATTATCAAACATAAGAAATTATCACCTAATAATATAGCAACGCAAATATTTACAAGTAAAGGACCAATAGCTTTTTTACCAATATCTGAGACTGAAACATCTTTAGTTTACTCGGTAAATGGACATGACAAAATAGATTTAAAGTATTTGATAAAAAAGTTTAATAAAAGATATTCGATTATTAAAATGTATGATTTTATAAAAATTGAATTAAAATCAGTGAACTTAAGATCTTATAGATATAAAAATGTTTTAGCTTTTGGTGATTTATTACATAGACTACACCCCTTAGCAGGTCAGGGTTTTAATATGTCTATTAGAGATATTCAGTCTTTGATGGACATAATCTCTGAGAGAATGAAAAATGGTTTAGAAATTAATAGTACCATTTGTGTTGAATTTGAAAAAAAAAATAAATCTAGAAATTATGTTTTTTCAAAGGGAATTGATTTCATCCACGAGTTTTTTAACTTTGAGAGTAAATTCAATAATCCAATAATTAGCAAATCTTTAAAAGTTTTAGGAAAAAATAAAAAGGTTAATGATTTTTTTATAAAAATTGCTGATAAAGGTATAGTTTTTTAAATTATTGAATTGTTGTATTGTTATATTTATCAAATGTATATGTAGTTAGTATTTCCGAAATTTTTGTTTTTCTAATTTCTAAATTCTTAGTTTCTAATAAAGCTTGTTTTTCTTCTAACGTAAAAGGAGATGCCATAGCAAGAGCATTAATTGTTTCGTCTAAACTTTGTTTTTCTAATTCTTTCCAATTAATAATGAAGCCTCTTTTTTCAAATAAAGATTTTAAATCTTTAAATATTAATTCGAGATCTGAAAACTTAAGATTTTCTTTGTTTTCAATTAAATCATCCAAAAAATTTTCGTACGACACATCACACTCTCTATATTTTTTTCCTGAAAAAATTTCTTTTTTAATTTTAAATCTAATAATTCCTTTGAGTTCAATTAAAAATCTTCCATCATCTGATTCTTTAAAACTTGTAATTTTACCAAGACAACCAATATCATGGAGTTTAATTTCGTTAGAGGATTCGGTTTTAAGTTTTTTTGGCTGTATCATTCCAATAAATTTGTTATTTTTCATACTATCATTAACCATATTTATGTACCTGGGCTCAAAAATGTTAAGAGGCACAGTTGTTCTTGGAAAAATTATAAAATTACTCAAAGGAAAAACTGGAATGTTTCTGGGAAGTTTCATTGTATATATTGATTTATATTATAATTAATTTATGTCTAAAAATAAATATTATTGAATGCATAATCAACAAGAAATTATCAAAAATGCCTCATCTTTAATTGAAGAAAAAAAGTATCTTAAAGCAAAAGATATGATGTTAAATTTTTTAAAAAATTCTCACAATATTAAAATAAATATTAAATTTTATTATAGCTTATACCTAATTTTTGATGGACTGAAAGAACCAAAAAATGCAAAAAAATATTTAGAAAAATGCTTAAAAATTAATGAAAATAATCATATCGTTATTAATAATTTAGCAAATATTTTTTTAAAAGAGGGAAATATACTTAAAGCTGAAAAGTTTTACCTTAAATCAATAAATTTAAAGAATGATTACCTTTTAGCAATTATTAATTTAGCTATACTTTATCAAAATCTCGGAAGACTTGAAGATTCTAAAAAATTTTATCTTAAAGCGCTTGATATATCTCCAAAAAGAATATCAATTTATTTTAATCTCAGCAGAATTGATAAGGATTTTATTGATAAGAAAAAAATAGATTTTTTGAAAAACTTGATGGTTAATGAAGAAAATGAAACATCAGAAATGTCTTATGGTTATTTTTTAATGGCAGAATTTGCGAGAAAAAATAAAGATTATAATCAAGAAATTGACTATCTAAAAAAAGCCAATGAATATTCATTTGATTCTAAATTAAAAGCTAATAAGAAAACTTTGAATTATTGGAAAAACATAATTCCATTAAAGTTTAATAAGTTTATATTTGAAAATGATTTGAAGAATCATGAGTTGATAAATATTAAACCAATATTCATAATTGGATTACCAAGATCAGGATCTACTGTCATCGAAGTATTAATATCCTCTGGAAGTAAAGATATATTATCCTTGGGGGAGTCAAGCATATTCAATGGAATTATTGCGAAAGATTTTTCAAATAAAGATTATAATTCTATTGATTTAGAAAACATGAATAATAAAATTTTAGAAATATTTGATAATAAAAATTTAAATTTTAAAAAAAATATCTTGCTAGATAAATCATTAGAAAATTTTTTTTATATTGATGTTATTTTAAGGGTTTTTCCAAAAGCAATATTTATAAATACAACAAGAAACATAGAAGATAATATTTTTGCTATTTTCAAACAGTCGCTTGGAAAATTATCATGGACTAATTCGATAGAGGATATTTTGAATTATATAGATAATTATCTTAAAGTTATAAAATATTTCAAGAATAAATATCCTGATAAAATTTATAGTATTGAGCTTGAGGATCTTACAAATAATGTAGAAGAAATTTCTAAAAAACTTTATTCTTTTTGTGGTCTTAATTGGTCAGAGCAAGTTTTGAATTTTTACGAAAGAAAAGATTTATTAGTATCGACAGCAAGTAATATTCAAATTAGAAAAAATATTTATAAATATGAAAATAAAAAGTATGAACCTTATAAAAATTTATTAAAAAATTTTTTAAAGAAATATGATTGGCTTAATAAAAAAAAAAATTAAATTACTTGCATTTTAAACATCAGCTATTTATAATTATTTCAATAAGCGGGCATAGCTCAGTGGTAGAGCGTCTCGTTGCCAACGAGAAGGTCGAGGGTTCGACCCCCTTTGCCCGCTCCATTTAATTGTTTATGAGTGATTTATTAGAAAAAAAATGTGTACCTTGTGAGGGTGGAGTGACTCCTTTTGATGTATCAGAAATTCATAAATACCAAAAAAAAGTCGACGGTTGGTCATTAATTGAAGATGATGATAAAATATTTTTCTTAGAAAAAGAATTTAAATTTAAAAATTTTTTAGAAAGTCAAAAGTTTATAAACAACGTAGGTTCAATTTCTGAAAAAGAGGGACATCACCCAGATATTATGTTTGGATGGGGATATGCGAAGATAAAAATTACCACACATGCTATTAAAGGCTTGTCTGAGAATGATTTTATATTAGCAGCAAAGATTGACAAGATTGTTAATGTCTAAAGTGTCTCGTTTTAGAAAATACTAAAATAGTATCAGTGCTGTTAGCATATTTAATTATATCTTTATCATTAATTGAGCCTGATGGTTGTATAACTGCTGAAACACCAGATTGAACAAGTTTTTCTATTCCATCTACAAATGGAAAAAAAGCATCTGAGGCAGCTACAATTTTTTCAGAAGGATTAACAAATTTTTTCATTTTATTAATTGCAATTTGACAACTATCAATTCTGCTAGGTTGCCCAGATCCAATACCTACAGTGCTTTTGTTATGTGCTAATACAATCGCATTAGATTTAACATATCTGCATACATTAAAAGCAAATATTAAATCCTTAAACTGGTCGTTGTTGGGTTTAATTTTTGAAACAATATGAAAATTTTTTGAATGAAATTTAATTGAATCTTCATTTTGTAATAAAAGAGCATTGTTTGAAGAATATAATTTGAAGTCTTGGTTTAAGACAAAAGCACTTGCATCAATAAGTCTTATATTTTTCTTTTTTTTTAAGATTTTAATAGCCTCATTATCAAATTTATTTGCAATTATAACTTCTAGAAATATTTTATTAAGCTCTAAAGCTAATTTAGGAGTAACTTTAAAATTACAAGAGACTATTCCACCAAAAGCACTAATCGGATCACATGCTAAGGCTGACTGATAACATTTTAACTTATCTTTTATGATTGATACCCCACAAGGATTGGCGTGTTTTACAATTACAACACCTGTATCTTTGGGTAAAGATTTTGAAACTGTTAAAGCAGCATATATATCATTAAAATTATTGTAACTAAGTTGTTTTCCATGTAATTGATTTAAATTTAATGTGTCATTAAATGAATATATGGCACTTTTTTGATGAGGATTTTCCCCATATCTTAATTCTTTTATTAATTTTGAATGAAATATTTTTTTAGTTGGGAAATAACTAGAATTATATTGATTTAAATAATTAGTTATCAAAGAGTCATAATAAGCTGTTTCAGAAAATGCATCCAGAGAAAGTTTTTTTCTAAATTCTAATGTGGTAGATCCTTTATTTTTTGTTAATTCATATATTAGGTCATCATATTGTTTTATTGCAGTTATAACTGTTACATATTGATAATTTTTAGCTGCTGCTCGAACCATAGTTGGACCACCAATATCAATATTTTCAATAATATTTTTGTGTTTAAATTTTTTTTTTACAACTTTTTCGAAAGGATAAAAGTTCACGATTACTAAATCGATATTTTTGATATAATTTTTTTTTAATTCTTTTGAATGTTTTTTATTATTTCTTTTGTTTAAAATACCTCCATGGATTTTTGGGTGAAGTGTTTTTACTCTACCATCTAAAATTTCAGGAGAGTTTGTAAAATCAGAAATTTCAGTTGCTTTAAATTTTAAATCTTTTATTTTTCTATAAGTCCCACCAGAACTTAAAATTTCAATTTTATGTTTTTTTAATAATGATAAAAGAGGTTTTAAATTTTCTTTATCAGATACTGAAATTAATGCTCTTTTAATTTTACTCATTATATTTTGGTTAATTCCCACTTGATATAATCATTTTTAGAGTTTGTTATCCCTGAAATAAATATATTTTGATTTTCAATGTACATATTTTTCTTACCGAAATATAAACCATTATCAATGTTAATTTCATAATTTTCACAAGTAAATTTCCAACCTTCTCCATCGAGTTCAATAAATATTGATTTGTTATCTTGTGTTTTCATTGTTTTTGATAAAGGGTCTAAATGAAATCGTAGATCGAATTTAAGATTTGGGAGTGTTTTCTTTCCTAATATTTTTTCAATACCCAATAATTTATTGTTTTCTGGGTAAAATTCAATTTCGCGCTCATAAAAAAGATTATATTTTTTTAAGTATCCATCATGTGCAACATTAATTTTCCAATAATTTTTTTCATAAATAATTTTTTTATTTGTTATTTTTAGACCATTTTTAATCTCAAATTCTGAATTAGATTTTTTTTCAAATTTACATGAAGAATTATCATCAATTACTAAAACATTGTGAACGGCAGATGACCTTGATAATTCATCTAGTTTATTATTTTTTTGGTTATAATAGCCGCAATTAGTGATTATTTTTCTTCCATTAGATACAAACTCAAAAGAAAGAGCACCTGCTTGATATTGATTAGAGAATTTTTTATTAGGTGATGAGCCAATATCCATTATTAAATTTATTTTTTTACTTCTTAAACTTATATAATTTGAAAATTCATAATTATCGTTTTTAAATAGGTAACCTAATCTCTTTAAATAGAGATCAAACTCTTTATTATTTGAAATATTGTTTCCATTGAATAATGGATCAAAATTTATATTTTTCCAAAAAAAAGCGTATGATTGACCGAGATAAAATATATTTTCATCTATAAAATCTGGTATTTCATTTTGGGACTCTTTAAACCATTCTCTTATTAAAATTAGATATTTAAGAGAAAAAAATGCTGAGTTAATATTTCTAGATTTGGGAAATCCAAAATTATCTAAAGTATATTTTATATTTTTTTTTAAATAATCTAGACCTTTAGATATTAAATTTTTTTCGTCATTGTAGGCAAGACCAACTAGAATTATTGCTGAGATACCGATTAATTTATCATGATAATTTCTCACTTTATCTATTTGATATAATAAATGTAGGGCTTGTTTTTGTATCATATAGTTAAAATCGATTTTATATTGTTCATTAGAGTCATCGTAAGAAAGTTTAGAATTAGATAGCAAAGAAATAATTCTTTTTGATGTTGTTTTAAAATCCCAACTTTTTGAATTGTATCTATGATTGATTTCAATCCAATTTTTTATAATTTTTTGAACTGATATACTTGAAGATTTTAAATCAAGACTAAAAAGCCAAAAAAAGTTATTTAATTTATTTAATTGTTTTTTATTTATTTTTGAATTAATCCAAATAGTCTCTAAAGAAAAGTCATTTATATCGTATTTTTTTGTTTGAATATTTACAATTGAGGATATTAAATGTGGGCTTGGTTTGTATTCTAAGTTTTTAGATAAAAACTTAGATATTTTTTTATTATATAGAAAAGATTGAAGATAAATTTGTCTAAAAATATTGAACATAATTAAAAAGTTTTAATTAATAACTTATACTGTTCTTAACAAATCAATATTTTTTTTGATATTTCCATCATTACTTTTAAAAATAGTTGTTCCTGAAACAAGGATATTTGCACCTGCTTTAATAGCTAGTTTTGAATTATCAAAGTTAATACCACCGTCAATCTCAATATCAAAATTTAATTTTTTCTTTTCTCGAATATTATCTAATTCTTTTATTTTACTTAAAACTTCAGGCATAAATTTTTGACCACCAAAACCAGGGTTTACACTCATTATTAGAACTAAATTTATTTGACTCAAAAATTCTTTTATCATATCAACTTTTGTTTCAGGGTTTAAAGAAATTCCTACTTTTTTTTTAAACTCTTTTATTTTATCAATTGACTTCTGAAGATCTTCCGTCGCTTCAGGATGTATAGTAATTATATCTGCACCTGCTTCAGCATAAGCTTGAATATATTTATGAACTGGTGAAATCATAAGATGAACATCAAATGGAACAGAAGAATTCTTTTTTAATGCCTTTATTACTGGAGGACCAATTGTTAAATTTGGTACGAAATGACCATCCATAACATCAACATGTATCATATCAGCTCCCGCCTCATTAAGTCTTTTAATTTCGTTTCCTAATTGACTAAAGTCTGCAGATAAAATAGACGGTGAAATTTGTATTTTTTTCATTGATAACTAGAATAACTAGTATCAATTTTTAAAATTTAATTGAATTAAAAAATTGGTAAATTTGTCTCGAAAT
>MDTE01164336.1_pt1 | contig 10802 bp, 6 predicted proteins | sample 811231 | NCBI WGS metagenome assembly MDTE01 (sample SAMN05326651, study PRJNA326480) | marine metagenome | isolation source: seawater | place: Indian Ocean: Red Sea | collected 2010 | reverse complement strand
GGGCATTTTACTATTCTTGGAGATGGAAGGGCTCATATTTTAGGAGAGCATTTGTCTCCTGATGGAAAAAGATATGACATTCAATTTAAAGGATCTGGACAAACTCCATATTCTCGTCGTGGAGATGGAAAGGCTGTTTTAGGACCAATGTTAAGAGAGTATATAATTTCTGAAGCAATGCATTATTTTGGCATTCCTTCAACAAGAAGTTTAGCTGTAGTTGCTACAGGAGAATCTGTTAGACGCGAAACAAATTTACCAGGAGCTATTCTAACTCGTCTGGCTAGTTCACATATCCGAATCGGAACATTTGAATTTGCAGCAGCTACAGGAAATATTGATCTTTCAGAAAAATTGTTAATTTATACTATAGAACGCCATTATCCAGAGATTAAAAATCATGAAAATAAGGCGCTTTCATTATTGAGAGTGTTAGCGGAAAAACAAACAGAATTAATTGTACAATGGATGAGAGTAGGGTTTATTCACGGAGTAATGAATACAGATAACATTACCTTATCTGGAGAAACTATTGATTATGGACCATGCGCATTTATGGACTATTACAACTTAGAAACAGTTTTTAGCTCGATCGATCATTCAGGAAGATATGCATATGGAAACCAAGCAAAAATAATACAATGGAATTTAGCAAGATTTGCAGAATCGCTGTTACCATTAATTAGTGATGATATAAACCAAGCGGTAGCGATGGCTGAAGAGATAATTAATAAATTCCAAATTGATTATGAAAAAAAATGGTTAGTTATGATGGGTTCAAAATTGGGGATTAATAATATCCGTGAAGAAGATAAAATTTTGATAGATAACTTATTAGATTGGATGACAACAAAAAAAACAGACTATACGAATACATTTATTGATCTACAAGACCCCAAAATAATGACAAGAGATCGCTATAATGACGAAGCATTTAGACGGTGGTACAAAAGTTGGAAAGAGAGAATTAAAAAAAATTGTACTTCAAAAGAGCCATCGCACATATTAATGAAAAAAAATAATCCGTTAGTTATTCCTCGTAATCATATTGTGGAAGAAGCTCTAAATTTAGCTCAGGAAGGTGACTTATCGTTATTTACAGAATTTTTAGACGCATTAAGATCGCCTTACAATATTAAAAATATCCCAAATCGTTTTCTTGACCCTCCACCAAAAGATCAAAGAGTTTATCAAACATTTTGTGGAACATAAAAAAAGCTTACTTTAAGATAAAATTTTGGATATATTTAGATGTGATTTATTAGTGTTAGATAATTAAAATGAGTAATAGTATTAATATAACTCCAGAAGAACTATCATCAATCACACCATTTGTAATTGTTGATGTTCGTCAAGATGAAGAAGTAATCAAACAACCATTATTAGGGGAATGTAAACACATAATAATGGATAAATTACTTGCTAGTTCAAATTTAATTGATCCTGAGAAAAATATTGTTTTTGTTTGTGCTGCAGGAATTCGTTCAAAGTATATAGCAGAGATTTATCGTTCAAATGGATTTTCTAATACTTATTCATTAACTGTAGGCGTCTCTGAATTTAATGAATTCTATAAGTACAATAACAATAAATACGATTAAAAATGAAAAAATTCATAATTATATATATATTTTTATTTTCGTCTTTTTCACATGCAGATGAATCGCTAGATGAAAGAAAAAAAAGAATTATGAGAAAATATCTTCGTGAGCAAGTCATAGTTTATAACAGTGACATTGTTATGGAAAATCCATCTGAAAAAATGGCAATCAAAGACTCTGAGAAAATGATGATAGAGGACCAAGAATTTTTAAAGCATGATAAAGCAGTAGTTCCAAAAATGACTTCTCCACGAATTACAAAAAAAATGTATGACCAATGGAATTTAAATGATGATGATTTTAATAGTACAAAAGAGGGTATAGAAGAATCATCAAAATATGAATACGATGAAGCTGAAGAAATAAAAGAAGATAAATATAATGCCTACAATTCAATAATTAATTATTCTTTTGAAAGTAAAAATGATGAGCTTGTTTTGCCAAGAAATAATTCTTTTTTAAATCAAAATGAAAAAGCTGGTATTGATGATTCAATTAAAAATAATGTGAATCAAAAAAATAAATCGTTTAATTCCTATTCATCTTTTGATGATGATACTGAAGAATTTATAAGAAAAAATAAACCGGTTACTAATAATAAGTTTAGACGAGTTGATCCAGCCCAGCCAAATACTGGTTTCGATGAATTTAGGGATATGTATAAAATTAAATGATTTTGTATCAATAAAACTTTATGTATCACTTTCTTGTTTTACTTCAACATCTTCTTCTGAATCATTTCCTACTTTTGGCAAACTTCCAGTTTCAAGAATAGACTCAACTTCTTCTGCATCCAAAATCTCTTTTTCAATTAATATTTCAGAGAGATTAATTAGCTTATCTTTATTTTTAACTAATAGTTTCATACATGAATCATAAGCTGTAGTTAAGATTCTTTGGACTTCTTCATCTATAACATTAGCAGTTTTTTCACTATACTCTTGAGAGCCAGTCATTCCCTGCCCAAGAAAAACGGGCTGACTACTATTACCAAAATTTTGTGGCCCGACTTTTTTACTCATTCCGTATTCGCACACCATTGCTCTTGCTATAGCAGTGGAGCGCTCAATATCATTATGTGCACCTGTTGTAATATCTCCAAAAATTAATTCTTCCGCTGCTCTTCCGCCCATAAATGCAATGAGATCAGCTTCTAATTTTTTTTGAGACTGAGTATACCTGTCCTTCTTAGGAAGTTGCATTGTCACGCCCAATGCACGACCTCTTGGAATAATTGTTACTTTATGAAGTGGATCACATTCTTCAGTATAATACATTGCAATAGTGTGCCCTGCTTCGTGGTAAGCAGTTAATTTTTTTGCCTCAGCATCTAAAGCATGACTCCTTCTTTCAGGACCCATAATTACTTTGTCTCTTGCTTCTTCAAGATCTTGCTGTTCAACTGATTTGGCTTTTCTTCTTGATGCTAATAAGGCTGCTTCATTTACAAGATTTGCAAGATCTGCACCGGAGAAACCCGGTGTTCCTCTCGCTGCTTTTTTCAAGTCAACATCCTTAGATAATTTGATATTTTTAACATGGATTTTTAAAATTTGCTCACGGCCATTAAGACTTGGTAAGTCTACAACGACTTGTCTATCGAATCGACCAGGTCTCAATAAAGCTTGATCTAAAACATCAGGTCGGTTGGTTGCGGCAACAATTATTATACCCTCGGTAGTATCGAATCCATCCATTTCAACAAGTAATGCATTAAGCGTTTGCTCCCTTTCGTCATGACCGCCACCAATACCACTGAATCTACTTCTTCCAACCGCATCAATTTCATCAATAAAAATTATACAAGGAGCATTTTTTTTACCTTGCTCAAACATGTCTCGTACTCTTGAAGCCCCAATCCCAACAAACATTTCAACAAAATCCGATCCGCTAATAGTAAAGAAAGGAACGTCTGCTTCACCTGCTACAGCTTTTGCTAGTAGTGTTTTACCTGTGCCCGGAGACCCACACAAAAGAACTCCTTTAGGCATTTTTCCGCCTAGTTTTTGAAATTGTTTGGGATCTTTTAAAAATTCAACAACTTCAGACAATTCTTCTTTTGCTTCATCAACACCAGCAACTTGAGCAAAAGTAATTTTATTTTTATCTTTGTTAAGAAGTTTTGCACGGCTCTTACCAAAACTCATAGCTCCTTTTCCGGCGTTTCTCATCTGCCTGATAAAAACAAAATAAATTAGACCAAAGATTAAAACAAATCCGAGCAAGTTAATTAATATTGATGAAAGAAGAACATTTGGTTTTTTTACTTCAACCTTGACTCCTTTATCTTGTAGGAGGGACATAAGCTCGTCAGTAAGAATGATTTCAGCCTGAAATGGCAAGCCATCTTTCATTCCATTGATGTTATGATTACCAGTACCATCGTGAGAAATGGTAACCTCGGTGACTTGTCCTTCATTTAATGCGCTTATAAATTCAGAATAGGAAGTTTGTGTATATTTATTGGGTCCTGAAAAAACATAAACAAGACTCATAAATAATGCTATAAACATTAGAGAAATAGCCATACTTTTTTTTGGAACTGGCGGCGTCTCTTTTTTTAAGCTTTTTATATTCTTTTTTTTCTTACTCATGTATCTCCCTATAGAGTGTCGGAAAACGTAACATCACAATTACTGAAAAAAAACAAAATTAAACACTATATTTTTACTTCAGTTATTTTTAAATTTAAAGATGGCTCATTATTATTAACAGCGAAACCATTTGCTATACAGTATCCAGGAATCCAAATTATTTTATCATTATTAGTCACAACTGGAATAGAAGACCTTTTTAGTTTTGGAACTTTTTTATCTACTAATATATCCTGAATTTTTTTGTAACCTTTCATTCCCAGAGGATTAAATTTATCTCCTGGTAATATATTTCTAACTTTCAAATCTTTAGAGTTTACTTTTTTTGCACAAACAGAAGCAGTTGCAGGTAATTTTCCGATAAATAAAGATTCGTCTTTTTTCCATCCGAAGTCATGATTAATTTCTAAATTCCATTTTTTTTCTTTTTGACTATCAAATTTATCCAATAATCTTAATTTTCCATATTCTACAGCCAAACTAAAATCACTGTTTAATTCAAATAATTGCGTTCCTTCTTTTTCATTTATTGATTCTGCAATTCTATTTGTTAAGTCTGAACAAATTCGATCAATATTAAAATTATGAAGCCATGATCTTACATATCTTCGTCTTATGTTTAATGGTGCTGTGAAAATTGTACTTTCGTTAAATTCTTTTGTAATTTGATCAAGAAAATGATTTTCATCCTTTAAAATCTTCATTGATTTATTGATTGTTTTGATGAAATCCGGATTAAAATCTTTCTCGATTACGGGTAGTAAATTATTTCGGATACGATTTCTAAGACAAAATGCATCAAAGTTGCTTTGATCTTCACGCCATGCCCAATTGTTGTCTAGAAGCCATTCACAAATTTCCATGTGTGTTTTATCAAGTAACGGCCGAATGATAGTAAATCGTTTAAACGATTGAATTTGCGACATTCCACTTAATCCATCAAGACTAGTTCCATTTATCATTCTTATAAGAAAGTTTTCTGCTTGATCATTTGAGTGGTGACCTAAGGCGATCCATTTAGAATCTAATCTTCCAAATACCTTATGTCTTATGTGCCTACCAGCCATTTCGATTGAAATCGATTTTTCTTTTGCTACAAGTGCAGTATTTTCCGAATGAAACACAGTTGGAATATTAAGTTCATTAGTAAGATTAGCCACAAACCTTTGATCATTATTAGAGTCTTCACCTCTTAATTGATGATTAATATGAATAGCGGTACAATTATAATTTAATAAATGAAGAGCCCTAAGAAGTGCAACTGAATCAGCGCCGCCAGATACAGCAATATTAATATTTTCATTATGTTTAACACCGCTATTCTTAATTATTTTTTTCACTGAATGTAAAAAGTTCATGATTTTTTCAAATGATAATTTTTATAAAAAATTTTTAATTAAATTTTACCTTCTCTTAAATTTTTTATTTCTTCTTGCTTTACGATTAGGTCCGCTATTTGGAATTTGTTTGTTTTGACCTAAAGTAGGTGAGTCAATATTCCCTGCTGGAACTGCATTTATAGCAGATTGTTGAGCAGGTCTTCTTATATCAGAAAGAGATTTAAAAAATTCTTCCATAGCTTGTAAGGATGTAGCAGATCTAAATAAACTTGACGCAATTTCATCGTAAATTTTTTGCATTAAATCCATAAATAGATTATATGCTTCTCGTTTGTATTCAACAAGTGGATCACGTTGTCCGTAGGCTTGAAGGCCGATGCTTTCTCTTAAACTATCCATATTTCTCAGATACTCTTGCCAATGTTTATCAATAGATTGAAGAATTAGGTGTTTTTCAAGTCTTTTTAAAGACGCTTCATCTTCATGTTTTGCTTTCATTGAATATGCATCTTGAATTTTTTTCAGAATATATTCTTCAATATCCTCTGTAGATTGATCAAATGGAATTTCATTAATGGTTAGCCCAAGTGGAAAACACGAATTAACCCACGCCATAAATTCATCTTTAGAGGAAGAATCTTTTTGAATTTCTACCACATGAGATGAAACACAGTTTTGTATTGAGTCCATCAATAATATTCTTGGATTTTCTGTTTTTAAAACTTCAGATCTAAAATCATAAATTTCTTCACGCTGAGCATTCATGACATCATCGTATTCTAATGTTCTTTTTCTCATCATAAAATTTTGTTGTTCAACTCTTCGTTGAGCTTTTTCGATTGAATTATTTAGCATTGGGTGCTCCAATACTTCATCTTCTTTAATTCCAAGTTTCTCCATTACTCCAGAAATTCTATCAGAACCAAAAAGCCTCATTAAGTTATCTTCTAAAGAAACATAGAATCTTGTTATTCCAGGATCTCCTTGTCTAGCTGAACGACCTCTTAACTGTCTATCTATACGTCTTGATTCGTGTCTTTCGGAGGCGATAACATATAATCCACAAGGCTTCTCAGTTAATAACTTATTTAAAGATTTTCCTTCAACTTTTGAGGCTAATGAAAAATCTTTTGAATTTAAATTTTCTTGATCGATATAAACAACGGAGGAGCCTAGCTTTATATCAGTTCCTCTTCCGGCCATATTAGTTGCAATTGTTACAGCTCCTGGCTGACCTGCGTTTGCAACAATTTCTGCTTCTCTTGCATGATTTTTAGCATTCAAAACATTATGGATAATATTTTCACGTTTAAGTAATTTACTCAAAACCTCTGATGTTTCTACAGCAACCGTTCCTACTAAAACAGGTTGTTTTCTTAAATGAGCTGCTTTGATTTCTTTAATTACAGCTCTAAATTTTTCACGCTGAGTTTTATAGACTTGGTCGTTTAAATCTACTCTTCTCACAGGTCTATTTGTTGGAATTACCATTACATCAAGACCATAAATTTGGTGAAATTCATCGGCTTCTGTTTCAGCTGTTCCAGTCATCCCTGAAAGCTTCTCATACATTCTAAAATAATTTTGAATAGTAACAGTTGCTAATGTTTGAGTTTCTTTTTCAATTTTAACATTCTCTTTTGCTTCTACAGCTTGATGAAGACCATCTCCCCATCTTCTTCCTGTCATAAGTCGTCCAGTATGTTCATCTACTATAATTACTTGATTATCCTGAACTACATAATCAACATCTTTCTCAAAAATTGTATATGCTCGGATTAATTGATCAACAGCATGAATTCTTTCATTTCTTACCGCAAAATCATCTTGGATTTCTCTTCTTTTATTCATTAATTCTTCTGAATTTAATGTTTTGTTAGCATCAAGTTCTGACATGGCTGAAAGCATATCTGGTAAAACATACATTTCAGGGTCTTGGGGATTTAATTCAGCGCACCCTTTTTCTGTTAGGCTTGCATCATGACCTTTTTCATCAATCGTAAAAAATAATTCTTGTCTTAATTCTCTAGAAATTTCTTTCTGAGTATCAGCAAGCATTTTTAGTTTTGTCTTCTCAAGAAGTTTTCTGGTTTCAATATCCTCAACTAATTTCATAAGTTGTTTATTTTTTGGCATTCCCTCAAATACTTGATAAAGCTTGTAGGATGCATTTTCATAATCTTCTTCTTTTAAAAGCTTAATTGCATCATTTAGAAGCTTTTCGCAAAGCATTCTTTGCCTTTTAACGAGCCTCGATGTAGCTGGTTGAAGTTCACTATATTGTTTTGATGAGTAAGGAGCAGGACCAGAAATTATCAATGGGGTTCTTGCTTCATCAATTAGTATAGAATCAATTTCATCGACAATTGCAAAATTATGTCCTTTTTGCTGAACCATATCGTCAACATCATACGCCATATTATCTCTCAAATAATCGAATCCAAATTCAGAATTAGTTCCATAGGTTATATCACATGAATACATTTGACGTCTTTCGCTAGGAGGCATCATATTTTTTAAACACCCAACAGTTAACCCAAGCCACTTGTAAAGATGGCCCATCCATTCTGAGTCTCTTTGAGAATGATAATCTGAAGTTGTAACGACATGTACTCCTTTCTCAGTAAGAGCATTTAAATAAACAGGTAATGTAGCTACAAGTGTTTTGCCTTCTCCGGTTGCCATTTCAGCAATCATACCATTGTGAATAGCCATACCCCCAATTAACTGAACGTCAAAATGAACCATTTCCCATGATAAATCATGTCCACATACATCAACCTTTGTGCCACATAATCTTCTAGCCGCATTTTTTACTACAGCAAATGCCTCAAGTTCAATATCTGCTAATAATGTTCCTGATTTGATTCTTTTTTTAAATTCTTCTGTTTTATTCTTTAGCTCATCATCGCTTAAAGATTTAAAAGACTCATCAAGTTCATTAATTTTTTCAACTAACGGTCGCATTTTCTTTATGTCGCGATCATTTTTTGAGCCAACTATTTTTTTTAGAATCCACTTCATATTAATTATTTTTTAGTCATGTAGAATTGATAAACTAACTTATTAACATAACTCATACAAGAAGGTATTAAAAAGATGATAGATCTGATAAAAATTTGTCTATTTGATCATCCGTATGTGCAGCAGATAGAAAAGAAACTTCATAGCCACTTGGCGGCATATAAAATCCATTATCTAGCATAAAATGAAAAAAACGGGCATATTCTTTATGATCACAATTTTTTGCATCTTCTAAGTTATTAACAGGCTCGCTTCTAAAGAAGGGGGTAAACATGCTTCCAATTTGAGGGCAATGAAGAGCTAGTTCTTTTTCTTTAGCTATTTGATTAATTTCATTTGCAATTTTTTTTCCTAATGCTTCCATTTTTTCATAAGGAGACTGATCAATAAGAATTTCTACAGTTTTCTTTCCTACTGATAATGCTAGAGGATTTCCACAAAGTGTTCCAGATTGATATACTGGACCTACTGGAGCTAAATATTCCATGATTGCTTTTTTTCCACCAATTGCTCCAATTGGAAGACCTCCGCCAATGATTTTTCCAAATGTGGTAATATCAGGCGTAACTCCACATAATGAACCGTATGTCCCAGCATGAATTCTAAACCCATTTATAACTTCATCAAAAATGAGAAGCACAGAGTATTTATCAGCTAGTCTCCTTATATTTTCTAAAAAGCCTTCGTTTGGTTTTATTAATCCCATATTTCCTGCTAAGGGTTCAATTATTATAGAAGCTATTTCGTCTGCATATTCATTTAAGATCCGTTCAACGGAATCAATATCATTATAATTAGCAATAAAAACATCAGACGCAACTTTTTGAGAGATGCCGGCAGAAGAAGCTTGTCCGCTAGATAATAAACTGCTACCGGATCTAATTAATGTTGAGTCGGGATGGCCATGAAACCCTCCAGCAAATTTTATGATTTTGTCTTTTCCAGTATATCCTCTTGATAAACGTAAAGCAGTCATAACAGCTTCCGTTCCAGAGTTAACAAATCTGATCATATCCATTTCAGGAATTTGATTACATATAAGTTCAGCATACTCTGCTTCAGTTGCATGGTTTGCTCCATATGAAGTTCCATTAGCCGCTATTTTTTTTATTTCTTCTACAATTTCAGGATGCGCATGACCTAATATCATTGGGCCAAAAGAATTACAAAAATCAACAAGCTCATTTCCATCTTCAGTTGTAATAACAGAACCCACTGCTTTTTTAAAATATACTGGAGTTCCTCCTACATCATTAAATGCTCGTACAGGACTATTTACTCCCCCAGGAATGAAATTTTTTGCTTTATCAAACCATTGCTTTGAATTCAAATTAGTCATTGAATATTTCTTTATATTGATTTGCCCAATAAGTAATTAATATGTCTGCTCCCGCTCTAACAGTTGATATTAATGATTCATGAACCATTTCTTTAAGAGACCCCCAACCTTGCATATGTGTAGCATGAATCATTGAATATTCTCCACTGACATTGTATGCAGCAACAGGAAGATCAGTAGAAGCTTTAATTTTAGATAATACGTCAAGGTAAAATAATGCGGGCTTGACCATTAAAATATCGGCTCCTTCTTCTTCATCAAACTCTGATTCTCTTAGTGCTAAATCTAAATTTGCATAGGATGCCTGGTAAGCCTTTCTATCTCCTGATGATGGCTGAGAATTTTCAGCATCCCTAAAAGGATCATATAATGAAGAAGCAAATTTAGTAGAATAACTCATGATAATTTTATTTTCATAATTGTTGCTATCTAGTTTTTCTCTAATCGCGTGGACTTGCCCATCCATCATTGATGAAGGGGCTACAATATCAACCCCAGCATCACACATAGATTTAGCCATTGATGATAGTGTAACTAGAGTTTCGTCATTATTTACTAACTTATTCTTGTCGAGAGTTCCGCAATGACCATGGTCTGTGAAAGCACAGACACATATATCAGCGATAACTGTGAAAGATGAATATTTTTCTTTAATTTTATGAATGGCTTGTTGAACAACTCCATCTTGATCAAACGAAGCATGACCATGCGCATTTTTATTTTCTTCTTCTGTTGACCCAAAAAGAAGAACTCCTCCAATACCTGATTCAACAATTTTTCCTAGATCGTTTACCAACATGTCTACGCTATATCTATACTGCCCTGGCATTGATTTAATAGGTTCTTTAATGTTTTTTCCCGGCACAACAAAGGTTGGCCAAATAAATTTATTTGGGTACGGAGG
>MDTE01013160.1_pt1 | contig 10803 bp, 9 predicted proteins | sample 811231 | NCBI WGS metagenome assembly MDTE01 (sample SAMN05326651, study PRJNA326480) | marine metagenome | isolation source: seawater | place: Indian Ocean: Red Sea | collected 2010 | reverse complement strand
TCACACAGGCTATACACAACGCAAATGACCGATGGAAAGAAGGACAGCTCTACTGTCAACTTTTACTGTCGTGTACTTAGGAATTCGACTTTAGGTTTTTACGCACACCTGGGCATAGGCTAGTGCAGCAGCGTCCTCAACCCCCAACTGCCGATAACAATCGCCCAGATGCTGATATGCCTCTTTTTCCTTAGAGTTAGCCAGAAGTAGGGCTTCGTACTGAGCGATAGCTTTCCAGTAGGCCCCCATCATCATGTATATTTCCCCCAGGCAACGGCGTGCTTCAAAACAATTCCCATCTAAAAAAACAGCCGCAGAAAAAGCCAGCTCAGCGCATTTGTGTAAGCGCCTACGCACCAGCAACGCACCCAAAATTGTCAATGTCCTGGCTGCCTGATCCGTATTTTTCAAATCACCTTGGTTGCGCTCCATTTCTGGGAACAAAACTAAAACTTCTTGCGCCAGATCAGCGAAAATGGTCCACTCCTTTTGCTGCGCCAAGGTAACCAGCATCCCCAAATTAATATCTAACAGACTACTATTTCGATCCCGAATCTGACGGAAGAGCCCCCGAGCCTCCTCATACCGTTCTTGTTCAAGGTAAAGGTGTCCGAGATTGGCTCTGGCCTCTGTATCTTCGGAGTTTTGTTGGATGATTCCCTGGTAAATTTCCTCTGCTTCTTCAAGGCGACCTGAAATTTTAGCTATATACCCCAGATTCAGAAGTGCTGGTACATAGCCAGGCATACGAGCGAGTACTTCTTCAAATGAATTTGCTGCTTGAGTAAACTTCCTTTCCCCAAGGTTAATCACCCCACAATTAAAAAAGTGTTGTATATTTTCTGGATCCAGTTTTAGTGCTTGCTTGAGAACCTTGAGGGCCGCTTGCGTCTTTCCCTGATTTTTGAACAAATCTGAAAGGGCACCCAAAGCCTCGCTACGTCGAACAATTGGCACCTCGGCTGCCTGCCGAAAACTGCACTCAGCGGCCTCCATATCACCCAGGCTTTGATAGGCTTCGCCGGCCAGCATATGAGCCGAGTACAGCACCTCATTGTAGTCAATGGGAAAAAAAGTCAGCTGTCGGCCACCATCCACTACTGAACATGCATTTTTCAACGCCATCTCAAAATTTCCGGAACGCAGGTGTACCTCAGCCAGCGAAAGTTTCGTAAGAATATAATCTGGATCCACCTGTGCGGCTTGCTCAATGTAAGCCAGGGACTTGGGATAGTCCCCTTTCTTTAAAAAGGCGCGACCGAGGAATAGCAATGCTGTGGCATAAACCACGAAATTGCCATCCTGCAAACAGGTAGAGTCTTCGACAATTATACGATAGGCCGCAATCGCCTCGTCATCCCGCTCGCTAGTATGGTAAGTAAACGCTACGTGGGAGCGCACATTATAGTTATCCGGATGCTTTTCCAGCCACCTTTCCATGATGCTCAGATAGCGCTCTTTTTTAGCCGCGACAACTTCGGGCGTAGTATAGCCGGTGTGAACCACTCTGATATCAGTGGCTTCCATCTTAACCTTGAGCTCGGCCAGTGAAGGCGTAACCTGTTCGTGAATGGGGAGTTCAAATTGCACCCCAGGTAGATTGGGAAAGAGCCGCATCTGCAGACAGGATACATTTTCATACCCCTGATCATCTAGGACGAAAAAATAGCCCTTGTCGTTTCCCCTCGCAAGCAGTCGGCGTATCCTGGAATGACTCTCCGCTGGCAGTATATCGTCAGCATCCAACCAAAGTATCCAATCACCCGTAGCAAGTTCCAAGGAGGTATTGCGCGCCGCAGCGAAATCATCGCACCAATCAAAGTAACCAACCTTAGCACCAAAACCTTTGGCAATTTCCACAGTTCGATCAACCGAACCAGTATCGACTACTATGATCTCATCAACAAGTTCCTGCACACTCTCCAGACAGCGCCCTAGGCATTCCTCTTCATCGCGCACGATCATACACAAAGAAAGTCGTCCCGAGGTGCCACCCAATGCTTGCAAACGTTCCAAGTTTTCCATCAGAAGTTTGTTTTTGGGTACATGCTCTAAACCCTGCTGATAACACTTAAGTGCCTCATCTAAAGCCCCCTTGCCCTCCAAGATAGTACCCATGTTATTGAGAGCTTGGTAAGAGTTTGGAAATTGCGCCAAAACCTCCTGGTAGGATTTCAGAGCATCATCTACAAGCCCCAAGCGATTCAGAATATCAGCCCTGACCAAAAGTACAAATTCATTCTGCAGATAAAAGGGGGGATCAACATTGGGCTTGCTCAATTGAACAACCACACGTTCAATATGCTTTCGAGCCTCTGTCAGGCGACCAGTATTGCGATACGCTATGGCTAGCTCATACATGGCAGTGAGATCAGTTGGATTTTCGTGAACCTTCAACTCACCGGCTTCTAAGTATCGATCCTTTCTCTGCTCTTTTTCGGTATGGCCATAATGATGGACGGGCACAATGCAGTCGCCGATATTACCATTTTGTGCAAGAATAGAATCTTCAACAAGTTCGTGGACCTTACCAGTAAAACGGATTCCCGGTTTATTGCGCCACAACCTAATTTTGGTAGTGGGAAACCAACCTGCATAGGACTTGCCTTCCGAATATTCACCGTCATTTACAGTCCAACCAGCCTGATTATTCAAATTGGTATAATTCCGCGTAGTCAACCGATAGGCATCTATTTCACTTTGCCTAATCAAAGCCTGAATATGCACGTGGTCTGGACGGGCCAATACCTCATCACAATCAAGGACCAAAATCCACCGTCCAGTAGCAGCATTTAAAGCTTTGTTGCGCGCTGATGAAAAATCGTTTTCCCAGCGCTGATGCAGCACTTTGGCCCCATGGCGCTTGGCAACCTCTATAGTCTGATCCACGGAACCGGTATCAACCACTATAATCTGGTCTACCAATCCTTTGATGCTCTGAAGACAACCGTCCAGAAACTGTGCCTCATCCAAGGCTATCATACAGAGAGAGAGGTTAGGAGTACGACGTTTAGGTGAGCGCTGATATTTCCTATTTTTCTTTTTCCCCACCAACCTTCTCCAAAATAGCTCTGGCAATTAAATTCTTAGGTTGGACCTCAAGAACTTTCATGACAATTTGCCGCGCATGTTGCAACTCTCCCGCCTGAAAAAAAATAGATCCAAGAAGCACCCAAACTTCAATGTCAGTTGGATCTGTGGTTGTATAATCCCGCAACAGACGAATTGCAGATGAACTATTTCCGGTCTTGGCTTGGAGCATAGCGATATTCATAATGACCTTACGGTTACCGGGATCAAGGGTGGCGGCTTGCTCCAGGGAGGCGATACCCTTTTCGGGATTACCCGACTCCCACTCCAAAACACCCAGATTGACCAAGGATTCAACATTGGTTGGGTCTAATAACAAGGCCCGTGCAAAGCTATTTTTTGCTCCCTCCCAATCTTTAGTCTGGTATTGCACTAAACCAAGGTAATTGTGCCCTAGGACAGATTCACTATCAATATCAACCAGCCGCTTGATTACCTCTTTGGCCTCGAATCCACGACCGCACTCCAATAGTAAAGCTCCCAAAACCATGATTATTTCTACAAAATCATCTTTGGCCGCCAAACCTTTCCTATAGGAGTCCAAAGCCGCATCGGTATCACCACTACCCTTGAAATGATCTCCCTCATCTAAAGACCGTATAGCCTGCCGTTCCCTAAGGGTAAGCAACTGATCACCTACAGGAAAGCCAGTTTCATGATGTAGTAAGCAATCCTGAGCGCAGACTACCCGCCACCCATGGCGCCGACAACCCCGTGCCACCTCGTCCAGCACGGCCAAGCTACGGAAACTTGACTCAAATCCACCGATGCTTTCCAGCGCCGCCCGACGCACAACCGAACACTGAGGCATGGCGCTTTCCACATCTACTAAAGCGTCAGCCTCGCACACTGCCTGTGGCTGTAGACAGGGAACGATGACTCCAATATTCGCCTCACGACGTATGTGGGACAAAATTTTTTGCACTATTTGCACCTGGGTTTCATCGGCGGTGGACAAGAAAACTAAAAATTCTCCAGAACTTTCTTGCCGAACCTCCTCTAACTGCTCTCCCAGACCTTGACTACCCGTCAAATGTACATTCCGCAGTTCAATGTTGTATCCAGGAGTAGACAGCATCCCAACACTTAGTTCTTTCCCAGCTTCACAGTTAAAGATAACCGTGATCCCTTCTCCAGTCTTTGTAAGTTCGGTTTTCTTGAGAACCTGATCTGGGCCGTCTCTATTGGTCATTTCTGATTTAGTTACATTGACTCTTTGCAACTCACCATTCGCTTGACACTCAAAACTCCGATCAACCTGCAATTCTTCTTCCACTCCGCTAGGAATCACTAAACGGCCAGCGTTGAAGTGTGCCTCCCACTTATCAACGAAACGCTGATTATTTCCTTTTTCGCGTTCAAAACAGCCCTCGGTAACACCTTCGCAGTGCTCTACTTCACTGGCCGGGCAGTAGACCACCCGATATCCCTTATATCGAACCTGTAGACATAAATCCGCATCTTCAATCCCATTTATGTAGTTTGTATCAAACCCCCCTAATTCGTCGAATAAGCTCCTACTGATTAAAAGACATGCTCCAGTTACCATGTCCAAATCACGCACTTGGCTAACCCGCGGATCATCGGAGTTCAGTCCACGAAAAGCGTGATCGGGGATGCCATCTCTCAACTCCAACCCAGCTTGCTGAACTTTGCCACTGTCGGGATGGATCAACTTAGCCCCGACAACGCCTATTTTTGGGTCGCTGTCAGCCAAATCAACAAGGGCCTGTAACCAACCAGGGCGCAAGAGGGTATCATTTTTTAAAAAAACCAGATATCGACTGCGACAGATTGCCGCCCCCTGATTACAAGCTCGACCAAAACCCAGGTTCTCATCGTTGTTTAACACCCGAAGATCACCCTCAAAGGCATGCAGTAAATAGCGAGTCCAATCGGTTGAACCGTTATCCACCACAACAAGCTCATAATCCGGTTGGTCTTCTGTATTTTCGACCAGAGAATAAAGACATTTTTCAGTAAACTCAGCATTGTTGAAAACAGGCATTACAATACTGACCAAAGGGAGAGCAGTATCCCTAGAATTTTTTTTTGTGTCTAGTGAAACAAACCTTTCAGGTGTATTCGGCATTGAAATATACTTCAATCTTACGAAGAATAGAAAATAAGATTAAGCACCCTGGAATCCTGAGTAAAAACTCAAAATAGAATGCCCAAGTAGGGGAAGTGTAATTATCTTTTAAGCCTAAAAAAACCTACTTTTTTGCCTTTTGTAATACCTGGCTAAGTTCCTGCAATTCTTTCTGGTCACCAGTGGCAGCGAGCTCGTTTTCTGCACTTATGCGCCCGTAAACTTCGCCGCGGTGTACAGAAATTTCAACGGGTGCATCAATGCCTAAGCGAATCTGGCGACCTTGTATTTCCAATACGGTTATGCGAATATCGCTACCTACAACAATACTCTCACCACTTTTTCGCGTTAATACAAGCATGCTAATCTTCCCTGATTTGAAACTGCCACTTCAATTTGGACAGTTAAGAAATTCATTAATAGCTTGACAAATCCCAAGATGGGGTTTTCGGTTATTACCCAACGTCAAGGTGCGGAGGATAATAAATCTACTAAGTTGCCTGGGAAGCTTCCAGGATGTTGTGTTTGGTTTGATAGCGGTCATCAACCAGAATCATTTGCTTGGCCTTTTTGTTCTTGGCATTGATGCAAATCGGCCCTTTCAAATTGACCGAAACCTCATCCGGAACCCGGCTCAAGGTAACAATACAATATACTTCTAGATCTTCGACCCTTTTAATCTCCAAACCTTCTAGGTCATCCTGGCCAATATCCGGATCGTAGTCATTCCAAACCAGCATAGGATTGACGATCACGAAACCTAGGCTTGGCTCTTGGATAGAAAGCAATCGCAAAAAAGGATCTTCCTCTTCCACAGCAACCAACCCAAATTCTTTGAAGCGCTCAAAACCTGGCAATCCATTATTAAAAATAATAAGGGATTCACGCTCAACACTCATTTCGCCAAAATTGATATTTCTAAATTTTACCTTTTCAGTTTTATCCATAGCCATCTCCTGCTCAATTTTTGAAAGCAGATAAAATTAAGGGGAGAACTCAACCTATGAAATCCATAAGGGATTGGGGAATCACCATATTACCGGACGCTAGTGCGGCTTGAAATACATCTTCTTCCTGACGCAAATTAACAATGGTAGAAGCTAAGTCCACATCTTCATCCTCGGAGAGTATGGAAGTCATTTCCACCGACACGCGATCAAGCAAGTTATAGGTCATTTCCATTCTATTGACTCGTGCGCCTACAAGTCCACGGACCGATGAAATATTCTCCTGCATATCAGAAAGATCTGAGATAACAATTCGTACGGAATCAAGATCATTGGCACGAAGGGAGTCGCGCAATTTTATAAGGGTATTGAATGCTCCTTTGGGCCCATCAAAAACTCCCCCTCCCGAAACATTGATTTGGATGGTTGTTCCCTCGGCAATAGCACGATCGATATTACCATTAATATCGCCATTCTCTGCTACCGATTGAATATCACCGTTACTGTCTCGTTGAGCATTAAATGGTGGGGCATCAGTCTGCGTTCCGGAAAAAATGTATCGCCCCCGGTAGCGCGATTCGCTCAAACTAATCACATGCTCAAGAAATTGATTAACTTGATCGCTTAGAGCATCTCGCTGGCTATCGTTATAAGTGCTGGAAGCACCCTGCACGGCCAGACCTCGCGTCTCTGTAAAGAGAGTTTGAAGTTCGTTGAGGGTAGCTTCAGAAATTTCCAGCCAACCTTTTCCATCGTCGTTGTTCTTTTGAAACTGCTCAATCTGACGTAGTTCACCCCGCAAAGCCAAAGACCGTTCAACTGCGGCGGGATCATCAGAAATATTGTTCAGCCGGGTCCCCGAAGACAATTCGGTTTGAAAACGGGCAATCCTTTCGTAGGAGCGGTCAAGATTATTGACCAAGGTTCCCACTGCCATTTTTGTAGTCACTCGCATAGAGGCCTATCTCCCGCTGCAAATCGGTGCAAATATACTTAGAGGCTCATTTTCTGTCCATCACTATTTCTCAATTACAAATTAATAGTAACTTCCAGAAGATTGTCGACGATCGACACCGTGCGCGCCGCAGCTTGGTAGGCCCGCTGAAAAAGAATTAGCTGGGTGGCTTCCTCGTTCAGCGATACTCCCTGCACACTCTGGCGCCGATTTTCTAATTGAGAATCGAAAAGACGATGATTTTCGGCCATGGTCTGCGCTTCTTTGCTGCGGGCTCCGACCTCTCCCAGCAATTCGTTATAAAAACTTTCAGCAGTGGTTGAATTGCCATCAAGCATTCGCTTGTCGCGCAAGGCACTAATCGCCAGCGCCGTACCGTTGTCGCCCATGTTGCCGTCGGCCGAAGCTGCGATATTGTCGAGATCCTGCAAAATGGATTCATCCACTGCAATATCGCCAGCACTGGTTTTTCCGGCATCAAAAAAATCAACCCTTGAACTACCATCGGCACCAAAACCACCACGATGTACCAGATTTACCTCCTCAACCATCCCCTTTGCCAGCTGGTCTAAACGAACGATCAGATCCGGGATTACCTCATCGCGTGCTTCCATCAATCCCTGCAAACGACCTTCACGGACAGCTGCCGGGCTGCCATCATCCGCAAAAAAAACTCTTGCCGCAGATAATCCGTTCTGGCTAAAATGGCGCATCCGCAGATGAACTGCTCTATCGATCTCTACAAGGTTGTGCCCGCTGAGCATCACCGAGACCTGGCCATTGTCCCTTTCCACTACTGAAATATCTACCTTGCGCGATAACTGCTCGATCAACTGATCGCGCCGATCTTCCAATTCTGCGGCATTGCCACCTTCAAATTTTGAGCTCGGAATCTCTGTGTTTATAGCAGCTAGTTGATCAATAATTCCATTAATTTGATCTACCTCATCCATCAGGGACCTGTCCAGTTCTACCTGGGTGTCGCGCAGCTGGGTGTTGTACTGGTGCAGGATATTGGCGAGAAATACGGCCTCCTGCCGAATTACCGCCCGCGCCGCACCACTCTCGGGCACATTGGCCAGATCCTGCCAGGCGTTCCAAAAACGGCTCAGCGAGCCGCTCAACCCGACTCCGGAGGTCTCGTTGAAAACCGTTCCAGCTTCACTTGACCCCGCGCCCGCCAGATCGTTAAAAACCACCTCGACACTTCCCATCGCCTCTTCCAGTGCTTCCCAGCGTCCCAGCACCTGCTGCTCGACCCGCACCTGCGCGTCTAGAAAACGACTGCGCTTGCGCACGATGCTGGCAACATCGACACCACTGCCAATCCCACCTGGAACACCGGACGCGGCACTTTCCAAATTGGCCTGGCGTCTGGAAAAACCGGGCGTATTGGCATTGGCAATATTCTGGCTGGTCGCGCTTAGTGCCGCCTGTTGCGCCCGCAGGGCGCGACGACCGATCTCCAGACCGTGGCTTATGGGGGAATTCACCGCAATTATCCCTTTTTTCAGGCCGTCCGATTGAGGACGGATCTGAGATTGCTTTTGCGCGCCTTGCCAAACTGGCCATAGACATTTTGTCCCGCCGGTTGACCGCTGAGAATCTCAAGGCAGCGCTCTGTATAGCGCATGGACTGGCGCACGAGAAAAGCATTATTTTCGTTGGTAGCACGAATTTTTTGATTGAGGTCCAGAAGGGTCTGGCGCATGTGTGCCAACTCCTCACCTCGTTCGCTTTCCAGCAATCCTATCAAGCGGCCCAGGTTTCTGTTTCCAGGGTCCATATTGAGCCAGTTGGAAAGCTCCTCCACCACCTGAATTCGCTCGGCTTCCAATAGCTGTGCTTCGGCGGCTAGGCGGCGCTGTTGTACCACGCTGGCATCGATGCCATCCAGATCATCAGCGACAATAGCAGCCTGTTCCTCTCTGAGCAAATTCAAAAGGTCGTGGAACAGACGAATTTCAGCATTTATTGTTTCAATCAATTTTACAACTAGCAGATCATTCATTGTTAGTTTTTTCCGTTGCACCATGTAGACGCAAACGCAGAAATTGGGCGTCAGGTCGGTTGAGATCCATGAATGGCGACTCGTTCGGGGGGAGTGCCCGCGTAGAAGATTCCGTCCCGATCAGTTCCATAAACCCCTTCTCATCCCGGGTGGGAAATTTTTCTTCTTCAAGTCCCAAATTGCGACTCATCTGACGGTAGAGCAATTCTCCCAGGCCGTTGTGATGGTTTTGCGTCGTAAGTTTCTTCCCCCACTCTTCGTCGAGCATGCCCTCAAAAATTTTTTCACCCTGGCTTTTTTTTATCACTCCACCATGATTGACGGTTTTGCGCATAGCGGAAATCATCTGATAGATAAATATGGCCTCGAATTCCTTGGAGGCTTTCCTCAATGCCGCCTTTTTTTCCTCTCTGGTAGCCCCATGCAGGCTCATTCTCGCAGTGGCCTGCACGCGCTTAACATCCAGATCCTGTTTTAAAGCTTCCGGCTTATTAATTAGATTGCCAAAATCCATTGCTCTCCACTCACTGAATTATCAGCTCAGCCCGCAGGGCCCCTGCGGTCTTGAGCCCCTGAAGAATTGAAATCAAATCGCGTGGCGTAACGCCCAGGGCGTTCAAACTGCGCACCAGTTCTCGCACCGTCGGCATTGCCCCCATATTGAAGGAACTGATGATCGGATGCAAATGGTCGGGCTCTTCCTCCACTTCGGCCCCACCACCGAATAGATCCCCCTGCGCTTCACCCGGGATTTTCAGTTTCAAACTACCGTGGGCCAGCGCTACTGCCGATACCGAGACGTGGTCGCCGATGATAACCGTACCCGTCCGCTCATTGACGACTACTCGGGCGGGCAGATCGGGCACCACTTTTATCTTTTCGATAGCGGCAATAAACTCCGCCAAATGGCGGGGCACATTGCGCTCTGGAGAGACCGAAATCACGATTGTGCTCGGATCCACTGCCGCAGCCAAATAGGGCTCGCCAAAATAGCTGTCGATTGCAAAAGCTGCACGCGTAGCTGTCGTCCAATCGGCCTCATAGAGCATCAGGGTGAGATCCCGATCTACATCTTCCAACTTTTCGATTTCTTCGATTACCATTCCCCCATTGGGCACATAACCGACCACTGTGTGATTTTTGCGCACCGAACCAGGTGCCCCTCCGCCTATATTAAATCCACCTATGGAGGTAGGTCCCGAAGCGGTGACATAGACTTTGTTGTCTGGGCCAGCCAAAGAAGTACGCAATAGGGTTCCCCCCTGGAGCGAGCTTGCATCCCCGAGCGAGGCCACCTGTACATCCATCCTGCTGCCCTGGCGATCGAAAGGCGAAAGGGTGGCAGTAACCCCAACGGCTGCTACATTGCGGACCCGTACCTGGGCGGGCGTTACCGTCACTTTCATGCGCTGCATCATATTGGCCATCATCTGGAAAGTAAATTCCGACCGCCGACCGTCTCCGGTCCCCTCCAGTCCTACAAGCAGCCCGACACCATAAAGCTGCATCTCCTGTCCCATTTGGACCTTGGCCAGATCTTTGAGGCGCACAGGACTGGAAGCTGCAAGCGGACTGCTCAAAACAGTCCAGCTCAAGAGCAACAACCCCAAGAGTCCAAGTCCTTCACTTTTGTCAAATCTCGGCATATTTCAGAAAATCCAGTTTAAAAACCGCACCAGGATCCCGGGCCGCGCTCCCTGCGAAATAG
>MDTE01203786.1_pt1 | contig 10804 bp, 8 predicted proteins | sample 811231 | NCBI WGS metagenome assembly MDTE01 (sample SAMN05326651, study PRJNA326480) | marine metagenome | isolation source: seawater | place: Indian Ocean: Red Sea | collected 2010 | reverse complement strand
TTACTTCTGGTTGCACTATTGACAAGTTCTGCCCTCAAGACTATGTAACCAGAGAACAGATGGCAGCATTTCTAGTCAGAGCTATTGATCTTTTCCAGTATCAAACTTCTAGAAACTGATCTTGAAAATAAAACCGTCTACATGCAAACTGATAGGTTATTTTTGATCTCAAAGACAAAAGGTAATAAAAAACTTAAATGAATAGACAAGTGAAAGAGAAGAGTTCTTTTGAAAAATCGCTGAATCTTCCTTTTGAAGAACGGCTTATTTGTTTTGTGATTGTTCTCTTGATTGTAGGTACACCTACAGTTTTTTCTAGATCGATTTTTTATTCTTTTTACTTACCCCAATTAACAATTTTTTGGCTCTTAGGTTTTTTAACATTTTTACTATTTATTTACAAGGTTCTTTCGACTGGTGAAATACGAAAACCACCTTTTCTTTTTTACATTTCTTTATCTATTTTTGTATTTTCCTTGTTTTTGGTTTCTATTCTCTCAGAACAGACTTGGGTATCTTTGACTGGCTTAAACGCTAGAGGTGCAGGCGCAATTAGTTATTTTTTGTGCGTGGTGATTTTGATTTCAATTTTTCAACTTGGTCAAAGAAATAATCTTCAAATTTTTATAAGAGTTTTGACTATTACTCACGTTTTGGTTGCTGGTTATGCTTTACTTCAAAAATTTGATCTCGATCCTATTACCTGGGGTAGCGAGGCAGAATTAGTAGGAACTCAAGTATTTTCGACTCTTGGTAACTCCAACTTTTCGGCCGGTTATCTAGTCTCCACTTTTCCTTTGCTTGTTTGGATTGCATTTTCGGCATCAGTAAAAACTGTTGTTAGGACCTTGGCAGGTACTTGCATAGGTATTTCCTCCTTGGCTCTAGTTTATTTTGATTCAGCACAGGGTGATTTAGCTGTTTTGATTTCATTAGCACCTCTTATTTATTGGATCTTTTCGCATTACGATAAAGGTTTTGTTTTAGCACTTGTTTCTTCAATACCGATAGTATTGGTCTGCCTTCTTCCTTTAGGAATGGGACAAAATGAACTCAGATTCCCTCTGTTTTGGATTTTTCTTACAGCAGCATCTGCTTATTTTGGAGACTACTTAGATCGAAAATTTGCGCCAAGCCATTTTTCGGTTAAAGAAATCAAGAGAAATTTTTGGATTGTTTCCTCTTCAGTTTCATTTTTAGTTTTCGCAGTATTCGTATTTTTCTTGAGAGAGAAAATAATTAATGAATTTAAAAGTGGGTTAGATCAAAGATTGGAATATTGGAAAGCAACCATGGAAATCTTTGTCTCTAATCCCTTGTTCGGAACAGGATTAGAAACTTTTGGATTTCATTTCACAATGAATCGTTCAATTGAACATGCAGTCAACTTTTCTGGCGTTCTCACCGACTCTCCCCACAGCGTCCATCTGGGATTTCTTAGTAATGGCGGTTTGCTTTTATCTTGCGCATATGTCGGGGTTTTGTTAGGAGTAGCTTCCTTTGGAGTAAAGGCGATCAGAAAAACAGAATCATTGGAAATGAAAGGTTTTTATATAGCTGTTTTTTCCGCTTGGGTGGCTTATCAATTACAGTCAATTGTTTCGATAGCCACTCCGGGTTTGATTTATGTTCAATGGGTTCTTGGTGGTGTTCTTTTATCCGGTGGCGTTTCGGATAAGTTAATGAAAGAAATTTTTAAAACTTCAAAAAAACCCTCTGGCAAGTTTGATGTTTTTTTTAAATACAAAAAATCATTTCTTTCCGTCCTTGGTGTAGCAAGCTTTGTTGTTCTACTTGGCCCTATTACAGCGCCTATTAGAGCAAATGCATTGGCCTTTGATGCACAAGGTGAGTTCAATGTTGGAAATTACTCACAGGCTAAAGAAAATCTTGTGAAAGCAACAAAACTGCAACCCAAATTTCCTAGTTACTTCACAATGCTCGCAGTAGTCCATGAAAACCAAATTAAACCCATTGAAGCATTCGAAGGTTTTGAACGTGCTGCTGAGCTTAGTCCAGGCAATACCTCACCAGCGATCGAAGCTGCTCATTCAGCAATTCGAGTGGGAAAATTGAACAGAGCAAAATATTGGTACGAAAAATCCTTATTAGCAGATCCCCATAATCCTTCGGTCATACTTGAATCGGTTGGTTTTTTCGCGTCCAACAATCAGCCTGAACGGGCTATGGAGTTATTAAGCTACTTTGAGAGCTTAGAGTCCCCTCAAGTCGGTAATTGGGCGTATGCCGCAAAAGTTTATGATTTTTATGAAGAAAACTCTCTTGCTAAGCATGCTCGACTTTGTGCAACGGGTGGACAAGAGGGTTGCGGCACTTTAGATGCAATTATTTACTTAGACAAAGGTGCTTTCGGCCAAGCCATAGAGGAATTTAAAAAAGAAATACTTGAGAATGGAGAAAGTCTTTACTTACTACGATCAATTGCAGAAGCATATGAGAGTTCAGGAGAAACATCTGAAGCTAAGAACTGGTTTTTAAAATCATTGCAATTAGAACCAACTAATAGTGCTTTATTAATAAGAAGCGCTGAATTTTTTGCTTCCGTTGGTGAATTAGAAACTGTCTATGAATTGTTGGAAAGATTTGATTCTCTTCAATCGATAAAGGCACTTGAGTGGAATTCAGTTTTTAACCTCTATGAGAAAATAGGAGAGCCGGAGAGATCAGCAGATTCTTTTTTATGCAAATTTTCTGATCAGGATGGTTATGTAATGAGTGAATATCAACTTCAAATTTATTTAGATGAAACTTATTGTTAGTTTCAATTTTTCTTCTTTGTTTTGATCAAGTCTTTTCTCCTCAAGTATTTCTCCAATCCAATTGATGCAAAAAAAATGGCTATCCAAACAAACTCACCTCTATGTCGATACGCCGTACCGAAATTACCTTCAACCAGTGCCCACTTTGAGATCACACCCGCTCCTAGTGTGGCAGCGAATAATAGATCTGGTTTCCTCCAAAACTTTTTCAACCCTATAAAAGAAAAGATGAGCAACGGGTACCAAAGTATGTGTTCGAAAAACGCCATCAGTAGCTTTGTATTGTCAGCTAGTCTTGTAGGTAGAGGGTCAAGCAGCATGACGCGTAGACCGACAGGGAAATAAATTATGTCTTCCACCAAACCGTAATTGCTGAAGTTAATTAGAGAGAGGCATTCTTCCAGTTTTTCTTCAGAACTGCTGGCGTGGGCACTGTTGTTTTTTTCGCTTTCGTATTCTTTGTAGCAAATTTCTTTTTGAAACTCGGCAGAATCTTGTGTTGAAATAACACTTCCATATTCGTCTGTCGTACTCTCTGTTACGGCCGTACTGGCTCCCGCAGCACCCTTCTGTCTTATTTGAACTAATTGAGACTTGCCTTCGGAGCCGAAAACAATTTCTACTATATCGATCCCTCCTATTCCAGCACCAGCATTTAGCGGTAAGAGCAGGAAAATGCCAATAGCAATCGCTGTTTTCAGTGTGCGATGTTTATTTTTTCGGTGGATTGAACAGACAATTAAGGCAAGACAGACAATTATTAAGCTATGGACACGAAGTCTAGACAAGTAAAAAGTAATAGCTAAAAGACCCAAAAAGCCTGCTGAAAGTTGTAAAACTCTCGATTGCTTAAACCACCATTGTGCTAGAAGCATGATGCTAGAGAGAGATAACCAAACAAAGACGTCTTTAAGGATTAATGATGACCACAAAATTTGAGAAGGGTATAGGGCTGCAAAAAGACCTCCACACAAGGCTATTTTCTTGCTCACGTGTTGTTGCAAAAGTAATGTGATTATTAGAGGAACCAGAGAACCAGCAAGAGCAGAAATTAGCTGTGCAAAAAATGGTTCAGGTGTAAAAATCTTAAAAACAAATCCAATAGGCCATGTAAAACTGGCTAAAGAATTCCAAAAAGGTTCATATAATGAAAACGAAGGGTCATTTTCTGCGTACATTTTTCCAAGTGCGAAATATCCTGCATCGTCTTCGAAAAATAGGCCATCGTCAAAAAGGTTAGACAAAGCAATAAATCCAACGCGTGCAAAGATAGCGATCCAGAAAACAGTAGTTGCCGGTTTTTCAGAAAATTTGTACAAATATGTTTCTGTGTAGTTTCTTGCTTTTAAAATTTTCACGATTCATTTTTCGCTTCATCGTAAATTAAACATAAGTTGTCAACGATTGTACTTATAGAAAATAGCTTTAAAAATTGTGCGTTACCTGCCTTCGCAATTTTTTCTGCAAATTCACTGTCATCGAGTAATTTACAAATCGCGTTTGATAGTTTTTCATAGTTATTTACAGGAACTAATAAACCGGATACTCCATCTGTAACCGCTACTTTCAAATCTTGAGTTTCAAATCCAACAACAGGCTTTTGTGCTGATTGTGCTTCAAGAACTGTTATTCCAACAAAACCTTCAACTATCCCTGGTCTGACATAAACATCTGTAGCAAAAAGAATTTCCTTTACGTCGTGACGTTCACCAATTAGGCGGACATTTTTTGCAATATTTTCTGTGTCTATAAGTTCTTGGAGATCATTTTTCAATGGGCCATCTCCTACTATTAAAAACTGAGAATCAGGAAAACGCTCAATTACTTGCTTCGCAGCTTTTATAAATAAATGGTGGCTTTTTGACTCAGCTAAACGCCCAACCGTAGTAATGACTTTGCTAGAGGTTTCTATTCCTAGTGTTTTTTTGAGAGCAGTTATTTCTTCATTTGAAGGCTGGTCATAGATATCAACCCCGACTACTGATGCAGCGATTGTTTTTTGTTTTCTGTTTCTTACCTTATTAATTAGCTTTTGGATCTCAGGGGAGGTGGAGATAATTTTTGTGGCTCCTATGAGAGTTAATTTGGCTCTCATACTAGTAATTAGGAAATTTTCTTTCTCCGTCTTATTGAGAATACCCATAAGACTAGCTATAACTATTGGGCGATTTTTTCTCATAATTGTGCGGTTTGCGACCCAGAGTAAGAGGCCTGATTTGGCCGAGAAAACATGAACTATTTCAGTTTTTTTCGAAATGGTATCCCGTATTTTTTTTATGTCATCGAATATTACCTTAGGTGAAGTAAAAGACATTTTAAGATTTATGGTTTTTGCTCCTGCACTGGATATTTGGCTACTCAGAACTCCTGATCTAGCGGCAACCGAAACATTGTGTTCTCTATCAGTTAGCTCTTTAACCAAACGCGCAATGTTGATTTCAATCCCACCGACATCGAGACTTTCCGTCATGAACAAAATTTCCATTAGAGTGAAAGCATCTTTTTAGTTCCTGAATTGTAGTAGTAATTTTATTTTGAGATTAGGTAAGAGAGTTTATAAGTAAGGATACTGTTTTAGGGTGAGTGAAAATTTAATTCATAGTTCTGCTGAGATTCACGAAAATGTGAAGATAGGTGAAAATTCTCGTATTTGGCATTTGACTCAAATAAGAGAAAATGCATCAATAGGATCCGATTGTGTAGTGGGGCGAGGTGTCTATGTAGGACCTGGAGTGAGAATTGGTGACTCTGTCAAATTGCAGAATTATTCATTGATTTATCAACCTTCAGTGGTCGAAGATTATGTTTTCATAGGTCCTGGCGCGATTATTACAAATGATCTATCTCCGAGATCAACGGATGAAAATGGAAATTTAAGAGATGTTGATGGGTGGAATTCAAAAGGTACGCTCCTTAAAAAGGGTGCATCTATTGGAGCCAATGCAGTAGTACTTGATGGTGTAACAGTCGGCGAATGGGCAATGATCGGCGCAAGTTCATTAGTTAGCAAATCAGTTCCGGATTATGGTTTGGTAGTAGGTAATCCTGCTCGTCTAGTTGGATGGGTAGGTGAATTTGGAGTGAAACTTCTGAAAGAAAATGACTTTTGGATTTGTCCCGAAACTAAAGCAAAGTATTTAGAAAAAGATGGCACGCTTTCTCCTGTAGACAAAAAATCTTTGGGAGATATTTAGTTTTGATACCAATTGCTAAGCCAATACTAGGTGAAGAAGAGAAGGACGCTGTTTTTAGAGTCATGGAAAGTGGCAATGTTGCCCAAGGTCCTGAAGTGGAGAAGTTTGAAAATGAATATAGCGAGTTGGTCAACGGGCGTGAATGCATAGCGGTTAATTCTGGCACTTCCGCGCTGCATCTAGGTTTACTTGCGGCAGGGATAGGAATTGGTGATGAAGTAATCGTTCCCTCTTTTACTTTTGCTGCTACAGCTAATGCGGTGTCTCTAACAGGTGCAAAACCTGTGTTTGCGGACATTGACCCATTTACTTTTTGCATGGATCCAGATTTTGTTAATAGTTTGGTAAATTCTCGAACAGCTGCTTTGATGCCTGTGCACCTTTATGGGCATCCGGCAGATATGGAAGCTTTAAATGGCATTGCTTCAAGAAATGGCCTAGGTGTTTTTGAAGATGCTGCACAAGCTCATCTATCAGAAGTAGGTGGAAAACCAGTTGGATGTCATGGAACCTTTGGAGCGTTTAGTTTCTACCCAACAAAAAATATGACATCAGGTGAAGGCGGCATGGTGGTGACTGAAGATAGTGCATTGGCGAAAAAAGTTAGACTACTTAGAAATCAAGGCATGGAGAAAAAATACGAAAATGAAATCGTTGGTTTCAACATGAGAATGACAGATATTGCTGCAGCTATTGGAAGAGTCCAATTGAAAAAGTTGCCAGAATGGACTGAGAAAAGAATAAGAAATGCCAAAGTTTTGGATGGTGAGCTTGAAGGTGTTGTAACTCCAAGAGTTTTTGAAGGGGCTAAGCATGTCTACCACCAATATACGATTAGGGTTTCGGATAGAGACAAAATGATTAATAAGTTGTCGCAAGCAGGAGTCGGTTATGGAATTTATTATGAGAACCCAATTCACCGTCTTCCTTCTTTTAACTGCGAAATAGAATTACCGGAGACGGAGAGTGCAATTATGGAAGTTTTATCTCTCCCTGTTCACCCATCTTTAAGTGACGTAGAGATAGAAACAGTTATCAAGGCAGTTAACCAGTGAGTTTGTTAAGGGGAGGGATTATTGGGTTAGGTCAAATGGGGCGAAATCATGCAAGGGTTTATCGATCTTTACCTGGCGTGGATCTTGTTGTATTGGCCGACTCAGAAAAAATTCCTGAAGAAGTTTCTCGAGGTATTGATACTGTCAGCACTGCAGAGGAAATGCTTGAGTATCAAATCGATTTTTGTATTGTTGCTACACCTACTATTTCTCACGAAGAAATTGGGATTCTAATGGCAGAGTCAGGGGTTCATACGCTAATTGAAAAACCAATTTCTGAGAATTCAGACGCTGCAAATGAATTAATCGCTGCATTCGTAAAAGCTCAAGTAATAGGTTGTGTGGGTCATATCGAGAGATTCAATCCTGCTATACAGTCAATGAAAGAACGAATCAAGAATGGTGACTTGGGATCTATTTTTCAAATTTCTACCCGTAGGCAAGGTCCTTTTGTGCCAAGAGTTAGAGATGTAGGTGTAATAAAAGATTTAGGAACTCATGATTTTGATCTATCTATATGGCTGGTAGATGAGCCGATAGTCGGGGTTTCAGCTAGGACTGCTCTTCGTATGGGAAGAGAACACGAAGATCTAGCCGCGGTTACTTCAGAGTTTAAAAATTCTGTAGTTGGTAATCATTTAATTAATTGGATAAGCCCTTTCAAAGAAAGAGTGGTTCAAGTTACTGGAGAGCGCGGCAGTTTTGTAGCAGACATGATTACAGCTGATTTGACTTTTTGGTCAAATGGTTATGTAGAGAGTGAATGGGAAACGTTAAAGCATTCACGTGGAGTTGTTGAAGGTGAAGTTGTAAGGTACGCGATAAGTAAGACAGAGCCTCTTCAGGAAGAAGCGCAAGCATTCAGAGACGCGATTCTTGGTAAAAGTAACAACACTGTTTCTTTGGAGGAAGGCTTGACAGTCTTAAAAGTCGCTGAGGCGTGTTTGGAATCTGCAAAAACAGGTCAAACTGTAATCATGCCTGAGGAGCTTTAGCAAGCTAATGGATGTTTGTGTAGTTGGATTGGGCAAGATTGGGTTACCACTAGCTGTTCAAATTGCCAGCAAAGGACACAAAGTTATTGGTGTGGACATTCTGTCTGAAACCGTCGAAAAAATTAATAAATCAATAGAACCTTTTTCTGGTGAAGAAAATTTGTCTGAGATGTTAACTTCCGTGGTAAATAGTCAACATCTATTCGCTACTACAGATATTTCAATGGCAGTTAAACAAAGTGATTACATACTTGTAGTCGTGCCATTAGTGATAGACGAAGATGGCGAAATAGATTTTTCTAATATTGATTCGGTAACAAATAGTGTTGCAAAAGAATTAAAAGAAGGTTCTACGGTTATATATGAGACCACTCTGCCGGTAGGTACGACCAGAGAACGATTGGCTCCAAAAATTTCCGAAATATCTGGGTTGGAAGTGGGCAAAGAATTTTTCTTGGTTCATTCCCCAGAAAGAGTATTTAGTGGAAGGATTTTCTCGGATTTGCAAAAATATCCTAAACTAGTAGGCGGTATTGACAAGAAAAGTACAGAAAAAGGCATTGAGTTTTATGAAGCTTTTTTAGATTTTGTTTCACGTAACGACTTATCTAAAGTTAACGGGGTATGGGAAATGAGTTCCGCAGATGCAGCAGAATTTGCCAAAATTGCTGAAACAACTTTCCGGAATGTAAACATTGCTTTAGCAAATGAATTTGCAAAGTTTTCGCAGGAAAACGGGCTAGATATTTTTGAAGTTATAGAAGCTTCAAATAGTCAACCATTCAGTCTTATCCATCAACCGGGAATCGCAGTAGGTGGTCACTGTATACCTGTTTATCCAAAGTTTTATCTACAAAAAGACTCGGATGCCATTTTGCCTTATGAAGCAATAAAGATTAATGAGTCAATGCCAGATTTTGCTATAGATACGATAAAAAATGTTTTTGGTTCTATCTCTGGTAAAAAAGTTGTCGTATTCGGTGCAGCTTATAGAGGTGGGGTAAAAGAAATCGCATTTTCAGGAGTCAAGCCAATTGTGCAAAAGTTAAATGATTTGAACGCTCATGTTTTTGTTCACGATACATTTTTCGATTCTTTTGAATTAAAGGAACTCGGATACAAACCATACATATTGGGTGAAGAATGTGACATCGCAATTTTTCAAGCTGATCACAAAGAGTACTTAGATTTACTTCCAGAAGATATTCCTGGAGTTAAATTAGTTCTCGATGGACGAGGTTTTTTAGAAGCGGATAAATGGTCAAATTTACTTCTAATTAATCTAGGTGTGGCTTTTGAAAGAAAAGTTTGATTCATTGTTTAGGTTTTTTAGAAGACTGTTTTTTGCACCTATAGACATTGTCTATGCATTTTTTCTGTTTGTTTTTTTTATTGTTTGGATGCTGACCAGAAAAAAATGTTTACTTGCAAGTTCAAATTCTTTACTTTTTTTGGATACATCCTATTCTCTTAAGCAAATTTACGATCGTGAATTAGAATACGCTCTCAGCGCGCGCGACTGTGATGGCTTATTTGATCGAGTTTGGAGTATTCACCCTCTTGCAGGAGCAGATGAGAATGTAGATATTGACGAATCTATGACTGTTACATCCGTATCTGACACACATAAATTTGTTGAGGTGTCAGTTTCAAATGCTTCTAAAAAAAATTGCTTTATCTGTACGAATTTCTTAAAAGCACAGATTGATTTTTTTAAGTATGTTTACGGCCTAATAAGTAAAGGAGAAGTTAGAGCAGTACGAGTAGGGGATCCAATATATTTAGGTCTCGTTGGAGTTTGGGTTTCTTATATTGCAGGTTGCCCATTCATAATTCGTATTAATGGGAATTATGATTTGCTATATGAAACTACAAAACTTCCTGCTTTTCCTCGTCTAATAAGATCGATTTTCTTAGAGAAAAAGATTATCGATTGGGTTTTACCAAAAGCTGATCTGGTAATAACCCCAAGTGATGACAACAGAGATTATGTACTAGATAAAGGCGTAGATCCTGAGAAGGTAAAAGTAGTTGGGTACGGCTCTCTTTTAAATCCTTTACATTACGAAGATCCTGCTTTGAGAAAAGGTGTTAGAGATGAATTGGGTGTAGGGGATCGTCCATTAGTCGCGAGTGTTACACGGCTTGAACCTTCAAAAAAAGTTGAACAAATTTTGCAGGCATTATTCCATATCGCAGAAATTAAACCAGAAATAGTTTGTGTGATCGCAGGTGATGGTTCGTTAAAGACGGATCTCGTAGAAAAAGCAGAAGAGAAAGGTTTGAGAAGCAACTTAATTCTTGTCGGGAATAAACCTCAGACGTGGTTGGCTTCTTTATTGGCAGATTCAGACGTTTTAGTTTTCCCATTAGCTGGCAGGGCCTTGGTGGAAGCAGCCTTAAGTGGCACACCCATAGTCGCATGTGACACAGAATGGCATCACGAACTTATTGACGCTAACAAAAACGGAGTCCTTGTTGAGGTTGATAACCCCAAGATCATGGCAAAATCTGTAATTGATTTACTTGACGACAAAGAGAAGGCTATGTATTTAGCTGAAAATTTACGTAAAAAAGTTATTTCTGATTTCGCTACCAAAGATCTAATTAGATTGGAAAGGGTTTTTGTGTCAGATCTGCTTAATCGATCAAAAATAATCGAAAATGGATGAAAGAGACTTGCAGAAGAATGATTTAATGCCACTGATTACTGTTGGCATTCCTGTCTATAACGGCGGGAGAACTTTATCTAGTTGTGTTGATTCACTGAAGGTGCAAAC
>MDTE01182605.1_pt1 | contig 10804 bp, 19 predicted proteins | sample 811231 | NCBI WGS metagenome assembly MDTE01 (sample SAMN05326651, study PRJNA326480) | marine metagenome | isolation source: seawater | place: Indian Ocean: Red Sea | collected 2010 | reverse complement strand
TATTTAACCAATCTAACGCTCTTTCAAACCTTGACTTGTTCTCAGCCATTAATATGCGCTCCAGCTTCTTTTCTCTTGTAGCAGTTGAACTCCGTAAGAAAGAGTATCGATAATATCATCATGAGCTCCTGCAGGAAAAGTCATTATTTCTCTTTCAACTTCTGGAAGCCAATGTGTATCTCTTTGTAAGTAGACATCACCAGATTCCATTCTCGCTGCAAGAGGAAGTGCTCTTGTGACTTTATCTTTATCAGTCTTAAGATTTTTAACACGAATACCAGACCGTTGCGCCATCTGAATAATCGTAGTTTGAAAACCTTGGCGTTCTATACCTACATATTGTAGCTTATTTTTATCGATTGCTCGTTTTATAGCAGGGATGATGTCTGGTCCTTCCATCTTACTTCTAAGCATATCAATAACAAGTAAACGATTATCAGGTGTCCTTGCAAAAGAGGTTATTACTGTATAGTCAGAGTCTTTATTTTTAGTAGTAGCTAAATCCACTATTCCATATTTATCCAAAGCATCAAGGTAATATTCAGAACCATCTACATGACATTTAAGTCTTCCGTTATTATCTGGTATCAAAGCAAAGTATCTTAACCATTCAGGTTTAAGCATACCTTGACCTGCATCAACAAACTCAGCTAAGTACTCTTGTGCAAAGACTATTGAACCAACTTCTGTTCTAGCTGCTTCAACTTCTTCAGGGTCTATTGCAGGATTGTCTGTGGTAGCAAATCTAAATCTTGCCCAGTTGTCACCATCTTCTGCTGTTTCCCATAAATCAAAAAACCAGTTATCTCTTCCAATAGGAGTAGATATAAATAAAGCAGAACCTCTTCTTTCAGTAAGTGTAGGTCTTAATACCTCTGCCCAAACTTCTGGCTTAACGAATGCAGCTTCATCCATAACAAGAAAGTCCAAACCTTCACCACGAAGTCTTTGTGGATTATCTGCAGACCTTACTGCAATAGAACCACCATTAGCTAAATCTATTTGCATATTAGCTAGGGAGACTTTTGGTTCTATTTCTTTTGGAAATGATTTTGCACTTGCAGCGATATCTCGCCAACCAACTCTTGCAATTGAAAATGTAGGAGCTACCCACCAAGCTCTACCACCTCTTAAGGCAACTTCCATACACATTTGTACACCAAGTCTAGTTTTACCAAATCGCCTACCTGCACAAAGTATTTTCCAACGAGCTGGATTTTTAGCTACTTCTAATTGACCTGGATGTAAAGCAGGTAGTTTGGGTACATACTTATTGTTAACCATCTTTGTACATAACTACTGGTGTAAAATCACCAAGACTTCCGCCTATAACATTGTAATCTAAATGTTCTATGGCTAAATTAAAAGCTTCGTCATCTGTAACATTATCTTCTGTTTCGAATATACCGTCAATAACTAAATCAAGCATTGTATAATAGTCATAAACAGCTACAGGTTCTTTTTCTATATGACTATAAGTATATCCAATATAGGCTTGGTCAAATCCTTCCCAGATAAGTGCCTTTGGATTTTTTTCTAACAACTCTTCAAATATCATTGTTTATATTTTAACCTAACAAGTTCAATCAAGAGTTCAGTATATTCTCTCTTTTTACCGATTGTTCTTCCATCATACATATCGTGATGAAACTTACACATAATCATCACATTGTTTATATCGTTTGCTTTTGAATTATTTTTACCACCCATACCGATACCAACTAGGTGTGCCATTTCTAACCATTTACCATCATTGCAGTTAGACCATTCACATTTGTATTTTGCTCTCTTAAGAGCTTTTTTTCTTAGACTAGATAAATTTGGTCTCTTTGCACTATCCGGCTTTTTTTGTCCCATTCCGGCTGTTCGAGAAGTTTTTCTTTTTTTAAACTCCTGGAAAGTTTCTTTGTCAGGTTCCCACGATATCATTTGCACGGACTTCCATTGTATGTGGCTAACCCCGAAAGGTTAGCCGGTGATGGGAGGATATCGGTTAGTGGAGCCGACATTCTTATCTTAACCTACCTTTTACTAATCTAGTTTTTTATTATAAAGTTTTTAGAATATCTTTATATAGATAATGATTTTCTAACATTCTTTCTATAACGATTTCTTTTATATCTTTATTATGGTCTGTAATGTACCAACTGTCAAAGACCGCGCCACCAGATATTCTTATGATGTTATTTCCATTTTTCTTGAATCTCATACCGAAAACTATAAAATCTTTAACCATAAGTTTGATAAGAGTATCATACATTTTTAGATATTGTTTTTATATGCACAAACTAGAGCGCTTGTGAAATATTAATCACAATCTATCTACCTTGTGAAAAAAACGAGGCTTCGCTATACAATCCTTTACTGACTTAAGACCACTCCCCCGCCCGGGGGGATTAAAAGCATTATGTAAGAAACCCTATAGAACAAATGTGCGAAAAAATTTTTTTTTTGGGGGATAGGGGTATATTGCATACCCATAGGGGAAAAGTTCTTATAAATATATAGACCCAGACAAATTTTCCTATATTTAGAATGCCTATATCAGACGATGCGGATTTTCATAAAAAATTGTGGGGGATACTAAGAATCTGCGTATTTTATAATAAACTCTACAGGTTCGTCAGAATCCTCAGATATGAGGTCAGGGTTCTTCTTACCCCACTTACCTGGAAAGGAACGCTCCAAGAACCACGCTGAAGCCTGCCATACGCCATTATCAGCTGCTTTACGGATATTCATGATATGTGCGCCCTCCGACTCGGCACGCGCTTTTTTTACTGCGTCCGAAAACTCCAAAAACCTATCATCTCCATCCTCAGCTTTCTTTAACCACCCATAAAATGTACTTTTGCTAATTCCTGCCATAACCGCTGCATCCTCCTGGTAGTAGCCTAACTTCAACCACTTAACGATATCTTCCAATACTTTGGGAGTTAGTTTACTAGGACGACCCCCAGAGGCAGGTAAAGGGGTGACAGCTTCCTCCATTGCTATTTCGGTTTTCCCAGCAGGTAGTTGGGGCTTAAAATTCTCTATATCCATAGGCTAAGTATACCTGCATATCTGAGATGACATCGATTTCCATAAAAATTTGTGCGCGGAGCTAAACCTCGTTTTTGTATTAGTACTAGCGATTTTGTAGGTACCCCTACCCCAGTAGGCTTTTACAAATTCGACCGGTGGCGCATTAGCCACGAGCTTGCGAGCTTGCCGGTGAAAATTGTCAAATTAAATTCAAAGAAATTTTATATTTTTTTTTGAAATATTTTTTTTCTGTTAAACTTTTTATATAAAGAGTTTCAGAAAGAAACTCAAGACAAAAGGAGATACAAAATGAAACCAAGAAGAATAATCGGAAGATTAAGAGTAGATAGCAATAAAGAGAAACTTGCTGAAGCTGTAGAAACAGCCCAATTATACAAGGTGGCTTGTGATACATACAGGGAGAAGAAAAACACAATTTCTGACCCAATTGAAAAAGCAGAGGCACGCGTAACTTACGAGGCAGACCATGCAGAAATGCACAGGAACCTCAGAAAGATTACTAAGCTTGGATTGCTTCTAGGATACACAGAAGATGAAATCAATTTAATCAAAGATACTGTCTTCTGGGGTCCTGAAGGTAAACCTGAAGTAAGAGACATCAGGTTTCTAGAAGAACTACAAAACGATTTTAACTAATCGTAACTAGGAAAGCGAGGCGAAAGCCTCGCAACCTAGCGTCATATTTACAATCCATATTTACCTTATGACACATTCAATCCCAATTTTTATCCTAAATAGAATCCAAACGCCAGGCGGGTTCGACTATGCAGTCGGGACCGCCCTCGGGTTGTCAAATCGGTTATCAAACTATTTATATAATGAGTTGTTTTTTATTCCTAATTTTTATAAGATATTTATATATTGTTTTTGAGTTAGACAATTGAAATAGCAACTCAAGATTGCAGAGGCGAGCAATAGAAAAAAAACGAGCAACGAAGTTTTGGTGGTGCTCTTGTAGAAAGAGAGATACAAAATGAATGAAACAGTATTAAGTTATGTTTTAGATAACATAAAAAAAGGTGATGAGTTACTTTATCAACGAGGAACACCGATAGATTTTATCGGTTTCTGTCGTACTAAAGGCTCGGTCGGTTTTGTTTATATGGTTGATGTAAACAAGAAAGGCTATGTGTTGGGTAATCCTAACAAATCATATCGACCTAAAAAATACAGCGAGCATTTATTTACTCTTGATGAGTATCAAGCACTCGCTAACAATGGTAAGTTAAATGACGCTTTACGAGGTTGTTGTGGTATCGACAACTTTGAAAGAGCGTTACAAAACAAATCCAAGCAATATCGTAGATAATGTTTGAATTGTTAGACATTACAGGCGAAGGCGTACTTAACACTTTAGATTTTATTCTATGGTGGTGTTACATAGTAACAGTTGTAACATTCTGGAAGTATGTAGTTAGACCTGTAATAAAAAAGTAAAGTAAAGTAAAATACACGAGAGCACCACCAAGACTTTGTATGTATCTCCCTTAATACATATACGGTGAATAGGGGTTGGATAATCCAGCCCCTATTTGAATCCCAAGTTTCGCACTTCTGATGCTGTAATCAAAGGGCGACCGGTTGGCGTATGCCAACGAGCTTGCGAGCTTGCCGGTCAAATTTGTCAAGTCGTTTTAAAAATTATTTTCATTACGGATTTTTTTTCGTTAGCACTTTTTGTAGAGTTTGTCAAATCGTAATTTTTATTTTTTTATATTGAGTTGGTTTTAGTTCCCAACTTTTATATACTTAATTTTATTGAGGCATTGAGAGCACAATCAGCATTCAAGGCTCTCCACCCTCAGCACTGACTAGACAGAGAAATCTGGAGAAGTGGGAAACGGCTAAGCCTAGCACCCACAGAAAAAGGGTCAAACTTTCTAAGGTCTCAAAAGAGATGAGATTGCTTCGGCAATCAATAAGAAATACATTGAAGGGAGTTCCAAATGAACTTACACTTTGATTCTATCGTTCCACACGATAGAACGGTTCAGATTGTCTCCATAACAATGATAACTAACGGAGGGGGTTGGTATTATCCAATTGCTGTTGATGAGCAAGACAGAGAATATCAACTTGGTTCCAAAGTTGGTTTCAAGGTTAGGGGAATGAATCAAGCTAGTGAATGTGGGTTAGAGATTAGCACTGACGCTAATTTACTACATACACTGCTTAAGAGTTGTACTAGATTACACAACTAAGCTAGATACCAATGTTTTTCTCCTTTTGGTGGGGGTGTCAGTGCCCCCACCTTTTTTTTCCAACTAAATGAAACTAAGGAGGTGAAAACTGAGAGAAACGATATCCATGACACTCCATGTTAATTGGATAGAAGACAAGCCTATCATTTCTAGGATGAGGGCTACAACCATAGGAGACGACACCATGATTGTTTTCAATCTTTGTGATGTGCGAATATGGATGACTCTTCCCCAAGCTGAAGAATTTCGTAGGGCTTTAGCACCTAAGAAAATCTCTAAGCTTGTCGAAGAGATGTCTGACTGAATAAGTTTCGGGGTTATCCAAGTAACCTGTCAACAGAAGGGGAGCTAGTCTCCCCACTTGGGCGTCCCTTTTCTATTACCCTTTTCCTATGCTTTTTAATTTAGTGTCGATTTTTGGTCACATCTTACCAAATGAGACCACCGCAAGGAGGCTTCCGGGTGGTCAAAATTTTCACTCCATAATCCAATGAAATTTTTTCCTAAATTTTTAGATATAGATTTTATTTTGTGTATACTTATATTATTAAATGAAAGAGGCTAAAAATGAACAAATCAAATAGAGGTACAATTAGAGAAGTACAAAGTATTTCTACTAGTGCACGAAACGAAGCTAGAGCTAAAATGGTTTTCCCATTTGAGTGGGTAAACCTTAGTTCTGAAAAATCAAGTAAAAAAAACTTGGTTGATATAACTGATAAAATTTTACAGTTCGGTAATAACCCGAAAATCGTGTGGGATTTATCTTTTATTGATAATCAGAATATTAGAAAAGCAAATGAAAAAATATTCAAGGTTATTCTTTTACTCATGATTGAACTAAGTGAACATAAATTAAATAGAGGTAATAGATATTGGCTATTACACCCTAACTATTTAGAAATAAAAGAACTAGAAATGAATACTAAATATTCTATGGGAGATTTGGTTTATACCGAAGAAGAATAAGACCAATGGAATTGCGGGGGGTTTTGTTCATTTGACCCCCGTACATTCCAAACACGACAGCCCCCGGCTGGTACTCCCTCCGGGAGGTGAAAATTTTATTTATATATTCATAATATTTTTATTCTAGTTTTTTACATATTGTTTTAAGTTCTATATACTTAGTTTATGAAAAAATGTGAATATTGTAATACAATCAAATGTGAGTATACCAATGAGTACACTAGGAAGTCCCCTTTGGGCGAATGGTGGCATTCAGAGTGTTATACTACTGCTACCGAAGAAGCTGAGATTGCCGAAGCTGAGTACAACGAGTACCGTAGGCATCACACTGATTCGGACGCAGAAAATTTTCGTTCAGGTCTTAACTCTGAGCAACAAGCTTGGCAAGACCAAATGGATGCAGGCTGGGAATACTAACCCTGCCTAAAATCCAAGTCCGACAGCCCCCGGCTGGTACTCCCTCCGGGAGGTCAATTTTTTATTTTCATTAGACAAACAATTTTTTTCAGAATTTGCACATTTAAATTTTTAGTTTGCTATCATTAGATTATATATACGGAGGGATAAATGGAACGAGAAACATATAATGAAATACTAACTGTCGCTAACTCAAATGTTAATGGCGAGTATGACCTTGTTGAATTATGCGAGGGGCTATCTAAGATACAATTAATTAATATTCTTGGGTGGGTTCTTAAAGAATCAAGAGGTCCATCACTTGGACAACAAGCTAGTTGGCTTACAGAAAGTCTTTTGTATCAAATAGAAAAAGCTCAAAACATTATCTTAGTTGATTAGTTGGATTGGATAGTTTGTAGCACATAAAGGTATGATTTGACCTATATAGAAAATCTACTAGCACTTGTAAAGGTATAGGATAATTTACAAGTTGATGTGTGTTACAAGCATCCAAGGTCGACCCCCCGGGAGGGGGACTCCTTCCAGGAGGTCAATTTTTCGTTTCCATAAAGCAAAGAAATTTTTTCCTAAAGTTTGCAAAACTAAATATAATTATATAAAATAAGAATATGAAAAACACGAAAGAAAAAAAACAAAGCAAAGTAAAAGACCTTATAGACGAATTGCACAATGGCGTTGAAAAATTCTACAATGGGGATGAGTGGGAAAAATACCTAACATTCACAAGTAAATTTATTAACAGGAGCCCAAACAATCAATTATTGATATGGTTTTATGGTGGTGAAGATACATCAATGGTTATGGGTTACAAACAATTCATAAGTAAATTAAATCGTATTGTTGTTGCTTGTGTAAAGTGTAGAGCAATAAAAAATGTTGATTGCGCTTGTGATAAGATAGCGCCACCAGTACGCATACCACAACTTGCACCAGCTACTTTTACTAAGACAGAAAAAAATAAAGTTACTGGCGAAGATGAAGAAAATGAATATTTATACTTTAGGGTTGTATATGTTTTTAAATATACAGATACAGAGCAAATAGAGGGTAAAAAATTTATTAGTGATGTGCAAAGCGTTGTTAAACCTTTAACAATTGAATATGAAGACTATGACAAAATGCACAGAAAACTTGTAAAGATAATTAAAGATAATAAATTTAATTTTAGGTTTGATAGTTGGAATGATACAAATCTTAATGGTTGGTGTGATTTCACAAATAAAGAAATTGTTGTAAGGTCGGATATGGCTCAATCACAGATTATGAAAACTACAATTCATGAAATCGCCCATATGTTCGCACACGATAGGGAAAAAGTAGGCAATGCAAGAAAGCCTAGACCCCTAGCCGAAACAGAGGCAGAAAGCGTGGCGTTTGTTGTAGGTAATATGATTGGTTTAGATACAAGTCAATATTCAATAGGTTATGTTGCTGGATGGTCTAACAACGAAGAATTTATTCTACAAAAATCTATAAATACTGTAACAGCTACAGCAAGAAAAATTGTACAGTTACTAGGGGTTTGATTTTCCAACCCCCACCACCCCCCGGGTGGGTACTCCCTCCGGGAGGCGTCCGGAGTGGATATAAAAAATCCCAGAGAATTTCTTGAAGTGTTTAGTTGCAACTGCCTCTTTCGAAGCTTACTCTGTGCAGGTAGTTACGATAAGCGGACTATGGACTCCGTTAGAGAGAGATATAGAAGCCTATCCTAGGATACTTTCTATGTCTATCGCTTACTAAAAGCAGGAAGTTTCTTTTGCGGGACTCTGGACACTTTACGAGCCACCTCTCAAAATCCTCTGGGATTTTTCAAGTGTTTATTCTTAAATCAAAAAGCCAATAATTAAGTATTGCACCTGTAGTTTTATATATCAATATTTGTTTTTAGTTTTTTTTATTTTGAGTTGCATTTAGATTTTATTTTGATATAATCTGGCATTATCTTTTTCACAGTCGGACCCCGTGGCGGGGCTCCTTCCAGGAGGTCGCGGACTGATTTACATAATCCATATAAAATCTTAATCTCAAGTTGCAATATAAAAATATCGAATATAAAATAAGATTAAATAAAATACGCGAAAGGAAAAATATGAAAACTAAAACTATAGGAGTATGTGGAGTAGATAGTGGACAGTTATTTATAACTGACCCGTGCTATATCAAACATCAAAAGCAAGGTAATGGCGAATGGAATATCGAATACCTTTTTGATGATGAAGGTAAGAGAACTTATAAAACTTTACCAGACCCAACTTTAGAAAATGGTGAAAAGAATTTTTATTCTAAAGTCTGTGAAGCAAACAATCTTAGTAGATATGGTGGAGCTGAAGTAGATATGGGAGTTGCCTTTGGTACAACTCACGGAGATGGAAACTATGCTATTGAAGGTATCTTTGATGAAGATGATGTAATGGTAGGTATCTTTATTGATATGCACGGACAAGTAGAAGGGACATTTAACTATAAAGAAGTTTGGTAAAAGCTATCTATGTAGGTTACTAAGGTTGGAAGTCTAGTGCAGAAATGTTAGCTAGATAGAAAGTGCATATAAACAGATTAGTTCCAGTTTGCACCACCTACATAGGTAGTTTGTAGCATCCAAATATCACCGGAGGTTCCTCCGGGTGGCTCCCTCCGGGAGGTCGAGATTCTATTTGCCATTTCCTAAAATAATCTAATCTAAAAATTGACAACTCAAAATAAAATTACTATTCTTTGTGTTATTAAAAGAAAGGCTATATGAATAGACACGAAAGAAGAAAAGCTAAAAGTAAAAAAGGTGGCAGGTATCGTGGGCTGAAAAGACCAACAGATGACGGTGTTGCCAATGGAGGTAAAAAGACTTATGGGTAAAATGACAGCAATTGCATTAGGTGAAACAGGATTATCACTTATTAAACAATTAGAGTATCACTTGGTAGGTAACTTTTACCCACCACATACAAAAGACTTTGCTCCAATATGTGCTAAGGCTATCGAAGTATATATAAACGATATCTTTGAGATAGAAGAGATGGGTAATTATGACTCATTACAAGAAAAGGTAACAATCCCGGATGTAGTTAAATTTAGAGGCAGAGATTGGATGACTCTTCAAGAAGTACTAGAATCATTTAGATTGGACCCTTGGTTAATTGTGATGCAGGAGGAAGAGTAATGGAAGAAGAATATGATGATACTGCATCTTTAGAACTATTAGACTTTTTTGGATTAATAGCAGAGGAAGAGTAATGAAAGATTTAACAGAAAGGGCTTGGAAGAAGTTTAAAAGTTTTAATTTAGAACACGATGATTTTATTTTAGAACTTGAAACAAGTAAAGATGGTGAATTTACAACTGCAATATTTACGATGACAATGATTATGTTAAATGATGAATTTACATTAGAAGTTGAGAAAGCTATGTTGGAGGAATAATGGATATAGCATACATAAAAGTTACTGTTGATGAACACAGATTTAACAAAATCTGTAATGAAATAAACCAAATTAATGGTGTAGTAACTGTTGATGAATTAAAGGAGGAATAATGGAAGTTACATTAGATATTATAAACAAGCTAGACAAGAACGATAAAGACTATCTTGCTAGACAACTTGTAATTATTTTACTTAACGGGTACTACAAAGACAACATTGAAATCTTCACAGATTATATGTTAGATGCGTGGCATCACGAAGGTTGGGGTAATGAAACTATGATTAGAGATATAGAAGAATTACTTGAAGATGTTGAGATGGGTGAAACTATCAAACAATTTCTTCAAAATATACTTGACAAACAAAGTTAAGTATGGCAATATAGTATTATAGTTATCTACTAAAACTTAATGCCCTATGGGTGAATAAGTACAGAGGTAGGTAGCTTGAAGATAACGGCCGAATCGTCTTAGTTTAAGTACGGACAACGCCTATTTGTCGTTTAGAAATAAACGGACTGTGCACAGGTAAGCCACGTTTTATAGCAGGTGTGGAATAAGTAAGCTAGTTGTCTTCAAGCTATCTATAAAAGGTGAGCTAAGTAAAAAAAACCACCCTGTATTGGGAGTTAGCACACATTGGACAACACCTAATAAGTAGGTAGCTTGTAGCACATTGAAGTACAGGAGTGTGTCGGCACATAAACTACAAGTAAACTGAGAAAGTGTGTTACAAGCTATCTATA